>Ga0247757_10000141_pt1 | contig 59138 bp, 33 predicted proteins | sample UWRJL126311R4_FD_180929 | JGI IMG/M metagenome (GOLD analysis project Ga0247757, IMG submission 180929) | Plant litter microbial communities from Arlington Agricultural Research Station in Wisconsin, United States - UWRJ-L126-311R-4 | ecosystem: Environmental > Terrestrial > Plant litter >... | reverse complement strand
GTCCTGGCCTCCCACAGCTTGATCGTCTTGCCGCCCGAGGCCGAGGCCAGCGTCGTGCCGTCCGGCGAGAAGGCCACCGCGTTGACCAGGTCCCTATGGCCCTCGAGCGTCTGCCGCAGCGCTCCCGTCCTGGCCTCCCACAGCCTGACTGTCTTGTCGTCTGAGACCGAGGCCAGCGTCGTGCCGTCCGGCGAGAAGGCCACCGCGCTGACCCAGTTCCTATGGCCCTCGAGCGTCTGCCGCAGCGCTCCCGTCCTGGCCTCCCACAGCCTGACCGTCCAGTCGTCCGAGGCCGAGGCCAGCGTCGTGCCGTCCGGCGAGAAGGCCACCGCCCTGACCCGGTCCCCATGGCCCTCGAGCGTCTGCTGCAGCGCGTTCCATTCCTCCTCCACTTTTGGCACTCCTAGAATCCATCGGGGTATGCTACCTTGGAACGTCTCCCTTACTATGCTGGACGTCGGTGCGAACACAAGCCCGCTATACGCCTGCAGAGGCGCCTGCTCAATCGCTACCCGATAGTAGAGAACGAACCGCTTCGCGTCGTGCATCAAAGCCGAGAGAGAAGGGCCGTCACTAGACTAACCGAACCGTTAGCGCATCCCCGTGTTGTATGCTGGAGGTATACTAACTAAGACAAGCGACTCCAAAGATGCGATGGCATGCACTCCTTCAGACACTTTCCCCATCCACCCGAGCGCCTCTAGCCAGTGGAGGAGATGCTCCTGCAAGAACCCGTGCACTTGGTCGTTATCCCGTAACTGGGTCCCGCTCTTCTGCATGTGCTGGACCCAGTACAGGCATGCATACTGTAGTGAGGGAGGGAGGCTTTGCTCTACTTTGTGTCTCTCTATCTCGGTTACAAGCATGCCAGGAGCACTTACGCCGCAGATGTCCTGCTTAAGAGCGCTCGACATTAGCTGTATGCAATGGCCTGCTAACGCTGCATGCGCCTGCTTCTCGTCGACCCAGAAAGCATCGCCGCATCGGTCTTTATTGAGTAGAAAGTCGCGAAACGATGGGTGATGGAGCCGAAGCGGTCGGCCATGGTCTTCTGGGATGCTCAAGATGGAATGCAGCTCATACAGCGTTCGATGAACTCTCTCATTAGGAATCCGAAGTAACCAGGCTAGTGAAGATATGGAAAGCGGCGAGAACAGGAGTATGACTACTCCAAGAGTCTCTCTCATAAGCTTGTACCATTTCTTCCTTTCTTGCTTTTTGTATTTCCGAAGAGCGCTCTGGAGGACTGTGAGGTACATGTCGTTCAATCGCTTTTCAGGTAAGACCGCAGGGAGGCCATCCGTAGACGAGTCCTCGGCAGACGATCCATCCGTAGGCGAGTCTTCTATAGAGTAACCGTCCCCAAGAATGGCCCGTAGCCGCTCATCAACAAACTGGCCGCCTTGTTGGATGAACCGACAGGCAGTTGCAGCCCAGATGAAGAGACCGCTTGCACTCTGGCATAGTTGCTTGATGACCTCCTTGCCTGGCCAGTCTGCAGCCTGGTAGCATTCCTGCGCAATAAGACGAAGGTTGTACTCTAAGAAAATAGAAATGTCATGGTCGACGATCGACGGCGATATGTTGTGCAGCACGACGTCCTGGTGCTCTGCATCTGGTATCCGGAGGATGCCGTGTCGAATGGGCACCTCAGGCCTGCTCGTCAGGAACACCCGCAGCCGCACCCTCTCCAGCGACCGAGCTTCACCCAGCAACTGCACGATGATCCGGATGTCGTTTTCATCATCGCACTCGTCGAGCGCATCCACGGTCAAGACATATGCCAGTGGTTCCTCCAGTTTCGATAGTGGGCCGAGAATAAGATGGCGCCACTGGTCGCGCAGTGACTGGCTTGCGATGTCGCTGCGCTCTTCGACAACGCTGCGGATGTGCTGGCGAGATGATGGTACGTTGCAGGCAAGCTGCACCGCGATGCTCGTAACGAACGCGCCCGCATGCCCAACATCGCCGCCCCCGCGCGAGAAGAAGAAGCTGGCGCCGAGACGCTGCTTGTCGTAGTAGCTGCGCGCGACCGTCCGCGCGATCGTCGACTTGCCCGTCCCCGCCAGCCCGCTCAGCCAGAAGATGTGTCGGCCATCTTGTCCGTCAGCCCAGCTATAGATCTCGTCCAGCAGGTCGATGCGCGTGCCGGGAAGGCAGGTGAGTTCGTGCTCCTTTGCACGCGAGTTGAAAGCTGCGTTCGCGGCGTGCGGAAGACGGATGAGAGGGTCATCTCGCCCTAAAGGCCTGTTTAGCGTCTCCGCTTCTCCTGCGGTCCGTTGGCGCACCCACCAATATGGTACGTATCCCCAAGGTGGGCGTTGGAACCCTCGAAATGAAAACCCTGGAAAGTGTGCCCATACGTGCTCCCTGTATCCCTCCCACGGCCTGGTACGGTCGCAACGGACATCTGGGTGCACTGTTGCTGCGGGAGAGACACAGGGCTGGAGCCAGCGTCGTAGGATGATCAGGCCGGAGAAGTGCCTGACACGTGCCGTCACCTCACACGTAGACCTGTGACAAAGTATGGAAACTGTATGTAATTGTAGTAGTATAGTATGAGGGCGCGAGATAATAAGTAAGTGATTGATTGATTGATTGATTGATTGATTGATGCAGCGCTGAAGGCGGGGTTGATTCTGGAGCTTATATAGTCACGTGAAGGCGGGGTTGATTCTGGAACTTATATAGTCACGTGATTAAGACGTAATATACAGCAAGTCATAGAGGACCTTTTATGTTCCATGTACCTGCATTGTTACTTCCTCATTCCCTGTTGATGACTGATGCACTTGATAAAGGGCTACGTCAAAGCTGAGCAAGCAGCGGCCGTCGACCTTAGTCCTGCTCCCAATCCAAAGTCGGGAGCTCTGATTTTCCGGAGTACTTGGCACAGAAAGCGATGGAAAGCCGCAAGAAAGCGTCGGAAATATATAGAAGAAATGGTATATAAGGAGGACGCGCAAAAGGACCGTTTCAGGGAGAGAATAATCACATACAATTATTACAGAGAATCAATCAGTTTCTTCAATCAATCAATTTCTTCAGTCAAATTTATCCTTCTCAGAATACAGAAAATCTGACAGTTCTTGCTGCACCCTATGCATCGTTTCCAGGACAACGCGACTAGTCGTGCCTTGGCGCTAGCGCGCCCTTAGCGCATTCTATAGTATAGTTTCCTAGCAACTCTAGCAATTCTACACACTTAACACAACAAACGTTATCATATGGCAGCATCGCCACCATTGTCGCCTTCGATTGCCGCTGCAAAGACGTTGCGCGTGAAAGACTGGATTCAGCAGCTATCTGAATCGGACCCGACCAAGGAGGACGCTCTCTCCCTGCCCTTAACACCTGAGAACCATTTGTTGCTGAAGCGGAAGCGTGCGACCGGCTCCGCGCCCTGTATTTATGCAATGTCGACGCGCAATCCTAGCCCCAAACGACCAAGACGTGATACTGATGCCGAAGTTCTGCCTATCCACAGCATATCTGCAGCCGGAGCGTCCTCGCATGCGAGTGCACTAATGCTCAACGAGACGAATACCTTCAGTCTACTAAGCAGTCAAGCGGGCAACAGAAGTCCTCGCCGAGCAAACAGTCTGACGCGCGATAGCATTGCCATACTAGCTTCCGCATCGCCTGCGACGATAACAGGACCGAGCTCAGGGTTGGAGAGACCACCGCCGCGGAGGGTAAGGGATATCATGGAGCGGCTGGAGGATGGACTGGGTGGGGGTTGGATACTGGGACGGCTACGGGAGCCGATCGAAGAAGACGCAGATTTTGGATACTAAAGAATTAAGTCTCACGCTTGGGGCGACAGCACGGCGCGAAGCCTCTTAGATCTGGATATTGATAGTGAGGAGCATGAAGCACTGGAGTATATATTGTGGAAGGTGAAAAAGATTTGGTTGAACGCGCGTATATGTCACGAGAGGGGCCGTGATGAGAATGCGTGGTGTATGGACGTGGTTCAGCCGCTAATCAAGCTCGCTATAAGGCTGGAAGGGAAGGAGAAGCTCTAGCTTTAGAGCGTGTAAGGCATCGTTTACTTTTTCTTAGCACTTAAATGCTGATTCTCGAGCAGGCAATTATAGGCTATCGCAAGTGAATTTCTCTCGTGCGTCACCGATGCTTCTGGTAAACCACGCCTACTTGATCGCAAAGCGGACTTCACATTATCCTTTTTTCATATAACACCACCAGGCTTCAAAGACCTGTACAGCCGCCTGAGAAAGACAGGCAATCCTATTATAAGCCACATGATAGACGCGTTTATAAAGACGACAGCCCTCTTTTCCTGCGTAGAGGTTAAACCTGCTAATGGTAATTACGTAGAAGTGGAATACTAGCTTAGCATATAGATGGTAGCTAGCCTATAGAAAAAAATATAGCTTGCGCGGCGCGTAGGACTAGTATATAAGAGTAACCTAGTAGAACCCTGCTTCGCTATCGTAGGATACGTAACACACGTATATTTTGCGTATATATCGGAAGAGAAGGATATTGTGCATATTCTAGGACCAGAGGTTGGCTCCCTAAGTATTTATGAGACGAGGAGTGTTAGTAGTATTTTTCGAGCCCTAAGACTCTAGTGGAACGTGATCTAGTATGGGAGAGATGAAGGGAGAGATGGGTTCTAGGGTAGCTTTATAGGCGAAGTATTATAGAAGCTCGCTGGAGACGTTGAGGGAGGGTATAATACTGCTCTTGCCCCCGTAGTATAGCCTTTATGCTAGAAGATATACACTTATTTTTCGTCTATTATAGATTACCCTCCCCCTTTAAGCTCTTATACCTAACCCGCCCTACTACAGTAAAATGGAGTATATTAAGTTTTATAAGTATACCTTTATAGGTTCACCTGCGCTTATTTCCTAGATCCTTATACTATTTAAATATAAAGTATCCCAAGAAGCGAAGCTACGATTATAGCGAATAAACGAAAAGTTCTAGCGAATCAACCTTAGGCTAGGAAAATGGGTCTCTATATTGGATAGGTTTTTTAAATATCTCTATCAATTCTTGTCTATAATATATAATTTAAAGTTTATTATAGCCCTTAACTAGCTTTTATATATCTTTTTTAGTTTAGGAGTTATTTAAATTTAGAGTTTTTTAAACTTGGAGTTTTAGGAACAGTCCTATTCTTAGGCTGGCAAATTGGGTCTCCACATCGGGTAGGTTTTTTCGAAATATCTTAACCAATTCTTATCGAAATCTGTAAGAATGTGGCACGAGTGAAGAATTGAATGAATTGATTAAGTGTGTAGTTCAGTGTAGGTATCTATGTGTAGCAGACATGTTTGACGCCCTTATATAGCGAGAACCCATCATGTGATATGGCCTTGGCTGCTTACAAAATCAAAAATTTAAAGCTCAATTTATAGCCCTAAGCTAGCTCTATAACTTTGTTATATAAAGTTTTTCAACATTGTGCCTACCGCGCCATGGCCTAAAGCGCTCCGTACGTTGTATAGAGATAACGCGTCGCGTCTTTGTACATATAAACTCCTCCCTTCTCCATAGAATCACTGTATGAGTAATGTCTGTCCTGGTTTAGCGGGACTAAGCGAAAAGTGCCAAGGCCTGGACTGGTTAATCTCCGGCTCTTGCTCACTAAGTCACCGACATCTTCCTACTGCCTGTTTCTCTTTCTTCCTTTGCGATTGCTATTCGGCAACTGCGGCTTGCGAATATGTTTTCTTTTCTCCGGCCTCGGGCTTTCCACTCCCCTCAACCTCCAACACTCAAGGACGATCCCACTGGCGGCGCTTCACCCACTGTTTGCCCTTCACCCACCGGTTCAGATCACCACCACTACCTTACCAATCCGGACTTATACCAGGGCCCCATTGACGTCTCTCCCGCCGTCATGCCGGACCTCTTCGACATACTGTTGTCCGATATCGATGAGAAGGTCCTGCATGATGAGATCTCGACTGCACTCGGGTCAGCGTACCTGTCGGAAACGCCACGCCTGACGAGCCCTCGCACCACGGTAAACGGCATTATGTTTGGTGAATATCACCGCGTGCTTTTTCCGCTGGTCGTCAATCTCCCTCGCAAGTCGCCCTCATACATGATACATTTCTTGTATAGCAGTGGAAGTCCCCACACATTCCTCTCACGAGAAGTATGTAGAGTTCCTAACTAAGCACTTCACTTGTAATCACTAACGCTTTCTAGGCATGCGACAAGCTGTTTGGAAGCAACCCGGTTCCACCCCAATTTAAGATTCAGATCAATGGCAACCCAATCATGGCGCACCCGCCGAATGCCAGCTCGCATTTCGAGCACGTGAATCTGCTAGGCGCCGATTTCTGTTCCTTATCCGAAATAGAGATCATCACTAACTACCAAAAACAAACTACCACGATGCACTTTCCCTCCCAATCGGAGTGATTCCTTCCCCTCTTCGACTTCCAATAAATCGCTGGCATCGATATCCTTATTATCTTCGAGACAAGCATCAGGTTCTTGCATTCAGCTAGGGGACATGCTCTATACAGCCTTCGACACACCCAGTATGTCTACACACCTTTGTGATTAAACAATACACCCGAGGCATGGGGGATGGATATTCTTAGCCTCCTGGTTGATAACAATGAACTGTGGGATCGGACATAAGATGAGAAGCGTCTGGAATTAGGGACTGTATCATAGCCCAAAGTAATAAAATTGTCTTGTTCAGAATATATCCTATACTGCCCATGTGATAAATTCGCCACCAACGAGAAACTGTCCACGCGAGCCTAAAGGGTTATCACAATCTTGAAAGCTCGTCGGGACGGAAAACCCACTGACGAAGACTCGCGGAGAGAGAGATCCAACTCGCAGAAGGAGAATATGATGAGATAGAGCGCCGGATTGAGCAAGACTCGGCACTATCAGGAGACGTCAAAGATAAGATACGTTAGGCACAATTAATCCGCTGCAGACGACACAGCTAACAACAAGAACTATAGTTATAACTTTAACCCTAAATCGTATCTTCTCGTTTTTTATATGCCGACCTAGGTACACGAGTTGTTTCTCGATAGAGTTGAGGATACTATTCGAAGCGAGTTGTGTTAGATTTTCTGTGTTCTGAGAAGGATAAATTTGACTGAAAAAATTGATTGATTCTCTGCGATTATTCAATGTGATTCTTTTTTTTTTCTGTCTAAAAAGGTCCTTTTGCGCGTCCTCCTTATATACCTTTTCTTCTATATATTTCCGACGCTTTCTTGCGGCTTTCCATCGCTTTCTGACGGCTTTCTAGCGCTTTCCATCGGTTTGCTGATAGCTTTCTGGCGGCATTCCTAGAGGAGCCGTCAGGTGGCCGGAAAGCTATCATGTGATAGGTATTACATGACTAGTCAGCTGACTAGTGCTTTCTCGCGCGTTCTGGCAGCTTTCTGGCAGCTTTCCGCCGGTTTGCTGGCAGCTTTCTGGCGGCGTGCTGGCGGCTTTCTGGCAGCTTTCCGTCGGTTTACTGGCGGCTTTCTGGCAGCGTTCCTAGAAGAGAAGCCGTCAGGTGACTGATGTCATGTGATTACTCAGCTTCGCCCCCTTCTTTCCCCTCCTTCTTTCACCCTTTTTTTTTCGCTATAATGCTGCAGGCCGTGCGTTGTAAACGGAGAACACGTCGCGTCTTCGTGTATATAAACTCCTCTCGTGCACCTATTGCCGTGCCAACGCTATCTAACTCGCTTGGCTTAGCTAGCGGCTTGGTACACCTAACTGCAACTTCAATTCTGTATGTCCTCATATCCGCCTTAACCTCAACACTCGAACCTACTCTAGTTATAATGACGGATAAAGGAATCACCCTACCCCGCGGTACCTTCCTGGTAGCTAACCAGATTGTCGCCTTGTTTAAAGAGATCAAATCTGGGTACGTGGGCGAGTCGCAGCCGTGGAAAAAATTCCAGCTTAAGCAGCCCGAGGAGTACGGAGAGATAGAGCGTCTGCTACTCGCCGATACTGACGACTCGCTCTGGGGCTTCGTAGACGATAAGATCCGGTACGATTTTGACGCCGACCGCAACCAAGTAGTTGTCCGCATGCCGACGAATCTACATAAGATGTTCCTGAAAGGCGTTGAGATAAGTATCAGCTTCCAGCTTCGTTCGTTCGCTTCCTCGACCACTCTAGAAGAATCTATTGCATATTTCACTCAATGCATACTGAATACCGGATGTGCCGATATCTTCTTCCCCCCGCGTACAGATAGCGATACCTTACAGAAGTCAAAAAACTCGCCTGATATCACATTCACACATAAGGACGCAGAATGGCCTGGTGTTATTATTGAAGTATTATATTCGACAAAAAGGAAGGATCTACCAAAACTTGTGGATAGATATATTCTAGACTCGGATGGGAGCGTCCGAGCCCTTATAGGCTTAGATATCGAGTATCAGCGTCTAAATCAGACAAAGGCGAACTCGAAGGAAGCCGTGTTCTCAGTCTGGGAACCAGAGATCGTCCAAAATAACGAGGGCGACCTAGAGCTCGTTGCCGTACAAAAGATTAAGGATCAACCCTTCCGCGACGCCCAAGGTAACCCGGTCTCCTCCCCTGACCTCTCGCTTCGCCTCTCCTCATTCGCACCTCCTGAACTCTCCCAAGCTATTATAGACCACGATCAGTTGATAAATATTTCTACTAAGGAGCTCTGCGAATACTTACACGAAGCTGAAGAGTGGATAAAATCGGCCGGTTCACGAGTCAAGATAAGCCTACCAGCTGGAACTAAGAAAAGGTATAGGGAAGCTACGCCTCCTGAAGTCCTAAGTGAGGAGGATAAGGAGAAGTTTTGTAGGTTGGAAGATGAGGCGAGTCAAAAGAGAGATGACGAGGATCCTGATTGGGAGAGTGAGACCGAGAGTCAAAAGAGAGATGACGAGGATCCTGATTGGGAGGATGAGACCGAGAGTACAAGGAAGAAGAGGCGAGTCAAACCTGATTGGGAGGGTGAGACCGAGGATCCTGATTGGGAGGATGAGACCGAGAGTACAAGGAAGAAGAGGCGAGTCAAATCTGATTGGGAGGGTGAGACCGAGAGTACAAGCGATTAAGGACTGGAGTCGGAAAGATGGAAGCGATTGAAAGTCTCCTCCTAGAGGAAGTGCCAACACCAAGAAGAGGAAAATGTCAATAAGACATCTTAATTGAGGAAATTGATTGATTGAAGAAACTGATTGATTCTCTGCAATAATTGAATGTGATTTTTCTCTCTGACTATACAAAGGTCCTCTGCGCGTCCTTCTTATATACCTTTTACCCATACGTTTTCCCCTGGTTGTAGCTCGAAGTAACCACGTCATCGTGTTTCAATGGCGCGTAAGGCGCTTCCGCATCGATTGCGGTGGCCGGCATTGATTGTATGATCGTGTGAAATGCGCGTGGCCGTCATGGTGTTTTGGGTGGCGCAGCTGACTGGCGCTTTCTGGCAGCTTTCCGTCGGTTTGCTGACAGCTTTCTGGCGGCATTCCTAGAGGAGCCGTCATGTGACTAATATCACGTGAGTAGTAATATTCTGACACTAATATTATATAACTGCTATAGAATACTGCTAGAAAGCTGCTAGAAAGCACGAGAAAGCGCCAGCAAACCGGTGGAAAGCTGCTAGAAAGCTGCAGGAAAGCTGAGTAGTCACATGGCACTAGTCACATGACGGCTTCTCTAGGAACGCTGCCAGAAAGCCGCCAGCACGCCGCCAGAAAGCTGCCAGCAAACCGGCGGAAAGCTAAGTAGTCACATGACACCAGTCACCTGACGGCTTCTCTAGGAACGCTGCCAGAAAGCCGCCAGCACGCCGCCAGAAAGCCGCCAGCAAACCGACGGAAAGCGCTAGAAAGCCGCCAGAAAGCGATGGAAAGCCGCAGGAAAGCGTTGGAAATATATAGAAGAAAAGGTATATAAGGAGGACGCGCAAAGGACCTTTTTAAGGAAAGAACAATCACATGCAATTATTATAGAGAATCAATGTTGGCACGGCAATAGGTGCACGGGGTGAATCGGTTTCCAGATGCAATAACTTTGTATGAGAGAAAACGATTGATTGTTAAGAGAGAACTATAAAGGGACTTATATACATAGGAAAAACTCTGCAACGCACGGAGCGTCAGAGGCCATGGCGCGTAGGCGCCGTCACGTGACCCAAAAAGCTGCGGGCGAACCGACTGTGAGCAGTCACGTGGCGCTAGTCACATGACTCGGAAAGCCGCCAGAAAGCCGCGGGCGAACCGACGGTGAGCAGTCACGTGACACTAGTCACATGACTCGGAAAGCTGCCAGCAAGCCGCCAGAAAGCTGCGGGAAAGCTGCCAGCAAGCTGAGCAGTCATGCGACGTAATTCCAACAATCAATCAATCTCTTGAATCAATCAATTCTTTCAATTAATATCATTCTTTTTATATGACCAAAAATCTGATAATAATAAATTATAACTTAAAAATATAACATAGAAAAAGTAATCTATAGTTAAAGTTATACTTTTTTTATTCTCTATATTTAGTAACTAATCTTATCTTAAACTTACTAACTAATTAGAGCTACTAACTTTTTTTTATTATTATATTAATATTGGCTAAGTTATAACCTTTTAAACAGGGTATCTATTATAATTACTCTTTTTTTTTATACCCTACTATATATTGGTAGGTAGTAGTTGGGAAGTTAAAGTACTAGAGTGAAAGTATATATAGTTACTAAACCACGTAGTCTATCAAATTAGCAAGGTGGTAAGGTAGCCGATAGTCTCCTAGAGCTTAGTAAATATAGGTCAATTTACGGTACCACTATATACCTAGAATTGTGTACTACAGCATAGTGTTGGCACGCTCACTCTTCCCTGTATCAAATAATAGACACTCTTCGTAAAGTCCTATTCATACAGCTTACCCTTTCTCCACTTTACAATGTCAGACTATTCTCTTCTGGGGAATATGCTCCCGCCCCTATTTAGCATCTTTCTGTCCCAGGCCTATTTCTTGGCAAGCGTAGGATCAAGTGTTCTATCTATCATTTCTCCCACCAGTTCACCTAGTATCGGGAGAAATTTCCATGAGTGGAACGACCCTCCTGTAGCAAAATACAAGCCTCCAGAACCTAGGTAAGAAGAAAGTAGAAAATCCTTATTAGGCGTGTATGCATCCCTGTATAGACGTCTTGATCAGAATATATACTAACAAAAGACCGGATAAGGCCTTGAATCTTACCTACTAGCAGATTTTGTAGGATTCAAATGACAAATGCGCCCCGTGATTGCCTAGAATGTCCTTGAGAATTTTAGAGCATTCGTTTTTCAAGAAGGACGGAATTTCTATAGTTATATTTTAATCATTGTCTGTTAGAGGAATTGATAGGTTTTGACCAGACTAAGTGTGGTGGATGGTATTCATGAAGGTAGTCTCGCTCGCAAACTTAAGATATCCGTCTTTAGTAGGTGGAAGAACCTCGCCTACTCAACTAGTTAATGCTTTATCTTCGTACCTCCACTTAATCGGGGGCTAGGTGTATAAAACAAACTATAAACATCGCCTATATTATAGACGAAGATAGGAAGGGACTCGAATTTAGTGTTATTCCCAGGTTCTAATTTTACCACACTACTAACAACAGCAGCCGCTAACAGTCTATTCTCAATACGTAAATCAGCCCTATAGGGCGCACTGCTTGCAATTAGTTTAATTGACCCAGGCCCTATAGCAAGAATAACGTGTGTAGCCTTAAATTTGCGCCCGTCTACGGACTGAACACCAATGCAGTCCCCTAAGGAGTTGAAAAGAATCTATATTATATTGGCCTCTACTAGCTTAACGCTAGAACGAGCAGTAGTCTCAGTAATCTTATGCAGAGCTTCGGTTGCCTGGGCCTATCTAGATAAGGGATTGACGTAGACTTCCTTGACACCCTCAAGATTTGCTTGATCGAGTAACGTTCCATATCGGTTATGCAAAATATCTATAGGTAGCATTCGGGCCTTAGTCTCTATCCCCAAGCGCTTGAAAAGTTCAATAATACGTTCCAAGATACTGGAGTTATCGGGTGAGACAAGGGGGGCCTGATGAAAGAATTTAGAGTATATCAGATCTTTTTTCCAAGCTTTCTGGGCCTTGACTGCCAGTTTCATGTACCATGGATTATTATATTCTATACGAATGATCTTGTTCAAGTCAGATGATGCTGCCGAAGGGGCTGGAAATGATTTCTTATCGATCAAGACCACGCGATATTGGGACTTAGTGCGGACAAGGTGCAGGGCAGTGGACGCCCCAAAAACGCTACTACTAACAATGACAAAAATTTTCAGCTCCATTTAATAAAAGAACCTGATGTTGTTACCTTTCACAAGAGACCGGTAGGCTCCTTATACGCTTTTATTGCCGCCCTCTTTTCCCTATATTTAAGTGGTATCATTATAGCCTCGGGCACTAGCGCCTATATTAGCGCCTGCGTTAGCACCTATATTAGCATTGTTCGCTCTTTGCTCTCCTTACTCTTTACTTATTGCTTATTACTCATTTTGTCGTTGAGAAAGCTTTAGGTTTTTGATAAACAAAAACCCCCTAAAGTGTGCAATAACTACTGGCAATAAAACACCTAGTAGCCGTTTTAACAGTCTTATTTTGTGCATGGGAGTGGAGAGCGGTCTAAGGTAGCTAGATTATCGTCCATTATTTCTTCTTAGGGTTTCAAGATAGATCCCTGCAAAGAGCAGTTTTAAAGTAATAGAGTTAAACAGTCGCTCTAAGTTTCTGGAATAGATCCTATACTAGCGCTTCCTCGCTTCCTTCTTATGCCTCCCGAGGCTAACACCGATTCCGGATTTGAAAAGAGTGTTTGGTCAAAGCTGAAAAAAGAGCGAAGAGCGAGGTCTAGCAAACGTTGTACTGGAGTAGAGAATGAAAAGCAGAGAGTAGAGAGTAGAGAGTAGAGAACTCGCGAGTTATATATTTCTCTATCGTTTACTATGTCTGTACGCATACAAGTAGATGGGATCTGGAAAGTTAATCAGGGTAGAAACAGGAAGCATAGTTTTAACTTTATTATTGATTTTGTCCTGCTTAATACGCTCGTCATTTTCTATTCGACATGGCTTTAAATGCTCGCAACCAAAGCAACCAAACTTAGGCTACCCGCTCTGATTCTCAATACGACGATATGCCTCCCAATATAAATGAATGGAAGAAAAATCGACCTATATCCAAGTACGCTAGACACCTACTTACGAGCGACTACAATACTAAAGACTACTTTCAACCATCTATCCTCTCTAAGAGAAATCTGGTGCCGTCCTTGGAGACTTTATTTACGCGTTATCAAGCCAACAATAGTCAAGCCCAGACCCCTCAACCCCTAGTAGACTTAGTCAACCCAACTGTGAGAATTTGCGACCAATCTAAAAATGATTTGAACTCCTCGACTAAAAATGAAAAGTAGAGCTTCTTTGGCTCAAAGGCCTTAGGTATAAAAAAGTCCATTTGCGTTGATAACATAACTTACTAGATATAGAAGACTATGAAGTACTTGTCACTTCAAACTCGGCTCAATAAAAGTATACTAGGCTATTACCATGAGAACAGGATGGCTTGATCAAGTTTGTATCCATCTGATTGACAAATTTCGAGCGGCATATACTGATTTCCTAGACTTTGATTTAGGTGGGCGAGTTTTCTAGCTTATACTTTCTTAAAATCTCCATGCCATCTCTGCAACTCAATGATATCACTATTAAGTTAATTCATGATGAAAAACTGTACCTCACTTTCGTATTTACCTGAAAAACACCACAACGTTGCACTTTCAAATATATTGACTATCTTGAAGCATCCTAGTTACGTCTTCTATGAATATGGTTGATATATCTATCTAGGTTGTTTTGTCTCCCAAAGCCTTTTCCGCAACCTTTATATAGGTATTTGAAACCTTTCTTGTACCTCTATAAATGCTCTCTGCTATAACATGAGCTATTAGAATTGACGATTAATACTGATAGTGGTATATTACCTGAAGGATGAATTTAGCTTAAATATTACTAGCTGACCAAGATCATCCAACCTACTAGAGGTACACTGTGCACCTAGGGGGCAGATATAACGGCCTTGGCCTCGTCCTGCGGTATTACTAATACTTAGCATGATGATATCGTCATCAACTTTATTATTAAACGCCCTACTGATGGCTGGATGCTCTTCGTTTAAGGGCTCATTGTAATCCTCTACACGCCCCTTATCGTTTCTAATATGTTGTAGGTTTTCATTAGTATTAGAGGTAGATGAAGTTCGAGGCTCTTGGCTAGGGCTAAACCGCGATGTATCTCTCCTTGGTGTTTCTTCCGCCGCTTGTGTTATTAGAGGGCCCCTGCCGGCCCCGGGAAAGTTGATGATTGGATCGTGTCGCTTATCCCAAACGTGTCGAATTTCTACCGTGCATTTCTCAAGCACCGTTGTCATGTTTCTTGATGTTCAATCAGTAACGCGCTAGAATTATCTGGTTGAAGGGACTCACCTCAAGGCGAGGTGCTTTTCGTTTATAGAATCTATATCGTCGATATCAAAATCCCGTCCTGAATCACCCGCGTATCAAATGATAGTATGTGCATATTCTTGGACTCCAGCTTCTAGAACGATTCTCTGGAGAGTGATGGGTATTTGCTCAAGAAGCTTAATTAGTAAAAGAGCGATTTCGGTGATGTAGCATGAGTCTTTGTCAGATGACAGCGACCATTGTTGATAGCTGGGGAGGTAGCGTTCAGCTACTTCTTGCGCTAGGTCCGGTAGGTCCTGCTCATAGTTATGCCGTACGTTATCGGAGTTCATTCGGTATGATTTGACACCTTACTAGGTTGCGGCCGCTTAGGTGGTTTTGGTGAAGAGCTGAGTAACGGATCGTTCTCGTCAGATAGCGGCATACTTCAAATAGAATCCCATATTTGGTGGCGCGCTGAGTATGAGCATCGTACAAGGCTTATCTCGGCGCTCTAAGTCCGAATTTCATTCGCCCACGGAAATACCCCACAGTTGCCTTGCTAGTTGTTGGGGGCGGACGTTCGCTTTTAAACTCTCCCCAAGCCCTATTTTAAATCAATCGAAGGCTATTAAGCTTTCAATCATTGGGACAAGTCTAGTTCGAATAATGTGTACTACTTTCCATATCGACGTGTACCTTCCCACGCTTCTAGAGGACAAGATTCGGGCATCCCGATGCTTGGGAAACCAGCCATACAGATTCGGATTATGGTCTATTCGAGATAAATGCGCTCGATCCTCTACAAAGCCCTCAGTTGCCCCAGGCCACAGGCGTCTCGCGCAAGCGACGCAATGATTTGGGTCCGTATACTTGATCTGAGGTTGAGTTCTGGTGATATACTAAGATTTTATAGACCACACTCCTGTCGAGAGACAGTTCCTGGCGCAGCACTTCCCGTATATGCTTCCGTCTGTACCTCGTAAAACCGATCGAAGGCTACCACTGATAATCCAAAACCCTTACGAGATATCTGGAAGCGTCCAACACGCAAAGCTTGGCCGGTCCTTAGAATCCGCCCGCGGATTAACGATAAACGAATCCGATGACCTGTTTAAATTCAAACGGTCTGTGACGGTGACGGCGGTTAATTCGAGTGAGAGGAGTCATTATGGAAGCCTGCAAGAAAATGCTCAACGAGGGCAAATCAAACTTGGTCAGCGGTCTGGACTCCAACGACACTCCTTTGGCTATAATAAAGTACTGCCAGCTTTAGCGACCCGCGTTTTCGACCAAGTGCGGTGCCTACTACCGGGATTTTCACTTGGCGTTAAGCTTGAAGGACGTAATAAGTTCCTGTTTCGATTTTATAAGTCTTCGAAGGTACAGAGTAACGGGATTTCAACTAACTAGTTCTAAGATGTATATACTTTCTATAGCGGGCGCACCTTGTTGGAAGGTTCTAATAGCCTTTTAAAGGACATTATACCTATAATCTCAACCTCGCCCTGTGTTAAGCATGCCCTGCTGGCAGTAGCTGCGACTTATATTTTAGACTATAAGCCCGACCCATTATTGGAAAGGATCGCTAATCACCATTATAAAAGCGCTATCAAGCTTCTGGGAGAAAATTTGAACAATCTATAAACTTTTCTCCTAGGAAAGAAGAGTCTACTATCGCTGCTATAGTACTCTTAAACTAAGATAATATTAGATCTCCTTATCCCCTTTAGCATCTCTACTGACATATAGATAGGTAATCAACTAGGAATTTCGTGACAAGAGCCAACCTCCGAAGTAGTATTTTACTATAGAAGCTACTCGAACTTTACTAAACCTATCTAACCTAGGATATTTATATAATAACCCCAGTAACGTTCAGAGCAGTAATGCCAGACGTTATTTAGGTAGTATAATTGCTAAGGAGTCTATCCTTTATATAGTTATAAATTAACTCGATTCTATAGTCTTAAAAAAACAATTTCCATAGCTACTAGAGGGCGATAGCAACGATATAACCCATATAGGTAGGCTAATTGGCATATCACCTAAACTATTACATCTCATTTTTTAGATTACTCACCTATACGCTTAGGTTGCAGAGGTATACCGCTTTCTAGATAGAATATCATATAGCTTTACTAAGACAACCTGAAAGGATGGCGACTCAGAGATTTATCCTATTACTGCTGGATCTATTGCCAAATAGTTAAATAATTTCTAGTAATAGTTAGAGATTACTAGGGGATTTTGGATTGTAGAAGAGTTGTTCCAGTCTTGCATATTAGATGAAAGTAGATAGGTTAGTAATCTAGGTACGGTGACTTTACTAGGTGTAGAAGCCCACGCAATATCTGCCCGCATCTATTTATACTATCGATTTTTCTGGTAGGTTTAGCCTTTTTAAGGTATTTAAATTGTTGATTAATTGATTATTAATTGTATAATAATTAGAAAACCGCGAAATCACCTAGATGTTGTCCCGGCATTGCGAGGTCTGATATATTGTATTAACGTCAGTCCTAACAGCGGCCCGTTGTTTATATCTTAAGCGCCTTTCTTCAGTGTTATAATAGCAGGTTTAGTTTTATACTTGCTAGAATATAGAAACGTTATTTAAGATTAGTTCGAACCTGTAGTTGCAGGCTTACAAGGGGTAAGTGTTGAGTTTTCCGCTCTAATAATATCGGATTTTTCTCTCGAGTTACTCTGATCTGAGATATAGAACATACCGCCTATATAGGAAGTAGTCAAGCATCTTTGGGAATAGTATAATAGAAATTTACCTATAAGTAAGCCACACATAAGCTCCATTCTTCGAGAGAGGTATACATAGTAGGAAGATATAATATAAGAGTTGTTGCGTTTTAGAGGAATCCTAGCCTTAACGTGATTCCAGACATCCATTCATATTTCGATTGAATGACTTAGTGGTTAGATCGTGGGAAATTAGGGCAGATCATCCTTATTAATTACACCTTGATGTCGTGCTTATACTGTCCCCATCTATACATATAACCTGCTGCAGCTGAGTCTTGCGATTACTCATTGGACTGGAAAAGCAGCCCTTACACGCTGTGTAGAAAGTAAATTTGAGCAATACCTTGACTGGCGGTAGCATACCGACCGGGCTTGCGCATCTGATCACGAATTTATTAGTACCGGCCTTCACTACTCCATACTCTAGCATATCTGCTTTTGTTTCCCGAAGCAACAGCTCGTAAACCGCGCCTTCGCAGGCTAGATCCGCGAGGCTAACCAATCAATTAGGGTTTGTTTATCTTTTAGATTAACTCCGCTTTCAACTCAACTTGTAAAGGTCTAAATCCGGCTACATACCGGTTATCAGTCATTCGTATTCTAATAAATTTCGATATTAACCTCGTCACTACTCTTATTAGTCTTATAATCTACTTTATCTTATTATAAGACTTTATTCTAACGTAATCTAACTAGGCTGGTAAATCAGTCGGTATTTGGTTGGGTTCGGGTCTTATATAAGCGAACCCAGCCTAATATAATCCACCAGTAAGCTGGCCACCCCAGTAAGCTGGCTACCCCACTAGAATCGTCGCGCCTTTCTAGTAATTACTCTACAGTGCGATAGTTAAATAAGGTATTAATAGATTTATATAATAGCTATTATCTCTAAGTATACTGAGTTCTAGTATGCCCTTATATATGGCACTTAGTATATGTCGGCGGCGCGCGTTGCCTCCTTGGTGTCGCTTCCTACCCCCCCCCCCCTAGGGAGCACCCTTTCTACTTCTACAATCAGCCTTTATCCTTCCTCAACCTATAAAGCACTACTAGAGGCAATATACCGTCGGTACTGTCCCTGCTTACGCTCACGGCGCTTAAGGGTCTAGTGTAGCTGTATATTCTCTATAAGCTGGCATCCCTTTACTATCTTGCGCATACCTAGAGTACTAGGACTCTGAGATAAATGGCGGAGTAGGTCTTGTATATATCGAGCCTGGCGCTGTAGCTGATCAACATTAGATGGTGTCCCTGCTACCCATGCGCCCTTAGCGTCAGCTGGCGTCCTAGGTGGTAAGGGCGTCCTGACGACTGTAAGCGACGAGAGGACACGTTTAGGATATATAGGGACTAATCCTAATACCCGGAAGCCAGCGTGAATGTTCTGTACTGAGAATACTATATCTCTAATGCCTAGGTAGATCTATAGGAAGTCTACCTTATCGATATGGAAGACGCGCCGGCGTGTAAGCTTATGGATCTGGTTCCTGTACGCTGCCTTTAGGGGCGAGAAACAGCCTACATCTAGTGGCTGTAGAAGGTACGATGTATGCGACGGCATATAGATTGTATAAATCTTGTTCTGTGTACAGTAGGTATCGAACTCAGGTGTTGCATGACTACTATGGCCGTCTAGAATGAGTAGTCGCCATCTACCTAGTGTACGCGACTCTGTACGCCGATTGAAATGCTGTATCTACTCGAAACCTAGCGTATCTGTTGTCCAGCCATTGCCGCTCACTGCGAGTACCCAGCTAGGAGGTAGATCGCGATACCAGACATCTAGGTGGACCTTGCTAGGAAGGATAATGAATAGTGAGATAGCCTATCCACGCGCGTTGATGCATTCTATAGATGTAACCTAGGTGCGATTCCCTGGCTGTATAGTAATTGCTCGGCCGACTGTCTCTATACTAGTAATGACTTTCGACGTTCCTGCGATACCTATCGCGAACCCTGTCTCATCGAAGTTATAGGTATCCTCATCTAATACACTATATATTCGCCGTGTATCCTCTACACGCTAATACCATGCGCGGATAGTAGTAGGATCCTTACAGAGGGCGCGCTGTAAATGGAGTCTACGGTTCCACTTCGTCTGTAGTTCTGGCTGAGCCTTAATAAAGCGCGATGTCCAGTTCTTGCCTATAGGTACTAGTGGAGGATCCTCGCCACGCGCAGTGAGTAGGTGGTCCGCTATACGACGTACGTCGATGATCTGCGCTGGAAATCCTCGTTGATCTAGGTCTAGGATCTATAGAACAAGGCATTATTCCTTAGTAAGTAGTAGTCGACGACGTAGTGATACTATCTTATATTTTGACTAAACACCTCGTAGACGCGTCTATAGGGTCGATCGCGGTATATTATAGGACTCTACTAACGCGCGTATAGATTGTAATAGGTTACTCTGATAGGTAGTAATCGCAAGAGCAATTCTACCTTCCTTCTAGAGCCTCTAAGTGTTCTAGGTGGGCGGTATCGCGATGGTTATGATGTAGGCGCGGGAATTCTGGTGGGGTGGCCAGCTTACTGGGGTGGCCAGCTTACTGGTGGATTACGTTACTTTGACTATGCTGTTTTTGTGCTGTTTTGCTTCACCTAATTCTTGCTAGGTGTTATTCTGCCCGCTTATTTCTATGGCCTCTAACTGCCATGTTGCAAGAGCTTCGCGCGACGATATACAGTAGTAAAGGGATGTCCAGGGCCCAAGACTACTACCGCAGCCCACAGTAGTCCTCCATTAGTAAGATTGCGTTATTTATAAGCCCCTGACCTTTTAACGTAAATGCGAGATTGTTCATGGTGGTCAGCGTGTCTGGATGCTCCTTCCCAAGCACCCCCTTTCTCGTCTCCATCACTTGCACATCCGGCTCTTCGGCTTCCTTCCATTACCACTTATCCCTATATTTTGACGCTGGGTGGGCTAGCGTAGAAGGATGCCATCTCTAAACACTCTTTGCCAGAGAAGGAAGGGAAGGGAATTTGAGAAAAGGTAAAAAGCGGGAACTTGAGATACGAGCAAGGGCTACGCCCCTAAGAGTTTTCCTTCTTCGTATCCTGCTTAGTACTAGAAAGAATTAAACAAGGCAAAGGCGAGCGCCAGAATGCCCCTTCGATATACTCAGAGTGATGGCGGTCTCCACTCTTTCCAAGCGCTCTCTCTTTAATTTCGACTTTTAGATCCCTGCCCAAAGTGTTTAAGACTGGCTGCCATTCCATCAAAACCGGATACCCATCTGTTGATCTTGGCAGTACCTTCAAGTGGCCGTGCGAACCGAGACTAAATTTCGTTCCCTTACTCAGATTGGTCGTATTCCAGTATCCTTTCCAACTCCGAGAGGTGTCTCCAAAGTATTCCATGAGATATGCCGCAGGGCTTGCAGAGTGTGGCATTACTCTTTCGCATTTACCTCCTCTTTCTGCATGATCGTGTTCCTCCACGCACTCGGCAATCTTTCGCTTAAGTGACAAAGTTCGATAACATAGCTGGCGCTGAAAACACTCTTCGAGGAGGTTTTCGTTGATGAGTATGGCGGTCTGCAGAACTGGATATCCAGGAGAAAATCGTCTCGCAACCTTCCCGTCTTCGCTAAAACGGAGGCCCTGACACCGCATACCAAAGTTATTGCTATCATTGCAATCGAGGCATATATCCTCGGCAACGGCCATGGTGAGGCATTCTGGAGAATCCTTGAGCATACCGGTCCAGTTATGCTCAGAGCGGCGAAGGATGATAAGGTGTTCTTCTGCGGCAACAAAATTACAACCCGAGTTATTTTCTTCGCATTCAGTGTCGTCCTCAAATTCCTCGACCCACAAGGCTAAAAGCTCATCGTCTCTTTCGTCAACCCCTGTCTCCTCAAGCGCGATGAAGCATTCGTTAATAGCATCGCCGATATTTAGTTGCCATTCGGGGTGCTCTTTCCAGAACTTTCGGAAACTTCGGCGATCCTTTAGGGCTTCAAAGTAAGCAGTTTCGCATTCCCGATCAATCCATTGGAAGCATATTGTCTTGAGATATCTCCTCAATCCTTGAGATCGTAATATATGGAGCAATTGTATTCTTCGTGCGTTCTTTGTACACAAAGACACTTCAACACCTCCCCACATTTCGAGATATTTGATGTTACGAGATCTGTTTCGCCAGCGTTGTAGAAGAGCATCCTTTATGTTGAAGCCCTCGGTTCGCTTGTACTCCATAGTGGTCCCGAGTGTTGCGAAACCCGCGGCACTGGCCTGAATTTGAAATGACTGTGAGCCTTTCTCCTGACGGGGTCGACATGTTCCCCGGTGTCTCAAGTTGCCGGCGTTCTTCAATTCTTGCTTAATCTTCAACTTGCGCTCCATTGACATCTCGCATCGACTATTGACTGCCAATCGATCTGTCACACCCGCGCCAATTAGCAGACGATCGGTTTCAAGGAAGTTTTTGCTCAGCACTTCTATCTGATGCTGCTCGACATAGGCATCATCCCAGTCTCGACTGGAAATCCAATGGCAAAACACCTCCATTCCCCCTTCACCATTAGGGTAGAGATCCGGATCGGATTCTGGTTTTCTGTCCCATGGCACGATGAAGCCACTTCCGATATCGTATCGAGAAAGAATGCGTGAATTTTCGTCCGGTTTGATTTTCCACAACGGGCCCCAGATATCAGCTAATGTATTCACATCCGTGGAGAGGTAGAGTCGCGTGTAAGTCGAGTCGGTCGTAGCATTCTGAAACACCCAAACTGAACGATGTCTGAGAAATTGGTCAAGACATTGCAGCTTCCTCTTTTGCACGCTAATAGTGTTGCCAGCTGTGAGGTGTTCCAACCCCGTTCTACAAAAGGCACCGAAGCGACCTGGAATGCGAAGCGAACCATCAGAACAATCTCGATAGGTCTCGTCTAGGTCCTCAGTGTGTGTTCCGACGTAGGAAAGGACTGCAAGATCGAGAAAGTGCACTGCAATGGTCCACAAAAAGGCCGGGCTCAGCGGTTTGGAGGGTGTTGGTATGAGCTGTAATGGGACTAAAAGATCGTGGCAGGCAGATGCCAGCCTGCTTGTTAGAACGGTGGCGAAAGGATCGCTTTTTGTCTTTGCATAAAGATCCTTGACCCTAAACTCTTCGAAATGGACAATTATGTCCTTGAAAAGTGCACTCAGACGCTCGACCTTTGCAACCTCAATGGGCAATAGTTTTGCAACGGTAGGCCGGGACCTGTCCAGAACCAAGACACTGAAGAAGTTCCCGCAAAAGCCCTTATCTTGAAGGCTTCGCAGGCTCCGGTGGCAATTCACGATCAGATTCCGCAATTCACGAAGCAGAATCTCTCTGTCCGAGATGTCTGATGGCAAGTGGGCTGCAGCCGAGTTCCGATTTTTACTGGCCGAGTTTTGAAAAACTAGTTGCCTGAGCTGCTTAATACCGTCGAAATATCTGGTTGGATTGAGCAAGCGATCATTTGAGTTCATTTCTGCGTCGCTATCGAAGGAGCTATCTCCAAGAGATCCATTTTCGCTGGAGGCAGTAATAGTTGTTACTTCGGTAGAAGGCGATCGCTGCTTCGTTATGGAGTGAGGTTGCTCTCCATCGCTGCTACTGCGGTTTCCACCAGACAGCGAAGGATCGATAAAGTTAGGACATTTTGCGTTAGGCAAGCATATGGAAACAGATGTGTCCTGGGGCATGACTATACTCGGCGGGCGGCGCATCTGGTCCGGCCGCATCGGCGTTTGCTGTTGACCCATGGGTGACGACACCATTGTGGCTTGCCGGTTGGGTTGAGCTCGGTATGGCTGAGTGCCCACGGCTTGCCCTGGGGATTGCGGGTTTTGGGCGGCCATGCCGTACTGGCCCGCACCGACAGCGACGTTTGCGGAGGTGACATGAGACTGGACTGCCTGCGATGCCTGTGGCACATAGTTTGCATCCGTAGTCCCCGGGCGTTCTGCAAGTGCAGATGGCTCGTGGGGTGGCGCCCAGTAGTCGTCAAGGTACTGCTTTCTGTTCTTCCTCATCTGCTCAAGCTGCTCCATGAACCCTCCAGTTTGAATGCTTTGCATGAGAATTTCACTGGGTGATGTGGGCCTGGTCATATCCTGGTAGTGTGTCCGACCGCCGACTGGCTGTAGAGGGTTGGTAGCACCGCTCAGATAGTTCTGGTGGTTTATTTTGCCACTGTAGCCAGACAGGGCGAGATTCTGCCCGTGGTGATTCGCTTCGGCGGCAGCCTCTCGCAGCCTTGCTGTGCCCGGCTGTTTCTCGCCAGCTGAGTCCTCTTCTGTGAAGCCCTGCTTGCGGGCCTTGCTCTCCCAGTAGTCATCGCGCACGCGCCGGCCATTAACAATGAGTCTGCTGCCAAACTGACGAAACATGGAGCGGGCCGTCACAATGGTAATCTGCCGAGAGCGGTACGAGTAAGGAAGGATTTCCTGGTGGATCAAATCGTCCTTTTCTGCCTGGTTTGCAATGATTTTGTAGAGAGACCTGTTCTTGTTGAAGAGAAGATACGAATCCCTGTAGCCGAGGACGCGGGCGCATTCGGTCGCCAGCATAAACAGCTTGTTCCCCCTGTTGGGCACGAAGAAGGTGCGACATCGGTATTCTCTTCCGCCGAGAGGATGGCCGGTCGCGGTTACTTTCCCCTCTCCAGCGTCGTCTGTTTCGCGTGGTATGTATTCGTCACCCTCAGCATTGAGCTGATCAGTTGTGTGGTCCCGGATTGTTGGCAGTGCCTTGATCACGGTAGGCTTGGTCATGGCAGCCTTAGCAGGCCTACTCGGAGGGGGCGTGGGCGACATTTGCGGTGCGCGGTTGAAGCTCTCAGCAAACGACCTTTTTGCCGCTTTGGGCGGTCGGCCAGCCAGCCAGCCAGCCGGTAGCCGGGATTCTGACATACCTCCGTCCCCGTTTTCGTTCGGCTGTACGTCCAGATAACCATTTTCTGGCGAGCGGCAGCGTTTGATGCTACGAAGCGGTTGTTGCCGTGCAACGATCTGCTGCTGCTGCCGTGGGGGCGGTGGGCTTGCGAGCACATCTGGTGAACGCTAGTTAGCAAAAAAAATGATACCAGGGAAGTTGCAGCGGATGTAACGGGTGCGGGAACTAGTCACAGCACCGTTCCGCGATGGATTTTTGATGGGTGGCCGTCGTGCGGCGATACACAACGTTTTAAGCGCCTGCGAGCCTAGTCGCGAAAGGGCTGATTGCGTACCTGCTGAATTCAACGATGCGGGATCGATGGTGCCCGGCGGATCCATAACGCCGTTTCCAGCGCCGCCGTTGGACAGGGTGTGAAAGGGGTGTATTGAGTATATTCGAACCGTTCACAAGGAGCGACCGGCCGAGCTCGCGCAAAGCTTAGTGCCGGTGTTCTCATCGAACTTCCAAGAAACCGCTAGTTCGTTTGCTCACATGATATGTAGGCCATGCCAAGCGAGCGGGTTCAAAACTGAACCAGTCCCCCTATTAGGCAGATATGGCTTGGCCAAGCCGTTCTCGAGCTATATTGAAAATGATATTAGATATTAATAGAATCTACGCTTACTTATATTCATAATTATCTAAATAAAGGCTTAATACCTCTATACCCTATCTAACTATTTTATAATACCTTCTTTAAAACTTCCTTTACCCTATTTTATTATCTAAGTTAGAAAATATATAAGCCCTTCTATATCACGTTTATATATAGTATACTATAACTAAAGGAACTCTATATAATACCTATCTTTATACTTAAAATATATCTATAACTTATATATAAGGCCCTATATTATAATTAAAAAATAGAGTAATAGAGTTAACTATAGTACTAATAGTATTAAGGATAGTAATATAAATTCTATATCTAGTATATAAGACTTAAAATCTAAGTCTATACTTATATTCTATACTACTTAATAATTAAGATTCTTTATAATTATAAATATAAAAGTACTATTAATAGTAGCTTAATTCTATATACTAATTAGACTTCTATTTAAACTTAAATCCTTTACTTCTATAACTAAAAAAGGAAACTATAAACCTATATTAGGTATATATAGATTATTTAAGATTAAACTAGATACCTAGTAATTAACTAGCTACTGTTAATACTATTATATAAATATAGTATATATAAGCTTAATTATAATATCTAGTTTTAATATTAATATATAATATAGGTCTATAGCTTTAGTACTAGTAGTTAATATAATTAATTATATATATTATAATAGTAATAATATAGGCCTAATAAAGGCTATAGTAGTAGCTGTAGTATTATTTAAATTAAAGTTAGAAAGAATAATCTAGGCTAGTATAAAATAAGGTTTATATTCTATTATAATCTTTATCTTATAAATTATTAAAAGACTAGTAGATTAGCTTAAAATTAGAATTCTAAACTATTATAGAAGGTTAGTATATTATTAATAAGACCTTTTAGGATTATAAGGATATCTATCTTTTTTAAATATATATATCTTTAATATATCTAGCTAAAAATCTATTAGATTCGTTATAAGGCTATTTAAACTAGTCTTTTAATTACCTTTAAGTAAATACTAATATATATTTCTTTATAATTTAGCCTAGAATATTAATACCAGCCTAGTAAGATATAGTAGAGTAAAATAAAAAAAGAATAATCGAAAAAGATACCTTTTTTATATACCTATAACTTGGTTAGTATTAACGCTATAATATAAAGTAAAAAAGATTTTTAAAGAAAAGAACTAACAAATAAATTCTATTATTAGTAATCTTGATTAGTAAGGATATTGAAGGTAGAGTTAATTATTAAATATAGAGAAAAAAAATCGAAATATTACTTATAGATTTCTTAAAAACTATAGTTAAAAAATAGCTATAATTTTTATTATCTATATTAGGTATAGTATAGTTTCTAAAATAAATTTATAAAAGATTTTTATAAGATATTATAATAATTAAAATAATATAAAAACTAAGCTATATTATTATATAAATAGAATTATATAATATATTAATAAGATTATAGCTAATAATAATATTATTTTAATTTTTAATTTTAAGATCCTAAGTCCTTAATATAGCTATCAAATTTTTAAATTTAAAATCGAAAGTTAACCTTCTTTTAGAAGTTAATACTTCTATTTTTACTATTTCTTATATTTTAAAAAAACCTTTCTCTTCTATTTATAATATTATTATATATATTTAAAAAAAAAAAACTAAAAGACTCTTTTTTAAATTTAGTTAAAAGAGGATAAGTAAAGAAGATAACTTTTAAAACTAAAAGAATAATTAATAAAGACTTAACTAAAAGTTCTAAGAAAGAAAAAAAAAGGTTATTATTAAAAAATAATCTAGAAGTTATTAAAAGGATATTATAAACCCTTTTAAAAGATATAGAATATTTAGTTAATATCTTAATAAAAAAACGTTTATTAAATAAAAAAAAAGCTAAAAATCGAGATATATATACTAAAGAATATTTAAAAAAGAAGGATCTAGGCCTTAATAAGATTATTTTCTTAGATAAATATTCTATTTAAAGGGGCTATAGTTTTAGAGCCGAATATTATCGAAAAAAAAGAAATAAAAAATTTAGAAAAGAACTAGTTTCTAGCTATTTAACTAGTAAGTTATTTTTAGTTTTTTTTTAACTAAAATTTACTAAATTTAGTCTTTTTTAATTCTAGAATTTTAGTTTTCTAATAACTATTTAATTAACTTAATTTTAGTTCAAGATATATCTTTAAAAATTTAGGGATCTATATATATAGGTAGAAGATCGAAACTAGAATTTCTAACTAGACTAAGACTTAAAAAGTCCTTTACTAACTATAACTATATTAGAAAGATTCTTAATTCTATAGTTAAATTACTTATAAACCTAGATAAGTAAACTAATAGTTTTCTAACTCTTTTTTAAATTTTATTTTTATATATATTTATATATATAAGGATATAAGTAAATAACTAGAAAATATAAGCTAATATTAATTTATATTAGAACTTTTAGTAAGATAATACTAAAACTTATAAAATTAAAAAGATTTTAACTTAGTTTTAAAATTAAAATATTCCTTTATATCCTTATTCTACCTAAAGCCCTGATTTAAATTATATTAAAAATATCTAGGCTATATTAAAGAGAAACCTTAATAAAAGATATAAAGAAAATTTAGGTATAAAAGCTAGTTAAAATTCTATAGAAGCTTTTAAAAAAGCTATAATAGAAGAGTAGGGTCTAATACTTTAAAAAGCTATAGATAATAATATATTATCTCTATCTAAGTATGATAATGATATTAAGCTAGCTAAGAGATAGTATACTAAATATTAATTTATAATTAATACTATTTTATAGCTTATTAATAGCTAAAAAAGTAAAAATAATTATATTTCTAATAACTTTTTATTTAATTAAAAGATTTTAAAATAAGCTTTATAGAAATCTTAATTTTATACTATATTATAAATATATAAAAAGAAAAAAAATACTTAGAATCTTAGTATATCTTTAGGTAAAGTTTAGGTTTTTTTTCTATATTTAGTAATTAACTTTACTTTATATATACTTATAAATTAAGATTACTAATTATAGAATTAATAACTTGATTTTTCTCTTTAAAAATCTTATTTATCTTTTATTATAGCGTTAATACTAACTAAGTTATAGATATTTAAAAAAGGTATCTTTTTTAATTATTTTTTATTTATTTTACTCTACTATATAATTATCTATAGCTTTTTAAGGTATAAGATCCTACTCTTCTTTTATAGCCTTTTTAAATACTTTTATAGAATTTCTATTATTTCTTATACCTAAAAAACCTTTATATCTTATATTTAAATTCTTTTTAAATATAGCCTAGATATTTTTAATAGTCTTTATAGGGTAGTAAATTAGTTAGAATTATATTAGGTTTAGGTCTTATATAAGCGAACCTAATTTAAATCTAATTCCTACCTATATTAAAGGTTCTTAGTATATATAAGGGTTAAGTTTAGGTTATCTATATATTAGGTAGGGGTTAGATTATATAGACCTAGGTTAACTTAAGTCTTACTAATATTACGCTATATTATATATTATTATATAATTAAAACTATAATAAATCGCTATAATAATTAGATATAGTAATATATATATTACGTAACTTAGTATATAAGTTATATAACCTAGTATATAATATGTAACCTAAAAGATACCCTAAACCCAACCTAACCTAACGTATAGACGACCCGAACCTAACCCCTACCTAATATATAGATAACCTAAACCTAACCTAACCTAATATATAGATAACCCTAACTATACCCTAACCTATAGTCTATATATTTCAAACCTAACTTAACCTACTAGTAGGTACCCTAAACCTATTTACTAGTCTAAACTAGTTACCTAATTAACGCTTTTTAATACTTTTTAATAGCTTTTTAGTAGCTTTTTACTAGTTTACTAGTAGTTTACTATTAAAAAGCTATTATATAATTAATATTATATAACTATTTAATTAACTAAAGTTTTTTTATATTTTTTAATAGTTTTTTAATAGCTTTTTAATAACTTTTTAATAGCTTTTTATTAATAAGCTAGTAGCTTTCTAAATTATATAATAGCTATATTCTTAGTAAATATTATAGACTTTTTTTTTTAAGAAGACTATTATATATCTAGTATTATATAACTATTTAATTTTCTACTAGTTTACTAGTAGTTTTTTAATAATATTTTTAAAAAAGATATTATATAACTAGTATTATTCTAATAACTATTATAAAGGTCTTCTATATATTCTCCTTATATATTTTTTATTTATATATTTTCTATTAGCTTTTTAGTAGTTTTCTATTAATTTACTAGTAATATTCTAGTAATATTCTTAGGAAAACTATTATATAACTAGTACTATTTTAATAAATACTATTAGCTTTCTAGCTAGTACTTATAGATAACGCTACTAGTATTCTAGTATTCCTAGGAAAGCTATTATATAACTCGCGCTTTCTAGTAGCTTTCCACCGGTTTACTAGCGGCTTTCTACCGGTTTACTAGCGGCTTTCCAGCAGCGTTCCTAGTAAACGCTACTAGCTTTCTAGCTAGTACTGATAGAGAACACTACTAGTGTTCTAGCGTTTCTAGGAAAGCTACCAGAAAGCTGCCAGCTTTCCGCCGGTTTACTGGCGGCTTTCCGGCGGCGTTCCTAGAAGAGGTGCTATTCTAACAGCCCTAGTTTGAGCTCTAAGGGTTACTAGGAGCTTTGGATTGTTCATGTTCGTGAGGGATGAGTACTAGCGGAGCTGTGATGGTGGATCAAGTGCCAAAGCATCTTTACTGTTACATATCACCTATAAGCGTGCTTAGCTTCCAGTCTTGCTTATAAAATGAATGCCCATCCACGGTAAAAAGGCACCGCTGACTTTCAGATCTCCGCCTCATACGACTATATTCTGTGGAGCTGACATTTGGAAAAGAAACGCTGAGAGCGGCGAGTAGATCACAAGATGCACCTCAACCTGACCATCCCCTACTGGCCAACTCAGTAGAGGCGCCAAGCGCAGGCATAGGGCTGATAAGGAGAGTCGCCCGGTTTGATGATACGTTCTGCGCGGATGATGACGTTTGCATGTCCGGGCGGTATGCCCGCCCACCGTACTTGTTGAACGTTGTTGTCCCAAACACAGCGCCGTGTTCTCCTATCGGCAGCGTCGACAATCAAAATAAGTTTATTTTGAAGAATCATCCCGGTATCAGACGAGGCAGGAAAATCTGACCAGACAAGTGTAACCTTAAGTGTAGCCTTGGCTTTGAGATTCTCGGGGATCTTAATTGGGATTGTGTCTTCGTGGAGTTGTGCATGGAGCCGGCCTTCGCGGAAACTTGCTCCATCCCCCCGGCAAGCGATGTCGATAGAATTGGCGAGATCGACTCGGCCAAACCCTGAACTCCTATTGGGCGAGAATCGGCCCAGTGGCACAGCGCCATTGATAAGGAGCGCCTTGATTAGCGCAGCACTCGGTCTAACGGTCCCACTCGTTATGAGAGCCTCACGTAGGACAGCTGCACAGCCAGCAACAAGCGGAGTGGCCATGCTCGTTCCACTCATATGGCTCCATTCGGTGCCATGGTTTGGATGACTTCGATGTCCAGAATTCGCCGAGAGAACATTTGTGCCAGGTGCCACAACGTCGGGTTTGATCCGGCGGTCAATAGTGGGTCCACAACTACTAAAGGCAGCCACCTGATCCTGGTTCACTTCCATATTCTCGCTAGCGCCCACCGTGATACAGTTCTTCGCTGCTGCTTCTGCTCCAATCTCCGGTCGGTTGAATCGTCCATTACCATCGTTGCCAGCAGCGAAGCAGATCACCAGGTCAGCATGTTCCCAGACGAAACTGTCGATCTCCACAGACTGTTGAGTGTACCCACTCTGCTCCCCGCTCCATTTGGCACCCCAGGAATTTGTGTGTACCCGTGCTTGGTTGTTATTGTAAGGTAGTCGGAAGAGATCAGTAAGGTCCCTCGGAATCCCATTGAGGTCGTGACCAAGGCACTGGACTACAAGATTTGCTTTGGGAGCGGTGCCTTTGATCTGAATTTCCTCCCCGGTAGCCGTGTCCGTGGTAGTGCCGTCGCCAAGGACCGAACCGCAAACATGAGTACCATGACCATTAAAATCGTTAACCGAGGTAATATCGCTCATTGGGTATAGCGTCAGCACTCGATTCTGGAATTCGCCTTGCGCAGTTCGAAACGCGGGGTGAGTATACCTCATATTCCCCCTGTCAAAACCAGTATCAGCAACGGCAACCACCTCACCATTGCCCTCGTAGGTACCCCCAATTTGATTGGGCATGACGCTAGCCCTCAAGATTCTTCGAGCGGTTCTGTTCCGTAGCTCTACTTTGAGGACCTCTTCGATAGCCAGCACCTCGTCGATTGACGCCAGGTTTTTCAAGTACTGCGCATGGATTGTAAGCCGGACTTTGTGTCGACTGAATTCGAGACTCTCTGTATCGATATGTGCCTTCTCCGATATAGCTCTTCTAAGTGATTTGGATTTCGCATCAACGTCGTCGTGAAAGACAACGTCTACCCTGTGGGTAGTAGTCGAATACGGCTGGTCATGTTGTGTTATCGCCTTCAGACTTGATGTCTCTTTGAATTCCTGACGGTAGACATCTGCATAGACGACATACTTCAGCTGGCGAATCGTGTCTAGGTCGGTCTCCTGGCGGCGATACAAGTATGTGTTCTTGGAAACATACTTGTGGAGAACAAGGCTCATGTTGGACAACTCTTCCATCTGTGAGGGTGTGAGAAGCTTTCGACTCTGGATCAAGATATAGTTGGACTTGGATGCGTCTGCCGCGTCGCTTCCTACGGCTGCCTTAGTCCCCTGGGCGAGCGTAGTCCCGTGGATGGTGATTGGGAACAGAGTGCCTTCTGTGAGTGCTGCTGAAGCACCCTTCTCAAGAAGTCGAACTATGTAGACGTATCCTTGTTCTACTGCAGCTTGAAGTGCCGTTCGTCCTCTATCACCAGCCGGTGGAGCATTAACATCTGCTCCTTTCTTGAGAAGAAGTTGAACTACGTTAATATGTCCTCCCTCAGCTGCAGCTTGAAGTGCCGTTCGTCCTTCATTATCAGCCGGTGGAGCATTGACATCCGCTCCAGCATCGAGGAGAAGTTGGACTGCATCGATATCTCCTCGTTCCGCTGCAGCTTGGAGTGCTGTTCGTCCTCTATTACCAGCTGGTAGAGCATTGATATCTGCTCCATTCTCGAGAAGAAGTTGAACTACGTTGATATGTCCTCCCTCAGCTGCAGCTTGAAGTGCCGTTCGTCCTCTATTATCAGCCGGTGGAGCATTAACATCTGCTCTATTCTTGAGGAGAATTTGAACTACGTTGATATATCCTCCCTCAGCTGCAGCTTGGAGTGCCGTTCGTCCCCAAGATCTAGCCGGTGGAGTATTGACATCTACTCCATTCTCGAGAAGAAGTTGAACTATGTTGATATATCCTCCCTCAGCTGCAGCTTGGAGTGCTGTTCGTCCTCTATTACCAGCCGGTAGAGCATTGACATCTGCTCCATTCTCGAGAAGAAGTTGAACTACGTTAATATATCCTCCCTCAGCTGCAGCTTGAAGTGCCGTTCGTCCTTCATTATCAGCCGGTGGAGCATTAACATCCGCTCCAGCATCGAGGAGAAGTTGGACTACATCGATATCTCCCTGTTTCGCTGCAGCTTGAAGTGCCGTTCGTCCTCTATCACTAGCCGGTGGAGCATTGATATCCGCTCCGGCATAGAGAAGAACTTGGATAGCATGGACATGTCCTCGTTCCGCTGCAGCTTGGAGTGCCATTCGTCCACTATCACTAGCTGGTGGAGTATTAGCATCTGCTCCTTTCTTGAGAAGAAGTTGGACTACGTTAATATGTCCTCCCTCAGCTGCAGCTTGAAGTGCCGTTCGTCCTTTATTATCAGCCGGTGGAGTATTGACATCCGCTCCAGCATCGAGGAGAAGTTGGATAGCATCGACATGTCCTCGTTCCGCTGCAGCTTGGAGTGCCGTTCGTCCACTATCACTAGCCGGTGGAGCATTAGCATCTGCTCCATTCTCGAGAAGAAGTTGAACTACGTTGATATGTCCTCCCTCAGCTGCAGCTTGAAGTGCCGTTCGTCCTCTATCACCAGCCGGTGGAGCATTAACATCTGCTCCTTTCTTGAGAAGAAGTTGAACTACGTTAATATATCCTCCCTCAGCTGCAGCTTGAAGTGCCGTTCGTCCTTTATTATCAGCCGGTGGAGCATTGACATCCGCTCCAGCATCGAGGAGAAGTTGGACTACATCGATATCTCCTCGTTCCGCTGCAGCTTGGAGTGCCGTTCGTCCACTATTACTAGCCGGTGGAGCATTAGCATCTACTCCTTTCTCGAGAAAAAGTTGAACTACGTTGATATGTCCTCCCTCAGCTGCAGCTTGAAGTGCCGTTCGTCCTTCATCATCAGCCGGTGGAGCATTGACATCCGCTCCAGCATCGAGGAGAAGTTGGACTACATCGATATCTCCCTGTTTCGCTGCAGCTTGAAATGCCGTTCGTCCTCTATTACCAGCCGGTGGAGCGTTAACATCTGCTCCATTCTCGAGAAGAAGTTGAACTACGTTGATATGTCCTCCCTCAGCTGCAGCTTGAAGTGCCGTTCGTCCTTCATTATCAGCTGGTGGAGCATTGACATCCGCTCCAGCATCGAGGAGAAGTTGGACTATATCGATATCTCCCTGTTTCGCTGCAGCTTGGAGTGCCGTTCGTCCTCTATCACTAGCCGGTGGAGCATTGATATCCGCTCCGGCATAGAGAAGAAGTTGGATAGCATCGATATCTCCTCGTTCCGCTGCAGCTTGGAGTGCCGTTCGTCCACTATCACTAGCCGGTGGAGCATTAGCATCTGCTCCTTTCTCGAGAAGAAGTTGGACTACGTTAATATATCCTCCTTCAGCTGCTGCTTGGAGTGCCGTTCGTCCCCAAGATCTAGCCGGTGGAGCATTAACATCCGCTCCAGCATCGAGGAGAAGTTGGACTGCATCGATATCTCCTCGTTCTGCTGCAGCTTGAAGTGCCGTTCGTCCTCTCTTGTTTCTCATATCACCCTGAGCGAGATTCATGATCGTGCCGTCGTTATTGACAATGTAGGTTTTGTTACCCTGTTCTCGCATTACCATAACTGTGCTTACTGAATCATGAAACGGGGCTGTTATTACCGTGCTTGTTTCAGTGATATCAGTTGCCTCCATAGCTTGCTTTATCTTCGCCCTCACTTGCTTGTATCCATCGTCTTCTGCGTCGTCGAACTTGCAGATGTCGAGATGGTTTGCCTGCATGGGCAAGATTTCCCCAACTCCAGGATAGGACGCATCTTCTTCTTTGACGACCCACTTCATGTTCTCATTAGTATCCGGTGCTGGAGCCTTGCGTCTAACATACTACTTTGTAAGTCATCTTCTTCTCAAAAAAGAAGACCACGACCACCTTGTCTGAAGTTTGATTCCGCTTACGAATCACGTCTGGGAACCCGAATCGAAGATCCTTCAGCTCCTCTGAATCTACCTTGAGATTCTTCAAAGTGTTCTGGTCCGTTTTCTGGACGAGGCTGTAGATACGCTGCACGATTTCACCCCACCCGGCAATCTTGGAGCCAAAGAAAGGTGTACCAAGGAATATCATTCCTTTGATGTGTTGCGCGATCGAGCGGATGCTGTGTCCTTCTGTAGCCCCATTGCCACCATACACCACTTGTGCGAGGACGAGGCCGCCGAGGCTATAGCCAATTACGATGATAGGACGATCAGCCTGAGGGAAGAGTTAGCATTGACAGCACCACAAAGACAGTTCAAAATCGTAGTAGAAATAGCAGAACATCTTACAGTGCCGGTCTGGTCACGCATATCATCGAGGTGGCTGCATAGCTTCCGTGCATCGTCTGCAAGACTGCTTTGAGTGACCTCTGCCGTGTCAGAGTGTTCAATCCCTGAGTCGTAGCCGAAGCTCAAGATGCGACTTTTTGGGATATCCTTCGACAGCAATTCTTTCGGCCAGACCACTCCATCTTTCGTCCATGTTGATTCTCTTCCTCCGCGAAGACCGTGGACGAAGACGATGCTGTTGACGTTAGCCGGATAGCATGTCTATATTGTCACAGCCCTCACTCTACTTCTGCTTTCTCCCCATCGTACCACGTGGTCAACCCGTACCATGCCATATCTAGATGTACTGGAAGGTCGAGGTGATGAATATAGTTTGAGCTGGCTTGTACTCTAGACAATGGAGAAGCACTATATGCCGTTAATCGCAATCGCAGCCTAATTATGGATTATTAATAGAACAACTCAGCCTCGAGGCGGGGTACCGTGGCTCATGGGTCAATGCACGCCAAGGGTCAATGCACGCTGAACACCAGAACACCTCATTCTTTAACACCACCTACTATAGCCAATATGGAGCCAATTGAGGCCGCTCTTGCAGCTATCGAATCGCTAGGACCTGGAGAATCTATTAATTATACAGCGATTGCGAAAAAGTATGGTGTTGAGCGCTCTACGCTCTCCCGGAGGCACCGGGCTAGAACACACGCGCGCGTAGATGAAGGAATCAACCGACGCAAGCTCAGCCCTCAGCAAGAGAAGGAGCTTGTAAGCTATATTATAAGGCTTACTCAGAGAGGCCTTCCACCTACTAGAGCTATGATCCAGAATTTCGCAGCTTCTATAGCCAGAACTAGTGTTAGTATGTGGTGGGTTAATTAGTTCATCAAGCGGAACAGTAGCGATCTTGTTCTATACTGGACGACTGGAATGGATAGTAATCGTTATAACGCCGACTCAGAGGTAAGGTATAGCCTCTACTTCAGCCTATTACTGTAAGAATGTGGCACGAGTGAAGAATTGAATGAATTGATTAAGTGTGTAGTTCAGTGTAGGAGTCCATGTGTAGAAGACATGTTTGACGCCCTTATATAGCGAGAACCTATTATATGATATAGCCTTGGCTGCTTACAATTACTATAGAAAATCAATTAGTATTCTATTAAACCTTGCTATATATATAATATAGATAAGAAAGGCTTCCTACTCGGTATTACTACTCGTTCGAAGTAGATCTTTAGTAGGCAGGAATACGAGAGGAAGGCAGTAAGGTAAGCTATCTAAGATAGTAACCACGAGTGGATCTCGCTTCTAGCCTGTATATACGCCGATGGATCAGCTCTAGATCTAGCCCTAATCTATAAAGCTGGCTTAGAAGGCCTACTATTAGGCTAGGTAGAAGATATTAACCCCGAGGAATACTCAGTATTTATTACCTTATCCCCTACTAGCTAGTCGAATAATAAGATAGGCCTTATATAGCTTAAATAGGTATTCGAGCGCTATACTAGAGAGAAGGCTCGACGCTCCTACCAACTACTTATCCTTAATAGCTATAGATCTCACGTTACTATAGATTTTATTAACTATTATAATTAGAATAAGATTCTACTAGTAGTATTCTCTCTTTATTTAATATATACGCTATAGCGCCTTAATATCTATATATTTAAGCCTCTCTCGACTACCTACTTAGGAGAGCTATTAGCCTTCCTATATAGGGGCTAGGGACTCTCCTTAGTAGCTAAGAGAGACTACTTTAGCCTATTTTAGAAGGCCTAGTAGAGCTTATTTAAATAGCTATTAATTCTTAAGGCTTTTAAGGCTACTAGTATATCGCTACTTAATTTAGAACCTATACTTAAAAGATTCTTAAAGGCTAGTTAATCTAAGCTAGAATTAAGAAAAAGCTCTAACTTAATACTTAGTATATTAAATTAGAAAAAAATCAAATATATAGTATAAATAGTAGTAGATAATATAGCTAGTAAGGAGGCTAAGAAGCTAAGTTAGATATTATACTTAATCTCTATATAGAATTAGCTACTTAAATACTAAAGAAGATATAAACCTAATAATCATAGATAAAGATAATAAGGTAGTAAGTTAAGGATATTCGACTTAAATACTAAAAAGAAAGTAAGGAAGAAAGATTATAAGATTTAGAAATAATCCTCTCTTAGAGGGGGATAATATAATAAAGCTATCACCGCGTCGTTATCGGACGATGTCGTGCCGTTTGTTCAGTATCTTTGTCTCCTCGGGCGGAAGTAATGCGTGGTTACCAGTCTTTCCTGCTAATCGCGTATGAACCCTTCAGGCGTCTTGATTACATAAGTATGCATTCGAGTAGATCAACCTAATATTACACAAATAAGAACTTTTAAAAAGATCACTGCCGCAGTCTACGTCCTCTACTACCGCCTCCACCTTTACGGCCCCTTCGTTTCTTTGGACCATCCGCACCCTCCGTCTCCCTCCGTCTCCTCCATCCACAAAAAGTTTTGGATGGTTCCTTTTGAACTGTAGCGTTTTCTTAGGATGCAGCAAGTTTCGGACGGAGTGGTTTAAATGAACGAAGGACCGCAGGTTCATATAGACCTCCATAGAGTTTTGAGACCGTATTCTATAGTTATACTCCTAGCAGTACCGCAGTGGAGTTATAATGTTATAGTCGTTGAGATAGTTGTTGAGATATATTTAATAGTTATAGTACTAGGCGGCAGCGCAGTGCTAGCACACTGCGAGCTACTAAAATACCATCAACTATTTAATAGTAGTTAAGATAGTAAATAATCTAACTACAGTTTCAGGTCTTTTCAGCTCTTATAAAAGGGACAAAGTAACGCTGGGCCCTGGTCCCGCTAGCTTTCGTCCTAAACCCTTCGAGATCTTTTCTTTATACGATCTTCGAGTTATCGTATGGCAGGGAAAACACTGCTGTCTTTAAGATCTATTTAGTATACTTAAGATGAAAGTCTCGTTTATAAATTTATTCAGCCAATAATAGAGCTATACTACCTATTATATAATTATAAGGTTTATTATAGAGATTTATTATAGTTCTAGTATTTCTCTAGCCTTAATAATACTTTAGGCCTAATAGAATATTAGATTTAGTAGAACTTTAAAGGTTAATTATCTTTAATACTATATAGTTTCTTTAAACCTTTATACTAGGCTGGCAAATTAGGTCTCTATATCGGGTAAGTTGTTTCAAAATATCTCAGCCAATTCTGATCAAAAATCAAAAATTTAAAGCCTAATATATAGCCCTAAGCTAGTTCTATAACTTTGTTATATAAAGTTTTTCAATATCTCTAATATTTAAAAAGTTATTTAGCAACCCAATTTGCCAAGAATGGGTCTCCACCTAAAACTCCGAACTCGATTAACTCCTAATCTAAAACAGTTATTTAACAGCTTTATATAACAAAGTTATAGAGCTAGCTTAGGGCTATATATTAAGCTTTAAATTTTTGATTTTTGATCAGAATTGGCTGAGATATTTCGAAAAAAACTTACCCGATGTGGAGACCCAATTTGCCAGCCTACTTTATACCTATTCTCTTCTTATCTTAGTATAGCTAAAATAGAGCTAATCTACCTTATTATCTCTATACTAATATAGGAGCCTATATCTATCCTTATATAGACTTTCCAGTTATTAAAAGTTACGGGAATAACTGCGACTATAAGTTGGACGAAGCCGGCCATTCCCTAGGTATTATAGAAAATCTTAACGAAGCGTATCTAGGACAATTTCCCGTAAGGCCCTCGGTCAGGAGGCGTAGTTTCTAGGCACACCTTACTTAGTGTTTGGAAGGTAGTAGCGGTAACGTCCGGTGTCAGGATCGCAGGATGCATTTATACGGACCACGGCCACGGAGAAAGATGGCCCCAATTATGGCGCCCTTCTGGCGGAGCTAGCAGTAGATAGTCCATGATTATTGGAGGGAGGCTTGTAGCTGAGAGCGACGCAGAGTCAAACCGCGTCCTTCCTCAGCGTTCCAACGTTCGTGGTGCGCTATCCCCACTACCCGGACTGCAACACGCTCGTCAAGCTGCCTGCTCTAGACGACCTACAATATAGCCCTCCCCATGTCGATGCAGAACTAGAAGTGGTGGTCGGAGGAGACGGGCGGTCACGGAAATGTATTAGGACTAGCGCGTTTCGCTTGCTTGGCATTTCCCGTCTGCTGCCTAGCAAACCCTCCATTTCAAACTCGGCGGCAACATATAAGCGCTTCGATTCCGCGATTCCTTTTCACCATGGCCAGTTGTTCATCACTCCCAGCCGCTCAGAAGAGGCGCCGTATGCCAACCCAGAGGAAGGAGGGTATGCCGTCGCAACTCCTACCGTGCCGCACAACTATTCTGACCTTCGCAGTCCAGGCTATCCGCAAAGCTACGAGACGCAGTGATCGCATACGAGCAGCGACTGAGAAGAGCTCCAAATCTCGGACAGATACTGAACTGAAAGCTCGATGCTCACTAAAGCAGGAGGTATGTTGAAGAATTTCTCGAGTCCTGGACAAACCCACTCACGAGCCCCTCAAGATAACGAAGCGCAGTCGGGACCCTGAGAATCATACATCGACCGGACGACCAACGAAGCGTCTACAAACCCAACCCCCCCCCGGCACGAAGCAGGCCAAGAGAAAACGGCACCAAGACGAAGTCCATCCCTCTCGCCTCTTCCCTGAGTCGTCACCTAGACGACGGCGAATATCGGCGGCTCCCACTCACAAGACAATTGGAGAGGCTCGGATTGAGTTCTGGAGCGAGCGAGGAACCTGGCCAACAGAAAAACAAGAGACAACAATGCGTCGTTTTCGACAACTTGTTGACGATGCGCGTGCGACAAAACGATCGCCGAGCCGTAAACGCTCAAATTCCAGCCTAAATTCGGAAACGTCCCAGACACAAACTTCAAGCAACCAACAACTTCGGGATCAAAAGAGTGCCCCATACAAACATCCATTGTTTGAAGAACAACTGAAGGACTGTGGCAGTTTCATGGATGATTGCGCAGAAGGAATTACTGCCGAAAGCGAAAAGCTCTGCCAAACGCTCCTCGGAGGGACGCAATCGCCGCCTGAACACACCCTTTTCTCTGAGGACGATTTGTTCAAGAAGACATGCAAAAGAATCAGAGGCGAAAATGAGACCAAGGTGGTTCGCGATATTGCACCACTCATTGTTCCTTCGGCGGAGATTCTAGCCGACAGGGGAGCTAAACACTTAGAGATTCTCCGAGAGACTGTCAACGCATGTTGGATCAACTCTACCACTTTCATAAAACCCCTAGGTTCGCGTCCTGGTCCCCGTCCTCAGCCAGATTTTGGTCTTGGATTTAAGAGAGATGCCTTCAGCCAAGAACAGCTTCAGAAGTTACAGCCTTTCATCGGCAACCTACTCACCGATTCTGCCTTGATTGCGGCCACGTATAACATGTTCCTTCCATTCTTCTCTGTCGAAGTCAAATGTGGAGCAGCTGCACTTGACATTGCCGATCGACAAAACGCTCACACTCAATCCGTCATCTTACGTGGTTTACACACACTCTTCCGCTTAGTTGGCCGAGAGAAGGAGTTACATCGAGAAATCAATGGCTTTTCAATATCTCACAGCGATGCCGACGTGAGAATTTGGGGCCATTACGCCGTCATTGACGGAGACGATGTTAAGTATTACCGCCATCCAATCCGCAAATTTGATTTTACGGAGTTGAATGGGAAGGAGAGGTGGACGGCATATACTTTTGTCAGGAATATCTATGATTTGTGGCTTCCGAAGCACTTTAAAAGAATCTGCGACATTATCGACATGCTACCAGCTGATTTGAACTTTGACGTCTCTGAACAAGATCCGGAATCGGCCTCTTTGCGCTCAGGATTATCTCAGCGGGTTGAAAGCTACGGCCTAGACGATGAACAAGTAATACCCGACAGCCAGCCAAGCGGCCAGCCAAGCGTCCGGCCAGTCACCCCCGATACAACGATCGGGACTGAGTCTACCCAGTCTAGGAAGAAGAGAACGTTGAAGTAGCAATTTGCAATCACCACTCAAGTCGGGCTTCGCTATAACTCTCACTTTACTCACCAAATCTGGGCAACTTCGAATCCAGCGTTTCTGCATGAGCAAGCTAGCTGAAGAGTTATTGTTTTTAGCGAATCAATAAGGAGAAGGAGCGTGACTGCCGGGCTGGTTTTAAAATTGATCTGCCCGCAAAGTTTCCCAATGGCGTTGAGGTGTTCGTTGGGCCTTATACTAAACAATGAGTTTGGTGGCCGATGTGAGCCAGTGTTTATTTTTGTAGCTTGCACGGTACTGTAGGTGTGGTTGGCATAAGACTAACGTTTGAGAATCAGTTGATTCATGTGAGCCACACCGGCTATAGGGTTGCGCTGGAGACGCTCGATTTTTCGGCGTGGACCGGGATTGCTGGTATCTAGAGCGGTAACTTAGACAATAAGGTACGTTTGTGGGTCCGATCAGGTTCCTAAAATGGAGCCACTGCGGGAACCACAATATGGTCCCCAAGCCCAAAATTGGATCCTGCTCCTCCACTACGGGAACCACAAACGGGTCGCTTAACAGCCGAATATAGCCCGTGCCTTAGTATCAAATTGTTCAAATCAAAAACCGTCCAAGCCACACGTTGCTGGTGGATGTTGATACTCATGAGGCGCTACCACGTTTGGATGAAATTGGCTTCAGAGTAAGCAGGCTCGATTGATTTGGTATTATTGTCCCATACTGCCCAAGAATTCTGTGGCATGTTGAACCCCAGAAACGCGCAAGCTCTTCTGCATTGTGTCTAGTTCATCGTGCTTTGTGCGTCGCTGTAGTTCCTTCCGCTGTTGTTGTGCCTCTCGTTGCAGTGCCTATCACTGTGTATCGGTAAGGTACGTCCTGACCGTGTGCGCATTTTCCATGACGAAGCCTCGGAGTTTGTTTCCCCACTAATTTTGTGAATACTTCCGAATCTTGCTATCCCTCTCCTCTACTTCGCTATTTATCCGGTCGCGATCCTGTGTGCCCTTCTTATACTGACAACATCTTGGAACAGCGAGCACTTTCTTGCCTGTATACTCTCTTGGATCGACCGAGAACAAAAGAACCTTATTTGCATATATTCCCCCATCTGCATAGATTCCATCGCTGCTGTCTACCTCTACGATGTTGATTGCGAGCACCTCTGGGTTTGGATCATCGGCAGGGACGAGATGGTCAAACGTAACCCCGTAGTAGTCGATGTGGCTAAGACAACGGAAGATAATCAGTGTTCATGGTCGTCAAACAGGTACTTCAGCAGGCATACTAACTCCTGTGGTATTCGCTTGCCTCCCTCGTCATCTATCACCCAAGCCAAGTACTCATCCCTCACGGTTAGAGCTGCATTATCCACCTTGCCCCCATACAAATTCCGATGCGTAAGGCGCGCCAGCTCTAGCCCTCCTGGCTGCGGATAATCTCCAATAGGGTGCCAAGAAATATCCGGCAAAAGCTTCTGTATAGTCTCCAAAGGCCCTTGTATCCGAATTCTGAGTGGCTTGTCAGGTGGTGGAGGATGAAGACGATGGCGTGGGCGATTCACACAGCGGGGAATGTAAAGCTCAAGCGCCATTGAAGGCTGCCCATCGGTGGAAGGTTTGCGCGGGTCGTGACGAGATCGAATCGTGGGATAGAGAGAGCGGTGAGGCTGAGAAGCAGGGAGCTGCTCAATGTTTGTGGCCAAGACTGTGGCTGATGTTTGTGGCTTATTATCTTTCTGCGCCACTAATGCGGGGTTGTCACAAGGCAACATGATCAATCGCAGTCACCTCCTTTTCATTGACATTTGCTATAATAAACAACTTCGATTTCCAAAAAAAAAGGTATGTTTGGTATTCACTGCAAATGAAACTCTCGCTCACCAACCATATAGGATGTGCGTTTTGACGACGACGTTTTACTCCTGCGGTCACATCAAAACCCGAAATGAACTGACGTCGGCTTGCGCGAACCCTACGACATGTGTAAAAGATTACAGGGAAGCAAATCTGTCTTACAACTGCGGTGACGCAGCCTGTAATACGCCACCCTCTTCATGACGGTTTTTGGAATCTACGGGATGAAGTTGACGGCAAACTAGGCATAGAATATTTTGCCAGATTTGCGGCGGAGTGACCATGTTAGATAGGGCTCGCATGGAAGGGAATAGCTCATTGATGCGAGAAAAAGGAAGGGAACCTCCTGCACTTAGCCCAACACGTCACCCTATCTTGTCTTTCATGTATTCCAATAGTGCCCCGCCATGCTCAAGCCGACGCTTTGTCTTATCGCACTCTCCCTTTGCAAGCTGGAACTCTGCCTAGGGACTTCGTTTGATGTGCCTTCTAATCCAGATGTCTCTGTATAGCCCGATGACTTGTAGGGCGTAGATGAATCGCTTTTCCTCGATGGCTGGCGGCGTTAAAGTGTGCTTCGTGAAGCTTGACGGCGGTGTAATGTTCGGATTTTATTTCATGGAAGCCTGCAATGTAGACATAGCCACAGGCTGCACTGCATCACGGAATTGCACAATGGCCGTCGCGAAGAGTGCTCACGGTTTAGATGCTAGGGGCATCGGTTGACTTAGCAACACGTTTGCGACCGCCAACACACTAAACTAAGACAGCTATCGCGCTTGTCAAAGCTCATGGGGGCCTGACCTTGGTTGTGTAGGCCCATTTTTGGTTCCTGATGTGGACCCTGGTGCACATCCACCCAACACAACCTTTTCGGAAACTCTCAGGTTCATTCCACTACGTCTTAAGAATATCACATCTCTCTTTATCTTTACATCCAAGAAAGAATATCGCGACAACCCTCTAGCTGGTAGTTAAGGGAGCTGGTTTTAGTAAGCGCGCTACGGCCTCATCCCCGTTCCTTGCCGCCTGCCATAGCGGCGTGTATCCGGACCATCCTTTGAGTCGACGTTGACCTTGCCTGTGTCCAGCAACAGCTTGACTACTGCCTCACGTCCGTTCCCTGCCGCCCGCGATAGCGGCGTCCATCCAGACGTATCCTTTGAGTTGACGTCGACCTTGCCTGTGTCGAGCAGCAGCTTGACCACGGCCTCGTGCCCATTCTCTGCCGCCCGTGATAGTGGCGTCCGTCCGTTCGGACTATCCTTTAAATTGACATCGACCTTGCTTATGTCTAGCAGTAGCTTGACTACGGCCTCGTGTCCGTTCCTTGCTGCCGATAATAGTGGCGTCCATCCATGGATGTCCTTTGAGTCGACGTCGACCTTGCCTGTGTCGAGCAGCAGCTTGACTACGGCTTCGTGCCCATTCTCTGCCGCCCGCGATAGTGGCGTCCGTCCGTCCAGGCCATTCTTTGGGTCGACATCGACCTTGCCTGTGTCGAGCAGCAGCTTAACTATAGCCTCGTTCCCGTTCGTTGCCGCCCACGATAGCGGCGTCCGTTCGCTAGAATCCTTGGAGTTGACGTCGACCTTGCCTGTGTCGAGCAGCAGCTTGACTATGGCCTTATCCCCGTTCGCTGCCGCCCACGATAGCGGCGTCCGTCCGTTAGAATTCTTTGAGTCGATATCAGCCTTGCCTGTGTCGAGCAGCAGCTTGACTATGGCCTCGCGCCCATTCTCTGCCGCCCGCAATAATGGTGTCCATCTGTCACAATCCCTTGAGTCGACGTCGGCCTTGCCTGTGTCGAGCAGCAGCTTGACTATAGCCTCGTTCCCGTTCGTTGCCGCCCACGATAGCGGCGTCCGTTCGCTAGAATCCTTGGAGTTGACGTCGACCTTGCCTGTGTCGAGCAGCAGCTTGACTATGGCCTCGCGCCCGTTCTCTGCTGCCCATAATATCGGCGTCCGTTCGCTAGAATCCTTAGAGTTGACATCGACCTTGCCTGTGTCGAGCAGCAGCTTAACTATAGCTTTGTTCCCGTTTGCTGCCGCCCACGATAGCGGCGTCTGTCCGTTAGAATTCTTTAAGTTGACGTCGGCCTTGCCTGTGTCAAGCAGCAGCTTGACTATAGCCTCACGCCCGTTCGCTGCCGCCCGCAATAGCGGCGTCCATCTGTCACAATCCTTTGAGTCGACGTTGACCTTGCCTATGTCCAGGAATAGCTTGACTACTGCCTCGCATCCGTCCCCTGCCGCCCGCGATAGTGGCGTCCGTCCAGACGTATCCTTTGAGTTGACATCGACCTTGCCTGTGTCGAGCAGTAGCTTGACTACGGCTTCGTGTCCGTCCTTTACTGCCAATAATAGCGGCGTCCAGCCATAGATGTCCTTTGAGTCGACGTCGACCTTGCCTGTGTCGAGCAGCAGCTTGACCACAGCCTCGTACCCATTCCCTGCCGCCCGCGATAGTGGCGTCCGCCCGCCCAGGCCATTCTTTAGGTCGACATCGACCTTGCCTGTGTCAAGAAGCAGCTTGACTACAGCCTCACGCCCGTTCGCTGCCGCCCGCGATAGCGGCGTCCATCCAGACGTATCCTTTGAGTTGACGTCGACCTTGCCTGTGTCGAGCAGCAGCTTGACCACGGCCTCGTGCCCATTCTCTGCCGCCCGCAATAGCGGCGTCCATCTATCACAATCCCTTGAGTTGACGTCGACCTTGCTTGTGTCGAGCAGCAGCTTGACTACGGCTTCGTGCCCGTTCTCTGCCGCCCGCGATAGTGGCGTCCATCTGTCACAATCCCTTGAGTCGACGTCGGCCTTGCCTGTGTCGAGCAGCAGCTTAACTATGGCCTCGTTCCCGTTCGTTGCCGCCCACGATAGCGGCGTCCGTTCGCTAGAATCCTTTGAGTTGACGTCGACCTTGCCTGTGTCGAGCAGTAGCTTGACTATGGCCTTATCCCAGTTCGCTGCCGCCCGCGATAGCGGCGTCCATCCAGACGTATCCTTTGAGTTGACGTCGACCTTGCCTGTATCGAGCAGCAGCTTGACTACGGCTTCGTGCCCATTCTCTGCCGCCCGCGATAGTGGCGTCTGTCCGTCCGGAACATCCTTTGAGTCGACATCGACCTTGCCTGTGTCGAGCAGCAGCTTGACTACTATTGCGTGCCCGTTCCTTGCTGCCGATAATAGCGGCGTCCATCCATGGGTGTCCTTTACGTCGACGTCGACCTTGCCTGTGTCGAGCAGTAGCTTGACTAGGGTCTCACGCCCGTTCTCTGCTGTCCATGATAGTGGTGTCCGTCCATAGGAATCCTTTGCGTCGACATTAACCTTGCCTGTGTCTAGCAGTAGCTGGGCTACGGCCTCGTGCCCATTCCCTGCCGCTCGCGATAGTGGCGTCCGTCCGTCCGGACCATCCTTTGAGTCGACACCGACCTTGCCTGTGTCGAGCAGCAGCTTGACTACGGCCTCGTGTCCGCCCTTTGCTGCCAATAATAGCGGCGTCCATCCATGGTTGTCCTTTGAGTCAATGTTGGCCATACCTGTATTGAGTAGCAGCTTAACTATAGCCTCATTGTTAGCCTCAATAGCGTACGACAACGCTGTCATGCCATTATTATCGATAAAGTCCACAGGATACCTGTCTCTCCGTAGGATGGCTTCCACGATTTCCAACTGGCCGTTCTGAACAGCGCCAAAAAAAGCATCCCTTGATAAGGTAAAAACGGTCTCTTGGCTAAGAAGGAGCGTTGCTAATTTGACTTGGCCCTTATTAACAGCCACATCTAGGGCTGTGCGCCCGCTATGATCTCTCATTTCGCTTGTTGAAGGCGCGTCTCGGAGCAAGGCTTTAACGATTTCTTCATGGCCTTTTTCTACAGCAACCAGTAATGGAAACCTCCCGTGCTTGTTTCGAGAAGTCGCTGAATTCCCGTGGGACAGGAGGAGGTTAACTATGGCTGTTTGACCTCTTCGCGAAGCTAAGAGAATTGCCTCGTCATCGGATTCATACTCGTCTTCGTTTTCGTCATCATCTTCCTCGCCTTCGTGTTCAGAGCTCTTGTCAAATTCTGGTGATTTAGTTGTACTGGCCCCAGCCTTGAGTAGTTCCGACAGATAGTCCTCGAGAAGAACGTCATCATCCTCATAAGAGAGCTCTTTCAGGGCACAGTATACTGCTCCGTCAAGTTCCACGTTTTTCTCAATAAGCTTCATGAGGAGCGTCTTGTTTCTGTTGCGAATAGCATAGAAAACGAGCGCAGACTCCCGCCCGAAGAATTTGAGGTCAGAACCCGCCTCAATCAACTTGAAGATCACCTCCTCGGCTTTTTCTGTTAGGGCAATGGTCAACGGTGTATCACCGTCGTTATTTTCAGCGTTGACGTCTACAATGTGATTCATTTGCTGTCCTGTCTCTCTGTCCTGAGTGATACTCTGGTGAAATGCTTGCTCGTGTCGACGCTGCCACTCGATCGACCGATTCAGCAGCGCTAGTGCTATATCTTGGTGACACTCTCTGATGGCGAGAAGTAGTGGTGTGTTCCCGTCCGAGTCTCTACCATCAATTTCGACATCATCTTTCTGCAATAATGCGTCGAAAGCGCTCTTCGAGCCAAATGCAACCAGGACATGAAGCGGCGTCGCTCCAATAAATGGCCACCCCATGGGGGTATGGGCGCAGTTAGGATCAAAGATTCTCCATAGGCTCGCAATTTTCCCTAAGGACTCAGACGACTGTGGATCCCATTGAATGAGCGGGAGCAGATCAGGCTGAGCAATTCCTTCCCATTCCACCTTCCGGATGTGATGGAACAGAAACCGCACTACATATGGTACCAATGGAAATTTTGCTGAGAGTTTGCCGCGAGGCAGCCGAGCCCCTTCTAACACTTCCCTCAATGTTAAGTATCTGAGACAGGACCTCGATATTTCAAAGTGCCCAGCTCCGACCTGAGATTGAGAGGCATACTGATAATTCCCGACGTGGTTAAGAAATTTCTTGAGCATAAAATCGGCAACTGATTGGTGGATGAACTGAGCTTCCCGGTCCCAGTCTTCGCCGGTTTCGTATTGCTCCCAAATGTCACGGGTTTGGAATTCTACCAAGCCTCTGGAAATATTTTTAACGTGGGTTTCAAATTGGCCCAATGCATCAATCCAACTGTCGTGGCTTCTGAGTTCGGAGACAGTTGTGCAAACCATGTCCTTATCGGTAGCAAGCGCATCTCGAAGTTCCTGTGCAGACAAGGGCCGCTCAGCGAATAGAACCCACTGGAACAGCTTGACCATCTGTCGGTTTTCGGCTTCAGTTATGCCGCTCAGAATGTCGGTGTATAGTTCGTCAAGAGCTTCCGGAATAGATGTGAGCTTTTTGTGCAGCTTTTCCGCCTTGATTCCAGTTGCGATTCCATCAATCGCCATGGCAGTAACTAAGATTGCCCATTGGAATCCTCCTTGAGCCTTCAAACAAATGTCCTTCTCGATCCGCTGGCGCTTTGCGTCCGGTTGAATTTCCTTTAATCTCTCCTGAACGACCGATCGGATGTCTTTGTCATTTTGCTCCTCCACATAGATCGTTGAGATGGTGCCAACCCCAAGGATTGGATAATGTCTGGAAGAAATACATATCTTAACCTGCGCTTCTTCGCCCTCGACGTCTTTCATGAGGTCTTTAAAATATGTTAGCAAGCTTTTGGCGAAGTCTTTCCCACACTCGTCAAGCGCGTCGACAAAGATTACTACTGGTCGATCCTTTGTCCCCTTGGTTAGAATCTCGGACATGAGTTCTTGAAGTTCGTTAGCGTCCCAGTCCCATCTTTTGCTCTCCCAAGATCCGAACTGTTCCTGTCGTATTTTAAACCACTCAGTGAGCCGAGAGAGGTACTCTGGAAAGGATTTGAGCATGGAGCTCAACAGTGCTCGGAATACGCCCAGTGGTGTCTTTTGCAGATGCGTTCCTCGACCGTGAATGAAAAAAGACAGAACCAGCTCTCCGGACTTTCTGAGATTCATCATTGTAACGGCAAACTTCATGAGAACGGACTTGCCGGCCCCGGGATTCCCTTTAATCCAGAAAAGCCCTCGTGGTTGATTCATCCAAGCTTGGTACTGCGAATCCTCGAGGAGCCACTGACAAGTGTCCTTTGCAGAATGAATGCCGTTGTACCTGGACTCTTGTTCTCGAAAAGACAATGACTGAATACATTCTATACCGGATTAGTGATTTGTGAGAGTTATTCTCGACCTACAAACCGATGTCCGCACCCGAAAGCGCAACTGATGCTAGAAGAATCGTTATTTTATTGTATAGCTGCAGAGTCAAGCCTGGCTACGAACAGCTATGTCCAACACCCATACTTCCGACAACAGGCTTGCTTTGTGCTCCGCTCACTAGTGGCTGTAGAGCAATTGTAACACGTTGGTAGAGCTGATCATAATGATGGCTATATTTCACCATCTCGGAATGATTACGATCAATCGGATGTTGGTGCTTACTGCCGCATGTCGCGGATGAGACGTCGACCAAGACTTTGAGAGGTCCGGAGAGTTCCCATTTGCCATTTTCTATCTAAACGAGAATGTTAGCAATATTTCAGGGCAACAATGTCAAGCTCTACAGCAGCTCACCTCCACTGCAGTGGGGGATCTCTCCGTTTCGTAGAATGAGACGATTCGAGGACATCTTGCGCCGAATGCGTTGCTAAACTCCTTTTCGAGGCGTTGAAGAAGCGCTGAATTTTTGTTGAGAGACTCAAGAAGACTCCGGTTGGGATTGTCTTGAACCAAAGGAACGAGCGATTCAATTGCCATCCCTTGGTGAGGGACACCGAAGAACAAGAATCCGGAAATAGAATTTAGTATTGATGCATTTTCTTCATCCATTTCTTCTTTCAACTTAACTATGGCCTGCGAATCAGATTATAAGCATGTGGCACAGATATTGCTTTATCAGTTTTTCGTGGTGTCAACACAAACCTCTTTAATGACAAGACCCCCGAGGCTGTGTCCAATGAAAACTATGGGACGGGATTGGTTGGATTCCTGGACACTAGATTAGCCAGAGGAAGCAATTAGAATAGGAAGAAAACAACTCTACTTACCCGAATACCTTTCATGTCAATTTGAAGGGCTTTACCCAAGTCTGTTAAGTTCTGAAATGAACTGCTCTGAATGAGCCGAGTGTCATATCCATAGATTAGGATCCTTGCGTCGCAAACATCTAATGGGAGAGCATCACGGAGCCACATGAAAGACCCTTGTCTTTCTTTGAAAGAACCGAAAGCGTGTCCGCCAAGGCCAGATATTGCGATCACACTGAATACACATGTTAATGTCGTATCTGTTGTCGCAAGTCCTTTGTTGACTCACTCGACATGACAGTCATCGTCTTTGGTGTGTTGGAGAGGCGTGAAACCCGAGAAGTGAGTGTCGAATACAAGAGATTTTCTTCGGCTGAAGCCGTCCTCATCTGGAAATTCGTCCGCCGGCAGATTGAATACCCATTCGTTTCTGGAGCCGTGGGACAAACGGTCCGGGAGAGCATGAAAGCTCAGAGTTGCGACTTTGCTGTTGTGCTCGACAGCGCTGATAGCAAGTGAATGAACCGCAATGCTCGCGCCGGGTTCGATGGAAAGGGTGGTCTTGACAAGTTCACGGACGTCGGCCCTGCTCTGATATTCACATGGTATTCCTCGTAACCTGAAATTTTGGTGACTATCGGTTGGCATAACGCTGCTGAGCTGGCGACGGAGATTCAAAGACTGAATTTGAGAAAACTGGGCGCAAGCGGGAGGAGAGCGGTTTTGCGCTGGTTTTAGGCACCTGCCAAGCCTCTGCCTCGCGCAGTCACAATCCACTTATCGATAAGCTATTGTAAGCAGCTGGGGCCATGTCACATGATGGGTTCTCGCTATATAAGGGCGTCAAACATATCTGCTACAGATGGACTCCTACACTGAACTTTACACTCATACATCTACATACATACTCAATGAATGCATTCAATTCTTCATAACTACCACTTCCTTACAGCTATGGTTCGGCCCGCGTCACAAGACATTGGCGCAGAGCCAAAACTTCGCATCCGCGTAAAGAGGAGCACGCCACGTATGCTGCTCCATCGCAGCCGAAGGCATCATCTAGCTGCCAATACCCCTCCCCCGACTGCCCAGCTCCGTAGCCGAAGGAATTCTCTGATTGTTGGCTAGGTAACCTCCTGTGCTGACGATTGAACACATCCCGCTTTTGGCCCAGTGCTATTGCCACCAGGACTATTTTCAATGGACGGACGGATAATACAGTGAGCAAAGCAAAAGATACTATTAAAGGCTTAGAATAATACTTATCGTAGGGACCCAGCTTTAGAAAAGCCAGCCCCGCCGATACCAAGGACGAACCCCATGAAGGCCTCATCTTTGATAACGCATGAACCTGAGTCACTCTATCCCGCAATAGCTTTCCAAAAGGATAAATATATACGACTAAACAGGGACGCTTGTACTTACCTAGCCCTTGACTTGAAAACGCTGAGACTCAACGACATCTATTAGCACCTTTGGCTCGCTGGCCTTCCAAATGCTGCTCGGCCTTTGCACAGATAAAAGCTTATTGGCCGCAGTATTTTAGTTATTGAAGACCCAGACGAGCATCTTATCTAGTTCGAAGCTCAAATCTTCATTAAGCCGTTACCTAACTTCCTTCTCGACTATGACTATTGGAACGATAATCTATGTTCAGATCAGGAGTTACGTGAGTCTGCATGTGGCTTGCTCCTTTCCTATGCATGGCTCGCACGCCATAAAAGTGATCTCGATATTGCGAAAGAATCTGGGCTGGTATCAAAGAATATCGAACAGCCCAACTGGGTTGAGTTTCTGGAAGCCTTTCTCGATAATATTAATCTCGAGACTTTAAATGACGTCAATAAACGATACAAGTATAGGGAATTGCGATTGAGTCAGCTCAACGCCATCTACAGGCTCATCCTACCTGTATATTCCATCAAAAATTTTATTCGCGGATATAGAGCTGGATCAACCTGGTATAAAGCATTCTTTGGGCGCCATTTCGAATGGATGCTTGCTGTATTCGTCGTTCTCTCGGTTTTCCTGTCTACGCTACAGGTTAGGTTTGCAACACATATATTGCAAGGTAATAAAGCATTTCAGAGTGTCTCATATGGATTTGCCTTAGCCGCAGTGCTCGCTATTATGGGGAGTGTAATTGTAGTCTTTTTCGTATGGCTAGGTTTGTTCTGGTATTACCTGTTGTCCGCCCGGCACTACGCTAAAGCGGTAGACCGAAGGAAAGGTAACGCCGTATCCTCTCTATAATCCGGGCTTATGTGCGTTTATATAGACCAAAAGAAAGGGATAAAAAGCTTGGAGGAAGTCTTACGAAGGAAAGGTGCATGTAATATGCAGCACTCCAAACAGCTATGAAGTTCTGGTGAGATGGGTCTGCTCTGGCTTTGCTGCAGCGCGGCGCGGGCTGAAAGTTTGGAAGGAATAGCACGGACTAGCACGGACGATTACTTCCGATAAAGTGACTTGCACTCAGCTTTTGCTTGATGACTCTGATGCCGCTTTAGGCGAGGTGATAGCTCATACGACCTCGCTAAAAGGTCGGGCGTACTCCGGCGCACCCGACCACTACACATACAATAAAATTTACAATAGAATATCTTTTTAATAGGAACTGCATCAATCGAAATTTCTTCACTAGCTGGCCTATAGAAGTTGAGGAAGAGGGCAATACTAATGCTGATAGAGAGATAGATAGAAATGAAGTTAAAAATGCAGAAGATGATGGCATTTGATCTCAGGGCGTTAAGGGAATAATCTTATAGTAATATCATTATAATAGCAACATAATATATAATTTAAGATAGTTTTTCTAACAATTTTATAGGAAGATATAACTATTATATTTCAAGGCGGATAATAATATTGTCAGAATAGCACCTCTTCTAGGAACGCCGCCGGAAAGCCGCCAGCAAACCGGCGGAAAGCTGCCGGAAAGCGCCAGATAGCGTTATTCACGTGACAGCTTTCCTAGGAACGCTAGAACACTAGGAACGCTGCCGGAAAGCCGCCGGAAAGCGCCGGAGAGCACCGGAGAGCGCCAGAAAGCTGACAGTAAAACCGGCGGAAAGCGTACGAGTGAAAGGGATATAAGAAGGACACATAGAGGACCTTTCTATACAAGAGAGAATAAATCAATTACTTCAATCAAAATCATCCTTCTCAGAACATAGAAAATCTGACAAATATAATAATAATATAATACGAATACTCTTCAAACGCGTCTTTATTAGGTTAGCAAACCATTCTTATCACGTTGGCAGCGTATTAGCACTTTACCCATTATTTTTAATCGCAAAGAAAGATGATGCGGCCTGTATTTTGCAGGGCCGACTTTAAATATGCTGACCCGACCTGGGCGCATGGACGATCACGTGACAAGCGCGGACCCCTAGGTCGGCTGAGCTTTTAGCGTGGTCGTATGAGCTGCAACCTGCTCAGCATACTCCGCAAATTTCTTATGCCTGTGGCTGTGTGAAGCCTTGGCAAGCGGGCCGACCTTCGCCCCGCAGCCTTGCAATCGAAACATACCCCCCGCCACGCCTCTAGTCCACCAACTCACCTCCTACAGAACTCGTCGGCAGGAGCGGGTCGGCCGTCCTCCCTGCTAGCGTTATTCAGGTGTTCGTTTCTTCAGTTTGTTGCATTGCAAAGTCGCCTTCCGCAACCCCACATTTCGGCCTTATCGCGCCACACTGGGCTGTGCAATCGCCCGCCCTTTGAATCAGCCCACAGTATCTCAGCTGAGCGCCAGCATTTGAACTGTTCACGCCACCTCATCTATCACGTCCTGTTAGCGATTTTGGTTAGATTTCTTTCGCGACTTGTTAATGGTGCAGGCAAGCTAGACTTCCACTCCTTTAGGTGGTAAGTAAAGCCCGGCGGAGCGATCTATGTGTGCTAAGTACTACGGGTAATAGCTCACTTATGATCATGCTTAGTTTCCTACTCCCTCTTAGTCTCCGAATGGGAGCCATTACATCAAGCTTTGCTACACTTTGTCGGTTTCCTGCTTAAATCAGTACATCATGTTTAATGTAGAGTCGTGTGTGGACCAGGTAGGGAGCAAGGCGCAGAGTGCGCGAGGTCACTTTAGGCATTCTGGGTGGACTATCGATGAAGGATAGATGCCTCCTGCATGCGTATGAAATTACAACAGCCTTCTCTCTAGAGCTTACGGTGGTGGTCCCACTTTCAATAAAACCATTCTCAACCATAGCTCTATACGCACTTATTTCCTCCCAAACACAGCCCCATAAACTCCCCCGTTGATAATTCCAGCTTGTAGGCCCGAGTTCTGACTGCCAAATGTAACGTTAGGAGAATACGTTGCAGGTTGATGCGAAGACGCACTCGCAGTAGTCCCACTTTCTGGCACGTCTATAGCAGGAATCGTTGACAATAGCCCCTTCGCATATGCCGCCGCCGTTGCCGCTGCATAGTTCTGCCAGCCCTTGTTCTTGTGAGAGTCTGCGTAGTCACAAATGCCTCGAATCACTACACACGGACACTCCTCCATCACGCCTGCAGCCTCCATCTCGAAGCATATTGCTTCGTGTTCTGACTGGACCCTGTTCCGTTCTCGAGCAGATATCTGTAACTGGTTGCTTGAGGCAATGTTGCCAAAGTGAACAAACGGCTCATCGAGCAGCCGTGTAGCTCCATCTCCTCGCTCAGACCGCGAGATGGTATAGTCTCCATCGCAACAATCTTTGCAATCGTCAAGCTCAGTGCCTTGGTGGTCGTATTCGTCCTCGAAGAGTCTGTCGCGAGTGGGGCCTGGGTCGTCAAACCGGTGCCGTCGCCTCTCATCCAGCTTGAGACGCATCTGCCTCAACGTCTCGGGAACATTTGTCTTGGGCCAGCCTTCTGCCCGAAAGTTGTTCAAAGCAGCCAGAAGATCTCCAGGAACGCCATTCGTGTGTCCGCGGAAGTTGAGGCGGCCTTCGCCTTGCCAGGCACCCTTGTCCTACTGCAGTACCCCACCATGGTTGCCTCGAGGGGAGCTAACCACCACGTCTCCCAGAACAATCTCAGACGAAGCACCCGTAGGGCCGTAGCGTGGAACGCCGCCAGCGATGCCGACCAGGACAAAGTACTTGATGTTAGGGAAGCCAGCGCGCATCTTCTCAGCAAGAACCGCAGCCCCGCTTAACCCGATCTTACGCTGCACCCCAATAACAACTTTGTGTTGTCCGATCCGGCCACCTAGGTAGAAGGTGTTTTGGTGCTGAACATCCTCCTGTGGATATTCCTCGTCCAGCGCGAGTCTGGCGGCTTCTTTCTCCAGTGGCAGAGGGGAAAGCCATCCGATAGTGAATTGTTGGTTCCTGGCCATCATGGATGATGACTACACCTTCTAACGTTAATGATCGCAGGAGAGGGTAAGAAGCAGTACAGGCAGCCGTACCGGCAAGGTTAATGTAGCATTCAACTACGTGTATTAACCGGCTCAGCCTTCGTCTTCAGCCTTGCTTGGCCGCATAGCCTTTCAGACATGATTGCATTGCAGGGTCGTTGCATTAGTGTTACTATAAAAGGACTATGCATTTTAGACGCGTGATAACTAACTTACGTTAGATTTTAAATCCAACATACATTGCTGTACAAAGTCACAGGACCTATATACATGGACCAGACTTGCGAGCAATCGGCTCAGCGCTGCTCTTACTTACTACTTTGAGTTAGACAATTGCCTCAAGAAACCAAGACTCTATCACGCTAGGTTAGAGCGGCTTAATCAAATTGATTATTAGCGACTCTACATACTCTCGACCATTCTATAGTACAGCATGCTGAATACGTTTCAGCATGAGTCTAAACGGTGTGGGACGCTTGAGATTCTGTAACAGACGGATTCAAGCGTCTCATCCACCGACTCCACCAGAGCCACAGAGCAAGGGTTGCCACAGTCGTAGGAACTGAGATGGCCCAATACACCCAAAACTGGCTAGACACAGCAAGGTCCTCGCCATCTACACCTTCGCGGGGATTGAACGAGAAGAAGTTTGCACCAAACAGGGTCTGCAAGGTGATGTTAGAACTTCAGCAGAGTCTTTATGTGTAGTGGTACGACGGGTTAACAACTTACGGAGACGAAGGTGGCGGGCAAGAACGTCATCGTGACTACAGCTATAGCCTTCATCGCTGAAGCCTCGCTTCTTGCTTCTTCGCCTATACGCACTTGGATCTTGCTGTCTCTCTGGGCTGCCGCATCGAAGGCCTATCGCTGTAAGTCGATGAAGTGCGCGTAGATACTATAGATGTTGCCTTACCAGAGCAATATTGTTCTGTATCCGAGCGTTGTTCGCGCTCGATCGCTGCAGCAGATTTTCGAGGAACTGAAGCTGAAAGGCTAGGCGGCTGCTGACCCCGTTCCATCTATCGCACTTTCCTTCACAAAGAGCAAGATCAACACATGCACATAACTCTCTATGGTGCTGCCCCATGGTGTCGAGAGACCGTATGGCCACGCTCAAAGTCTCGCTGACGTGCACGCCGTGTCTCGCAATCTCGTGCAAACGAGAGTGATCGGTTTCCGTTATTCTTTTCTGGTGTCATTTAGCCTACGCGTAATCCGCAACGAGGCATTTCACGGCTCTACTCACTGCTTCCCACTGGCTGATATGGTTTCTGATCGACCACACCGAATCATCGTACAGCCGAAGCAATTCATCTGTGACGGGCAAGAGAACAGAATAAGGGTTGGAGACGTCGATAGCATGCGATTCCATCATAGATCGAATCATTGACTGTGACTTTGTAGGCAGGTCGAAACAGATCAACGTCAGCTGCCCCGATGACTTCCAGAAGGCGAAGAACCCCATCTCGTACCACTCCCATCCGTGCTGCAGGCTTTGTGGCCCGTGGACTGTTATGCCATTGCTGGTATTGTCAAGTCCTAGCTGGTGATTCGATACATGAGGTGTAAATGTCCTCTTTGGCATAAGCTTATCATAAGTCTGCTTTACTGTAAAGCGGGACCAGTGCGCTATAGCCTGTGAGCCATCCAGAACGGATCTCGAGGACTGTTGTTGTTCGCTTACTATACGCCTCTACTTTGTTATCATGATCGAGTCGTACATCATGTTCCGCGAAGCCGTTCGACTGGAGATACAGTCTTTCGAAGAAAAAGGGCAGAATTCCTAGCTCTCTCGAGGCTCTTTCGAAGTTGCGGCGCAGTGTCGACAAAAGATGCGGTAGATGCGAATCTGTATCGTCTCAGTCCATAACAGCGGCTACATGCCTCAGCCTTGTGCCCCAGCTGAACGACAGCGCACAAGCGCCAGACTGCTGACACAGTTGGAGTAACCATCGTTCTTCCACTCTTCATGGCGTCTACAACCTCTTTCGGTGACGCGAATTACAGCATCCAAGCCAGGACCATTAACGGCAACGTGGATGCTACGTTCCACCTTCCACCTGGTAAGTTGCGGGATCGCCCATAGCTCTAGAGGACCCGGGCAAGCGCTAACAGACCCCACTCAAGAGCGGCCGGAGACTCCACCTTCCCCATCGATCCTCATACCCTTCGCCCGCGACGTCGACTTCGTCGAACGAGGCACGACACTCGACCAAATCCTACAGAGATGCGCTGCACCGGGCTCCCGGGCTGCGCTCGTTGGTCTCGGCGGCGTAGGGTTAGTAGCGCACAGCTCGACCAGCACGCTTACATGCTAACGGCAGAGAAGCAAGTCGCAGCTTGCTATCGAGCATGCCTACCGCACGCGCGAGCGGTCGCCAGAGACGTGGGTGTTCTGGGTGCATGCCAGCAACGCCGCCCGATTCGAGCAGAGCTACCGCGACATCGCCGACCGCGTCAAGATCGCAGGACGACGAGACCCGCAGGCCAACATCTTCAAGCTGGTACACGACTGGCTATGCGATAGCAAGCAGCGGTGGTTGCTTGTGCTAGACAATGTGGACGATGCTGGCTTTCTTCTCGAAGCTCAGGCTGCCAGCTCGAAGACTGCAGCTAGACCATTGCGCGAATACCTCCCTCATTGCGAACTCGGCTCGATCCTCATCACAACGCGAAACAAAGACGCGGCACTGGAGCTGGTTGAGGGTCGCGACATATTTGTTGTGGAGCCCATGAACGAGGTGCAAGCAGTAGCATTGTTAGAGAAGAAGCTGGGAGCGCAAGGGGACAACGGCGATGTCGCTGAACTTGCGGCTATGCTCGAGTACATGCCGCTCGCTATTGTGCAAGCTGCTGCATATATCTTGCGAAGGGCGCCTCGTTGCTCAGTGGCAGAGTACCTGAGAGAATTTGGGCGCAGCGACGGTGAAAAAACAAGCCTGCTGAATCACGAAGCAGGAAATCTTCGACGAGACCGAGAGGCTAAGAACTCAATCATCATTACATGGCAAATATCGTTCGACCATTTGCGGCAACGACAGGCGTCAGCGGCTGACCTGCTGTCGCTGATGAGCTTTTTCGACCGACAGGGCATTCCAGAAACACTCCTCTACGGTGGCCGGGGAATAGAACGGGCAAGCACAGCGTCAGACGAGAGGAAATGGTCAATATGGCAGCGTCTGCAGGCTTTTTTCAGCTGTACGGAGAGTCGGCCTGAGACCCAACAAGAGCGCAGAGAAGGTGCTGGCGACAGAGTGAACTTTGAGAACGACGTAGTGGCGCTGCGCGATCTTTGCTTGATCTCTATTGGCACAGATAGCGCCATCTTCGAGATGCACAGTCTCGTGCAGCTTGCAATACGAACATGGCTCACCACGAATGGCAAGCTTGAGCGATGGAAGCAGCAGTTTATCAGCAATCTTTGCGCAGAATTCCCGACGGGGAATTATGAGAACTGGGTGGCATGTCAGGCGTTATTCGCGCACGCTAAGGCAGCAGTCAATCACAAACCAGAAGCAACATCTTCGCTGATAGAGTGGGCTACGCTACTATATCATGCAGCGTGGTATGCCGAAAGTAAGGGAAGCGCGATTGAAGCAGAGATGCTAGCAATTCAGTCAATGAAAGTACGAAAAAAGGTTTTAGGGCAAGAGCATGAGGACACGATATGGAGCGTCGCAATGGTGGCAGATGTCTACGCACTTGGTGGGCGGTGGGATGAGGCTGAAAAGCTGAGGAGGCAAGTAGTGGAGATGCGCAAGACAAAGCTCGGAGCGGACCATCCCAGGACGTTGACCAGCATGGGCAATCTAGCGTTGACATACTGGAACCAAGGCCGATGGGACGATGCTGAGAAACTGCAGGTGCAAGTGATAGAGATGAGCAAGACGAAGCTCAGGGCGGACCATCCCGACACGCTGACCAACATGGCGAATCTAGCGTCAACATACAGGAACCAAGGCCGATGGGACGATGCGGAGAAGCTGCAGGTGCAGGTGATGGAGACGCGCAAGACAAAGCTCGGAGCAGACCATCCCGAGACGTTGACCAGCATGGGCAATCTAGCGTTGACATACAGCAACCAAGGCCGATGGGGTGATGCGGAGAAGCTAGAGGTGCAAGTGATGGAGACGCGCAAGACAAAGCTCGGAGCAGACCATCCTTCCACGTTGACCAGCAT
>Ga0247757_10000140_pt1 | contig 59254 bp, 98 predicted proteins | sample UWRJL126311R4_FD_180929 | JGI IMG/M metagenome (GOLD analysis project Ga0247757, IMG submission 180929) | Plant litter microbial communities from Arlington Agricultural Research Station in Wisconsin, United States - UWRJ-L126-311R-4 | ecosystem: Environmental > Terrestrial > Plant litter >... | reverse complement strand
GCGACGGCGGGCGGGGAGGGGGGGTGGTGGGGGTGGGTGGGGGGGGGGGGGTCGGGGCGGAAGAAGGGGGATTGGGATCCGGTGAAGCAGGAGGCGATGGTCCGGTTCTGGCACGGTGCGGGGTTGTCGGACCGGCAGATTGGTGTGCGGATGGGGTTGGCGCAGTCGTCGGTGTCGCGGGTGCGGGGGAAGCTCGGGCTGGATCCGAACGGTGCGGGCGGTCGTAGGCGGGCTGGGTGACCCGGACCGGCCGGGCCTTCTGTTCCCGGCCGGTCCGTGACCCTGCCGCCCGGCCCACCGGTACGGCGGGGCTGGCTGGCATTTTAGGCCGTACGTGAGAGGCGGTACCCCCGGCATGAACCGGGATCGGGTCGACGCGTTCACAGACGTAGTCGTCGCCCAGCTGAACGCCGGCGCTTGCGTGAACCCGGCGGCCATGCCAGACGACTTCACCGAGGCGGAGCGGGAACGCGTCCACCGCTGGCTGGAGGGCCGCGGCACGCCGGGGTTCCGCGTGGAGCGGACGTTCGTGCCGTACGACGGCGGTCGGTTGGTCCGGGAGCCGTGGTCGGAGGAGATGGACACCACTTCGTATCGGCTGTTGACCTGGGCCGATCGGCGGTGGATCGAAGCCCAATGGCAGCTCGTCGCTCACGTACGCCCGGATCTGGGCATGCGGGTACTCGTGTAGTGAGTACCCGGGTGTGTGAACGCCCCCCATCGCAGCCCTGACGGGGTGTGGTGGGGGCCGTTTCGACGTCTACGCCGTTGACCTTGTGGGGGCTAGTATCGGCGGACACGGGACCGGCAGGTGCGGACACACCTGGCGGAGCCCTAAGCGCAGCCCTTGGCAGATAAGGACGGCACCTGTGGCCGAGTGTACCGAAACGACTCTCAAGAACGCATGTGCGTACACCCCGTCGGCATGTGGCTGATGGGCGCCGGGAACGTGCTCGCCGCCTACGACCTGTACGGCGACCTCGGCGGTGTCGCGTTCAAGATTCTGATCTACATGTGTGCTAAGTCGATGGACACCGATCCTGAGCCCTGGTTCGGGCTCGGGCACGCCCACCTCGCGGAGAAGGCCCTCGGCAGGCTGCCGCCCTTGACGGCCGCCGATGCCAAGGCTGTCGAACGCGGTGTGGCCGAGTTGCGTAAGCGTGGGGCGATCTCACTTGAACGGCGCGGGGCGATCCGCCGGGGCGGCCATCACACGACTCGATATCAGCTGCATCTGGTGAAGCCGTTTGAAGATCCACCACACCCGACGGAAAACGTCGGGTAACGCATCGACGTCCAACGGGAGCGCAAGATCCACCACACCCGACACTTTTCGTCCCGCACACCCGACACTTTTCGGGGGGTAAAGGAGTAAGAGGAGTACGTAAGGGGGGACCACCCCCCTTAGACCCCCCTTTCGCACCGACTCCGTCGGCACGACCCGACCCACCGCTGAAGCCGGCCAACGCGCAATCCCGACCACCCACTCAAGCCCGAAGCGCAACCACAGACCGCACACGCGGAGAAAAAGGACATCATGAAAATCTGGTACGACACCGAGTTCCTCGAAGACGGAATCACCATCGAGCTGATCTCGATCGGCATGGTCGCCGAAGACGGCCGCGAGCTCTACGCCGTCAACGAGGCCATCCAATCCGACACCGAGCTCTACGGCCGGATCTGCCACCACGACTGGCTCATGGCCAACGTCATCCCCCACCTGCCCCTCACCGTCAACCACGGTGGCAAGAAGAACTACCGGCTGCCCACGGGTTCCATGTCGTCCACAGGCGGTGGCTATTTCGGCCTCGACCTGACCAGCAACCTGATCATGCCCGGCCGGATGATCCGCAACGCCGTCCGCGAGTTCATCACCGCGACCCCCGACCCGCAGCTGTGGGCCTGGTACGGCGCCTACGACCACGTCGCCCTGGCCCAGCTCTTCGGCCGCATGATCGACCTGCCCGAAGGCTTCCCCATGTGGACCAACGACCTCAAGCAGGAAGCCACCCGCCTCGGCGCGACCGTCCCCGACCAGGGCGAAGGCGCCCACAACGCCCTCGAAGACGCCCGTCACAACCGTGCCATCGACGCCTACCTGAAAGGCCTCACGTCGTGAAGAACCCGATCGCCTGGCTCCGCCGCCGCCGTAACTGCATGCACCACGACTGGGCGGCCGGCGACAGCTGGATCAAATCCCACCTGATCAACACCGGGATGGGGAAACTGTTCTGGTGCACACGCTGCAACCGCATCTGGACCGCCTGAGGGCGCCGCTGAGACGCGCAACCCCCTCAACCCACACCCCACTAACCCCCCACGCCCCCCAACCCCTCTAAAACGGTCCTAGCGGAAACGTGACCTGACCCGCTACCCTCACCACAACGACCCGCGAAAGGACTAAAACGCGTGACCAACACCCGCGACCTCATCCACACCGCCGAACAATGGGCAGGCCACCTCCGCGCCTACGCCAAACTCGACGAACCCGAGCGCATCGACACCGCCGACCTCGACCACATCGCGAACACCCTCACAGCCCTCGTCGCCGACAACCACCGCCTCCACCAGCAGAACACCACCCTCCGCACCACCGTTGACACCGGCGAAACCCGCAACCTCGACCTCGCCCAGGCCGTCCGCGACATCGCCGAGATCGCCACCACCGTCAGCAACCTCCTCCACAACGAACGCGCCCAGACCACCGACAAGTCCCTCGCCGCGCAGGTCTCCGCCCAGGCCATCGAACTCAACAAGCTCAGCCAGGTCATCGAAGACCGCGACGAGGAGATCGAGCGCCTCCGCAACCGCGTCCGGGAACTCCTCCACACCACCCGCGACAACCTCATCCACCAGCACGCCGCCGCGCAGCCCCTCATCGCCGCCGCCATCGCCTGGCACCGCGACAACTTCGGCCCCCGACGCCTCACCCACCTCAACACCGCCGTCCGCGACTACCTCGCCGCGACCGCCATCGACACCCCCACCCGGACCATGCCCGGCTACCCGTGCAAAAACCCCGACTGCTGCACCCCCACCAGCGCCGGCCACGACTGGCCGATCGAAGACGGACACGCCGAGGCCACCCGATGAGCGACGACGACACCCGGCTAATCCCCACCCTCGGCCGCGCCCAGCTCCTGATCGGCCCCGCCAGCGACAACCCGATCCTGGCCAAACTCGAACCCGGCGCCATCCGGATCGGGATCGTCGGGAAGTACGGCGACCTGACCGCCGTCGCGCTGTCTGCCACCCAGGTCGCGGAGCTTCAGTCCGCGCTCGCCGAGGCCACCCGTCAGCCCACCCTGCAGGGCTGGACTGACCGCCACCGAAGCAGATTCAACGACTGATGGACACCGCAGACCTCCACCGCCGCCTCAGCACCACCAACCTCACCGCCGACGAAAAACACCGCATCGTCGACCTCCTCCACCGCCAAGCCACCCATATCACCGCCCTCGAAGCCGTCCACACCGCCGCCGGCCAACTCCACAACGCGCTCGGCCCCGTCTACTCCACCGGCGACGCAGGCGCACACGCCTACCACGCCCTCAGCCACGCCCTGGCCGCCGTCCGCTCCCTCACCTACGGAGACCCGGCATGACCGCACCACTCGACTGGCACGAGACCGCACGACGCCTCCGCAACCTCGACACAGGCTTCATCGCCGACCAGCTCCAAGACCTCGACAACGGAGTCGCCGGAGCCGGAGCCGACCTCATCGAGGAACAGGCCGCACTCATCACCAGCCTCCAAGCCGAACTCCACCAAGAACGCACCAAAGCCGCCGACGACCTCTTCGCCCAAGGCAGCGAACTCGTCGTTACACAGATGGACACCGACACCCTCCGCGCCGACTGGACACGCATGACCCCCGTCGTCGACGCCGCAGTCACCTGGATCGAAGCCGCCGACCGCCTCACCGGCCCCGACGCCACCATCCAAAACGAACGCGACCACGACACCGCCGGAGACCAGCTCGAAGCCGCCACCCGCACCTACATCACAGGCCGCCGATGACACCCCGCCCCGCCAGGACTCCGGCGCCGGCACGCGACGACCGGATCCTCGCCATCTGCGAACTCATCTGCGACCGGACCCTCACCGCCATCACCGCCACCCTCACCCTCATGACCGTCACCAGCAACCAAGCAGACCTCGCCTGGTGGTGGTGGTCATGACCCGGCTCATCCCCCACGGCACCGCCAACGGCTACAACAACTACCGCTGCCGCTGCAACGAATGCCGGGACGCCCGCCGTAAATACGCCACCCTCACCCGCCAACGCAGCCTCCAACGCCTCCTCGCCTACCCCAACAGCCCACGCCACGGCAAAATCGGCGCCTACCTCGACGGCTGCCGCTGCGACCCCTGCTCCCTCACCGGCCGCAACAACGCCCGCACCCGCCGCGGCACCCCCAAGGCCACCTCATGACCTGGCGACACGGCACCCTCCACGGCTACAACCACTACCAATGCCGCTGCCCCGACTGCCGCCAAGCCGTCCGCGACCACAACCGCACCTACCAAGCCCGCATCCACACCCAACTCGCCACCAACCCCGACCACCCCGCCCACGCCACCCTCCACGGCTACAACTGCGGCTGCCGCTGCCAGTCCTGCGTCGCCACCAAATCCGCCTACGACCGCCGGCGCCGCGCCAACCGCACCCTCTGCCTCAACGACGTCACCCACCCACCAGCAGAAACGGAGAACCGATGACCACCGCCACCCTCACCCCACACGCCGCCCACGTCCAAACCGCCGCTGCCGCAGCCGATCTGCTCCACACCGTCTGCTGCGACGAGAACCTCGCCCTCTGCGGCGCCGACGTCACCGACCAGCCCTGGACCGACACCGGCCAAACGTGCACGACCTGCGACCGGCTCGAAGCCGCCCGCACCGAATGCGCCTGCCCATGACCACCGACGAAGAGCACCCCGCGGACGTCCTCCACGACGCCTACCTCGCCGCCTACGACGCCCTCGGCCCACTCCCCGAACTCACCATCCGTCGCGGCGCCTTCACCACAGCCGGCCCCGCCCCCACCCCGCCCGCTGGCGACGTCCTCACCCGCGCAGCCCAAGCCGCCTACAACGCCCACCACCACGACCGACTCCGCACCGGCGACATCCACACCTGGGCCCAAGCCACCGGCCTCGAACCCCCACCAGCCCACCACGACCCCCAACGCGCAGCCATCACCACCATCCCGGCCAGCTACACCGCCCACACCCTCAACACCTGGCGCAACGTCGCACAGGCCGTCCTCGACACCCTCCGCGACACCGACGCCGACTACTCCTGGGGCTGCACCCTCAACCGCCACCAGCACTGCAACGACCGCACCTGCCAATGCCCATGCCACCAGTAGCCGGCATCCCACCGGCCAGCTGGACGGCGTTCGCCGACTGCAACATGTGCGGGGCACTCACCGGCCGCCCCTGCTACAGCATGCGCAAACCCACCACCGACCGGCCCTGGCCACAACACGTCGCCAACCCCCACCGCGGACGCCCACCCACCCGACCGGAGCCCACCCCATGACCGGCGTGCCCTCACCCCACGGCACCAACCGCTGCTACATCAACCACAAATGCAGGTGCGCCCCCTGCCGCGAAGCCAACCGCCTCTACGAGAAGCTCCGCCGGGCCCGCCACCTGCGCGACATGGCCGCCAACCCCCACCACCGCTACCACGGCACCGAATACGGCTACCGCTGCGGCTGCCGATGCACCCCCTGCACCACCGCCAAAAGTGATAAGAACGCGGCCTCGCTCGCCCGCAAGAAAGGCACCCCGTGAGCCTCAAGCTCTACGACGACGCCACCAGCCAGCCCATCCCCGACGGCGCCCGCTACTACCGGCTCGACATCGAACCCGGCGAGATCCACACCCACCACACCACCCCCGCCACCCGCCGCGACTACACCAACATCAACGACGCCACCGCCGAGATGAACACCTGGCCCGACCCCCACGCCACCATCACCCTCACCATCTGCCACAACACCCCTACCAGCCAGTAACTATACGGTGTACACACACCCCCACCTACACTACAAAGAACCGCGCGCCTGTATCACCACATGATCCAACTCAACCCCATGCCCACCTGGCCCCACCTGCACAAACTCCCCCACTGGCAACGCCAAGCCGTCCACCTCGCACGCTCCCTCACCGCCAGCCGCCCATTCGCCCTCATCAACAGCCCAGACCAACAATGGATCGACCCAGAACCCCCCATCCACAACACCCACCACCAACCCCAATGGCGCACCTGCAACCACCCCACCCGCTACCAAAACCAAGACACCACCTGCTGGCGCACCCAAGGCTTCGACACCCCCCACCCCGGCGTCGCATACTGCAAACCACACGGCGGAAACCGCGCCCCCGGACGCACCACAGGAGCCTGGATCATGGCCCACGCCTTCGCCACCAAACACGGCGGCGACCCGTGGGACGCCCTCCAAGACGCCACCGCCTTCGCCAACGGCAAAGTCCACGGCATCCAAGTCGAACTCGCCGAACTCCTCGAAACCCACACCCTCGGCCAGCTCCTCGCCTGGGAAGAAGACAAGAACGGCAAGTCCCACCCCCACCCCATCCTCCAACTCGACATCCTCTGGCACACCCGCCTCACCCAAGCCGCCAAATGGGCCATCGACGCCGGACTCGGCGAACGCCTCATGGCCCAACTCGAAGCCGACGCCGGGGCCCTTGCCTCCGCCACCCAACAAGCACTCGCCGACACCAACCTCTCCCCCGAAACCCAGCAGACGATCCTCGCCGCCATCGGCCGGAACCTCCGCAGTCTTGAAACCGGCAACCCCACCGTCATCGAAGGCCACACCACATGACCGGACTCACCCGCCGGTACGCGTACCTGCTCACCTGCCCCGACTGCCGCCACCCCATCGCCCTCACCGGCATCCTCACCCCCACACCCGCCCGCAACGGCATGCAAGACCTCATCATCGACAACGACCTCCTCCAACAAGCCGTCAACATCCACCTCAACCACTGCGGAGACACCCCATGACAACCCTCGGCCTCGACCCGAACAGCGTCGCCATCACCTGCCACACCGCCGGCTGCACCGTCTCCCACCGTCACGTCTTCACCGACGGCTACACCCTCGACCAGGCCCTCCTCGACCAGGCCTGGACCTACCGGGCCGACAAGCGCTGGTACTGCACCGACTGCTCCACCAAAGCCGACGCCGCCGCGATCCGCCGGCAGATCCTCCCCACCCGGGCGGGCGGGTGAGGGCCGCCCGGATCGCCTGCGAGACCACAGGGTGCTCGCAGGCGTACGAGCACCCGTTCGGCCACGGCCCCGTCGACCAGGCGCTGCGCCGGGAGGGGTGGATGTACGAGGGTGGGAAGTGGTACTGCCCCGGGTGTCGGGCGGCGACGGAGGGTTTGCGGGCGGAGCAGAAGAAGGGCAAGAACAAATGGTCGTGACCGAAAACGGTCATACAGGCCCCAGAATCCCGGCACCCCAGGAGTAGACGTGACCGAAAACGATCAGTCCCCAGGTCAGCACGTCTACACCGCTGACGAAATCATCGCCGCCTGGGCCGCCATGACCCGCCCCTGTTCCGACACCGCACGAGAACCAGACGGGCTTCCATGCCCCGGTGTCCTCACCTTCAACAAGGACGACGTCCAAGCCAGATGCCCCGTCTGCGGCGGCTGGGCCGGCCGCTTCGCACCGGCGGGCACCACACAGGCACTGCTCGGCGTCGTGGAACCGCCTGTTGACCGCTGACCCGCTCTTCGACCCGCCCACCAGCCCACCCCGCGCCCGCTGCCGCAAATGCCGCCGCTGGCACACACCCGACCCACGCCACCCCGGCTACGGACCCGAATGCTGGAACCGCCTCGTACCCCCCATACGTGTACCGTGGCGATACCAACGACCCGAACAGACAGGAGCAACCCTCATGACCGACCAACCCATCGGACGCGTCAACCGCGCCCTCACCCCCAGCACCGCCGCCCTCTACGCCGCCGACAAGGCCTTCGCCATGATGGACGTGATCACCACACAGATCGCTGAAGGAGGCGTGTCGGCCGACGCGATCGACGTGCACTGCAAGGTCGCGAACGCGTGGTCGAACGTGGCCCTCGCGTTCGACGCGGCGAGCATCCGATGACCCCCCACAGCGAGTGCACCTGCCTCATCTCCGACACCACCTGCCCCACCCACCCGTTCGGTCACGGCCCCCTCGACCCAACCCACATGTCCGACCCAAACGCCACCACCATCCTCCCCATCACCGGCCACGCCCAGACCCCGCGCACCCTCACCCTCGGCTGCACCAGCCTCGGCTGCAACAACGGCTTCTCCTACAGCACCGAAGAGCTGTACGGCGACGTCACCATCGACGCCATGCGGCAGGGCTGGACCGAGGAACCCGACGGCTGGCGCTGCCCTCCACACCGCAACGGTGCCGCCCAGATCGTCCGCTGCGCGATCGACACCTGCACCGCGTTCTTCACCCACACCCACAACGACCCGCTCATGCCAGTCGGGTGGGGGCAGTTCGAGTTGGGCGGCGCCTGGGCGTGCCCCGCTCACAACCCGTACCAGATCCTCCACGACGCCACCCCCAGCACCGGGCAGGTCACGGAAGAGCTGACGGCGGCCGTGTGCGCCCGGGAGGCCGCCGCGGCGATCCGAGCAGCGGACATGGCTCTCGCCGCGAGCGCCGGCGCGGGGGATACGGATGCGCGGATCCGGTTCGAGCAGTTGACGGCGATCGCGGATCTGTGGATCAACCTCGGGCGCAACATCAACAACAGTTAGCGGCCGGTACCCGACCCGTCACCCCTTGACAGGTCGGGTACCGTCAACCCAACGACCCGAACCGACCCGGGAGGTCTCATGAAGACCACACCCAAAATCGTCCACGCCCCCTGCAGACACCCCGCACGCGGCCACGACAACCAACGCTGCCCCGACCCCCTCTCCCCCTACTACACCCCCGCACCCGGCCTCATCCGCCGCCTCGACTTCATCGCCGCATGGACCGCCTCCCACACCATGCTCAACACCGCCACCTGGATGCTCGCCCTCTGCCTCGCCATGGCCGTCACAGCCCAGCTGATCGGAATCCGCAGATGACCCCGGTTCGTCTCGGTTCCCTATGCTCGGGCGCCGGGATGCTTGACCTCGCCATCAAGTCCCTGATCCCCGTCGAGCACACCTGGCACGTCGAGAAGGACGAAGCCGCTTCCGCGGTCCTCGCCGCCCACTGGCCGGGAACGCCCAACCACGAAGACCTGACCACTGTCAGCTGGGCCGACCTGGCCGCTGTCGACATCGTTGCTGGCGGCTGGCCCTGCCAGCCGTTCTCCGGAGCCGGGAAACGCGGAGGATCGGCTGACGAACGGCACCTGTGGCCGTACGTCTTCAACGGGATCCTCACCCTTCGCCCGCGCCTGTTCATTGGCGAGAACGTCCAGGGGATCCTGACGATCGAGAACGGGCGCGTCTTCGGCCAGGTGCTCGCCGACCTGACCGGGGCCGGCTACCGCGTCTCGTGGACGACGGTCGGCGCGTGCAAGGTTGGGGCAGCCCACCACCGGCACAGAGTCTTCATCGCGGCGACGCTCGCCGAATGCGGACCGCCAGACGGGGCGCTGTTCGGGCTGCCGCACGCCTCAGCCGGGAAGTGGCCACCCGCCGGGTTCGCCCGCGACGGCCTCGTATGGGAGATGCCCGCGGACGCATGCGGCGCCGACGGTGTCGTCCTGCCGACGCCCGTGGCCGGCGACGCCGATCGGGTCTCTGCGACATACAGCCGCGGAAACCCGACCCTGCTCGGCGCGTTCCTCCCGACTCCGCGGACCTCGGACACCGCTGGCCCTGGCGAGCACGGCAGCGGTGGAATGGACCTGCGTACCGCGGTCTCGCTGCTGCCGACCCCGAAGTCGTCGGACGCCGATCGCGGGGACTGCCCGTCCGAGCGCGGGCGCCGTAGCCCGTCGCTGGTGTCGGTCGCTCCGATGCTCCCGACTCCGACCGTCACCAACGCGAACGGCAACAAGAACAACAACCACGGCGATCTCCTGCTGCCCGGTGCGGTCTGCGACCCGAATTTCGGGTCGTACGCCGCGGCCGTGGCCCGCCAGGAGCGGGCGTTCGGTCTGCCCGCGCCCGCCCCGACCGAGTTGGGCACGAAGGGTCAGCCGCGCCTGTCTCCGATGTTCACGGAGTGGCTGGTAGGGCTGCCCGCCGGCTGGATCACGAACCATGTCGGCCGGTCTGCCGCCATCAAGATCGCAGGTAACGGGGTAGTCCAGCAGGCCGCCACATACGCACTCGGTGCGCTGCCCACGTTTCGGGCGTTCCTGGAAGAGCACACATGACCCACCCTGCCAACATCACCCACATCCTCGGCCGCCTAGCCGCAGCCCGCGCCCAACTCACCCACCTCGCCGCACCCGCCCCCGACCTCCACCACCTCATCCACCACGACCTCCCCCAGCTCCTGGACGAGATCGTCCTGCAGCGCTCCGCCCTCCTCGACGTCTACGACACCGCCACCACCCTCTACCGCGACCTCACCGCCACTCTCAACGACCAAGACCAGGAGAAACGATGATCCCGACCGGAATGCAGATCGAGCACTGGCCCGCCGGCGTCTCCTGGGACGGCCGCCCCATCCTTCTCACCGCCGGCCCGCCCGGACGCCCCCTGCCGCGCGCGAACAGGTGGTGGAGGGCATGGCGACGCCCCCGCCGCTGAAAGGCCCCAAACCCTGCACAACCGCGACCCGCCGCGAAATGCACGTCCTCGCCGAACTCGCCGACGGCTACACCTTCGTCCAGGTCGGCGCACGCCTGGGTATCACCGGCCGTACCGCCCGCGAGCATTGCGGTAACTTCCAAGCCCGGCACAACCTCCGCAACAACACCGCCGCGGTCGCGTACGCCCTCCGCCGCGGCTGGATCGACTGAAAGAGGTCCACCCATGGGGTTCACCTGCCCGGAATGCGGCGACCACTTCAAAGACACCGTCGACTTCGCCATCCACCGGGCGAACACCGGCCACGCGAAAGACCTCCACCCATAGACCGCCCCTCTGACAGGGGGTGAGGGCCTGGTGCCGGGCCTCCCCCGCGGGTGCTTGATCCCGCGGGAAAGCGTGAGCGGATCTCTTGGCGGAGTCCCTCATGCAGGCACCACCAGCTCCCTACCGACTGGAACCGGGCAGGGGAAACAGGAGCCCCGAGACTTAGCGGAGTCTCGGGGCTCCGCCCTATCGTGGGGATCATGCCCCGCCTCCGCCCCAGGCCCGCCGCCCGGAGCAGCCTCGCCCTCGCCGCGGACCTCCTCGACCCGCCCATGGCCCGCTACCGACGCGACCCCACCCTCTGGGCATGGGAACGGCTAGGCATCCGGCTGTGGTCCAAACAGCGGGAGATCATCGAGTCGGTACGGGACAACAAACAGACCGCCGTCCACTCCTGCCACCAGGTCGGGAAGAGCTTCTCCGCCGCGGTCACGATCGCCTGGTTCATCGACGTACACCCGCCAGGCTCCGCCCGGGTCGTCTCCACCGCCCCCACATTCCCGCAGGTGAAAGCGATCTTGTGGCATGAATTGAACAAGTTCCACCAGCAGGGCGGCCTGCCGGGGCGGATGAATCTGACCGAGTGGATGATCGGCTCGAACATGGTCGCGTTCGGCCGGAAACCCTCCGACCACAACCAGCACGCCTTTCAGGGCCTTCACGCCGAGCATTTCCTGGTCCTCATCGATGAGGCATGCGGTGTCGCCCCGGTCATGTGGCATGCCGCATCGTCGATGATCACGAACGAGGGTGGTAAAGCCCTCGCGATCGGGAACCCCGACGACCGCAACACCGAGTTCGGGGACATCTGCAAACCGAACTCCGGGTGGAACGTCATCCACGTCGCCGCCGGCCACACCCCGAACTTCACCGGCGAACCCGTCCCGAAGATCGTCTCCGACTCTTTGATCACTCCCGAATGGGTCGAGGACCGGCGCAGGAAGTGGGGAGACGGCAGCGCACTCTTCCAGTCGAAGTGCCTCGGCCAGTTCCCCGACATCGGAGACCCCTACGCCGTCGTGCCCTACGCGTGGGCGGTCAAATGCCGCAGCGTCGAACTTCCCCCTGTCGGGGACGTCGAGTGCGGGGTCGACGTCGGCGGCGGCGGTGACCGGACCGTGTGCCGGCTACGGCAGGGCCGGAAGGCCGGGCTTGTGGAGGAGTTCGTGAACCCGGACCCGATGGCGACCGTCGGGCAGATCGCCTCCTTCTTGGCCGTTCAGGGCGTGCGCCGGGTGAAGGTCGACGTGATCGGGATCGGGTGGGGGATCTACGGCCGCCTGCGGGAGCTGTCGTCCCGGCATAACCCGACGACGGACGGGACGACGCATGGGGCGGAGGTCGTCCCGGTCAACTTCGGCGCCGGGCCCCCGGACGGGTTCGCGAAAAAGTACCTGAACATGCGCGCGTATGCGCATTGGGAGATCGGCCGTGAATACTCGCGGCTGGGCACGTGGGATCTGGGGGTCGTCGACGACGATGTGATCCACGAGTTGACGACGCCGCGTTACGAGATCATGGACAGCTTCGGGAAGATCAAGGTCGAGCGGAAAGAGAAGATCCGAGAACGTCTCGGGTTCTCCCCCGACCACTCCGACGCCCTCCTTCTGGCGTTCCTGGATATGAACTGGGAGGGGTCGATGCCGGCGCCGCAGGCGTTCGCGACGGACCTCACCTCCGGATTGACGCCGGGTGAGAGTGGCGGGTCGGGGAGGTCGTTGTTCGCACAGATGGACGGCTCACTCCTGTAGCCCGGGCGTGGTTGCGCGTGCGACAATGACCGGTAACGACCCTACGAACCTGGACCGCACGTTGCATCCTCTCCTCGCCATCATCCTCGGCGCCCTCGCCATCACCACCGGCTTCACCGGCCTCGGCTGGCTGTTCGCGTCTACCGTCAACGCCGAAGGCCGCGCCGCCGCCCTCGACTACCACCGCGCCCGCTGGGAGGAACAACAACGTGTCTGACCAGCCACAAGAAACCGCGATGATCACATTCGCGGCGCATCCGGCGCTCGTCCCGGAACTCCTCGCCCTGTCCATCACCAGCGAAGACGACCTCAACCATGTGATCAACGAAGCCATCCTCCTCTACGTCGCCATCAACGATCTCCCGATCGGTGTCGCCCTCGACATTCACCACAACGGGACCCTGTGGCGGCGGATCATGGTCATGCCCCAAGCGAGTCTGCTCACCAACCTGTGGCGTCTCCTCCGCAGAAAGGCACCCCGATGACCCCCACCCACACCATCAACCCCGTTCACACCTGCACCATGCAAGACCTCGCAGGCGTCCACTGCCGCGCATGCCAGACCGAAAACGCCGTCCGCGCCGGCCAGGTCCAGGCCGCCGCGGTACGGAAGGACGCTCTCGTGCGCCGCTGGGCGGCCGCGAACCTCCTCCTCCGCGTCGCCGACATCGTCCGCGTCACCGAGCAGTCCGGCCGCCCCGTCGACCAGCACCTCACCTCGCAGCTCGTCCACGCCGCCGACGCCTACGACACCGTCACCACCACCGTTCGGACCGGCCACGCCCCGCCCGACACCCGAATCGCCCGCTACGCGGCCGCGAACGTGACGGGACGGTAGTGAGTACCAGCCCCCGCCAGGACGCCTACCGGGCCGTCCTCGCCCACCTCCACACCCACCCAGCCGTCACCGCCGGCTACGACCTCAACAACCAGCGCGCCGTCCGTGAGAACGCCCGCGTCTGGACAGCCGTCACCGTCGCCCTCGACGCCGCCGGTGTTCCCGCGCTCCCCGGCGGCGTGGACGCGAACGGTGAGCCGCTCCCGTGTCCGGATGTGACCGGATGCAGGTGAGAGAAGGCAGCCTGCGGGCGCAGCTGACCGTCACCGACGACGTGCGCCGCGCAGCCCTCGACGCGGGAGACGGCACATCGGTGACCCGAACCAGGGCGATCACCGCCGCCGTCCTGGACATCGTCACCAGAGACCTCAACATCATCCTGGAGCACTGCACGCTGGTCCCGGACCAGGTGAACGGTATGGAGTTCGGCTGCGTCGAGGTGGAACGGTGATGGCCTGGATCAGTCTGTTCGTGTTCGTCGGTGCGGTGTTCCGGTTGTCGTGGCTGATCACCGCAGACAAGATTACAGAGCCGGTGCGGGACTGGATCGCACGCACCTACGACCCCGACAGCATGCCCGCCTACCTCGTCCAATGCCTGTGGTGCACCTCCATCTGGATCACCTGGCCGCTCGCGATCCTCGCGTGGCTGTTCACCGACGGCACCCTCTTCCAATGGGCGCTCGCCGCCCTCACCGCCTCCGCGATCACCGGCGGGGTCGGTGCGCCCCTGTACAAGCACCTCACCAAAGAACCCCCGCTGAGCATCGAGCAGATGGCGGCGGAGATCCACGAAGCCGTCCGTGCGCAGGGCGTGCCGGGTATGCCGTGGCTGGACGCCCCGCCGGAGTACCGGGCTGCGATGATGCGCGCGGCCACCGACATGCGCGACCGAGGAGTGATCGAATGACCTGGAAGAAGAGCAGCCGCTCGTACGAGATCAACTGTGTGGAGGTCGGCGCCCGGTTCCGCCCGGCTTCCCGATGCGAGTCGCACACGTGCGTCGAGGTCGGCCGCCCCGAAGGGATCGCGGTGATGATCCGTGACTCGAAGGAGCCGGACACGGCACCGATGCTCGCGGTGTCCCCGGCGGCATGGAACGCGTTCCTCTCCCATCTCGAGAGCCCGGCAGCCTAGACTCGGCGGGTAGCGGCCCTGGCGTGGCCGGACACGTGAGGGTCGTGGGCGTATGGGCAGGTCCGCAGGGCGGCAAGCACGAACAACACGCAGGCCGCCGGACCTGCCCGACCCCGCACCCGGCTACAACGCCGTCGTCGCCTCCGCACGCGTCCTCAACGACGTCACCAGGCCGATCATCCGTAACGAGGCCTGGCAGACCGAAGCATGGCAGTACTACACGGCCGGCGGGGAGCTGTGGTTCGCCGTGAACTGGCGTGCCAACGCCCTCTCTCGCGTGCGCCTGCGGGCGGCGAAAATGTCCCCGGACTCGTCCGAACCCGAATATTTGGACGACGGCCCGGTGGCGGAGATCGTCGCCCAGCTCGCCGGTGGTGTCGGCGGGCAGGCCGCTTTGATGAAGAAGTTCGGCCTGCAGCTGGCCGTGCCGGGTGAGGCGAATCTGGTCATGTTCGACCGGGACGCGAAGAACGGTGGCGGCCGGTCGGTGGACGTACGTTCGAACGACGACGTGCGGACGAAGGCGGCCGCGCGTGGCAGGTCCGGGCCGCGGTTCGAGGTTAGGGTCGATGAGAAGACGTGGGAGATGCTCCCCGACCAGTCGCTGGTCGTGCGGATTTGGGATCCGGATCCGCGGTTTGCGTGGCAGCCGACGTCGATGACGCGGGCGTGTCTGGTGTACCTGCGGGAGATCGACTTCTACAACCGGAAGATCATCGCCCAGCTGTTGTCCCGCCTCGCCTCCAACGGCTTCCTCCTCATCCCCGAAGAAGTCACGTTCCCGGTCAACCCTGAGTTCAAGGACGCACCCGACCCGTTCGTCGCCCAGCTGATCGACATCGCCCAGAAGTCGATCAAAAACCCGGGCACCGCATCCGCCGCGATCCCCATCCCGCTGCGCGTCAAAGCCGAATTCATCGAACGATTCCGGCACTTGATCGTCGCGAACGAGGTCCCCGAATCCGACCTCACCAACCGCGAAAAGGCCATCCAGCGCCTCGCCGCGACCGTCGACATGCCCCAGGAGGTCGTCACCGGCCTCGGCGACACCAACCACTGGAACGCCGCCGGCCTCGACGCTGAGGGGGTGAAGAAGCACATCAGCCCACCGGCGGAGATCATCTGCCATGGGCTGACCGAGGGTTACCTGTACCCGATGCTCGCCGCGGCCGAGATCGCACCGGAAGAAGGCGTCCGCTACCTCATCTGGTACGACCCGTCCGAACTCACCGCCAAACCGGACCTTGCCGAACGTGGTGTGCAGCTCAACGACAAGATGCTCATCGACGACCAGGCCACCCGCCGCGAAGCCGGCTTCGACGAATCCGATGCCCCGGACCCGGACGAGCTGATGAAGATGCTCCTGCGGCAGCGGTTCATCGCCGGCGGGGCGTTCGATGCGACGACTCTCGAGGTGGTGTCGTTGCTGTCGGGTAAGAAGGTCCCGATCGAAGCGGCCGCCCCCACGGTTCCTGCGGTTGAGGAGCAGGCGCCGGAGGGCGAGGGCGACGATGAGGCGGATGATCCGCAGGCCGGTGCGGGCCCGGACCAGCCGGTCGAGGATCAGACGATGACCGCGTCGATCTACGACGACACCATGCTCGCCGTTCTCGAGGGAGCCTCCCGGTGAAGATCACAGGCATGAGTGCGGCGGAGATCGACGAACGGATCGCGTTCGCGGAGCAGCTCGTCGCCGCCGGCATGCGGCAGACGGCCCGGGCCGTGACCGCGGAGATGGCCGCCGACAACACCCTCACCCTCACCCTCACCGCCGCCGGCCTGCCGGGGTCGCGAGTGTGGACCGCGCTGCAAGGGGTCTTCTCCGCGTGGCGGGTCTTCGTCGACTCTCAGATCATGCCGTATCTGCGGCAGACGTGGACCGACGCGTCCGACACCGTCGTCGCCCAGGTCCAGGCCGTCTGGCCCGACTGGGAGGCACCACACCGCGGCGGTGACCTCGCCTACGAGTCCCTGGCGCACGCCGAGAACCACATGGTGGGGTTGTCGACGGAGCTGTGGGAGAACGCCCGGGCCGCGCTGACAGAGGGGTTCGAAGCCGGGGACGGTGTCGAGCAGCTGGCGGCGCGCGTGTCGGGGGCGGTCGACATGACCGAGTTCCGGGCGCGAGCGGCCGCGCGTACGGAGGTCGCTAGGGCTTCGCATGCGGCCACGTTCGACATGATCAGCGCGGCGGGGTTCACCGGCCGCAAGGAATGGCTCGCGGTCGAGGACGAACGCACCCGGAAAGCACACCACGACATGGACGGGAAGCGGGTTCCGATCGCCGCCCAGTTCGTGTTCACCGATCCTCCGGGTACCGGCATGTACCCGTGTGACCGTCGCCTTCCCCCGGCCCTCGCGATCAACTGCCGATGCGATCTCGCCTATGACGTCGACGATGAGGCCATCGTCGCCGCCACCGCCACGTTCAGGTTCGACCCGGGCCAGCCGCGGGACGGCGACGGGAAGTGGACCGACGGCTTCCCCGGTGGTGTGGACGAGCGCGGCAGGCTTCCCGACGGGAGCGTGCCGGCGCAGGACGAGTTCGGCGGGGACGACGTCACCGACCCGGCTAGGGACAAGCTCGGCCTGGCCGGGCGTATCCAGCTCGGCGGCGGGGAACGCCTCCTGTCCTCCGGTGCGGTCAACGCCGATGAGGGTGCGTTCGTCATGGCGGTCATCGACACCCCCCAGGGCAGGCGGCTGAGGATCGGCAGCGTCGCCCGCGAGGACAAGAAGGCGTGGACCGGCGACAACCAGGCCCGGGACAGCGAGGACGAAGAGACCGGCGAACGGGTCGAAGTCCCTACGGTCGGGTCGACGGCCGAACTCGATGAGTCTGGTATCGCCGCTCTGTGGGATGCGCTCGAGCGCGCGGCCGCGGGTCTGCCGGAGGTGTTGAAGCGGTACAACGCCGATGCCCGTGAGGTCCGCCGGCGTGAAGCGGCAGGCGGCCCGCAGGAGGACCTGAACCCGGAGGACGACGCCTACGAACTGTTCGACGACAAGATCTCCGGGACGCGGTGGGGAGACCTCGAGGCGCACGCCTATCTGGCCGAGGGCGACTACCCGGATGATGACGGTCCGATGAAGGGCCGTCCCGCGTTCTACCTGAACGTGCAGCCTAGGGACGGGCAGCCGACGGATTCGGACATGCTGACTCCTCGCGGGGTGCAGACGATGCTGCGGATGCTCGACACCCTCGTAGCGGACAGCGGTGAGTTGACCGCGTCCGGCGGCAAGGGGTCGGCGGCGTGGCGCGCGGCTTACGATCTCTCCTAGAAAGGTGGTGGCCCATGACCGCAATGGCCAAGGAAGCAGACACGAGTACGCCAGGTCGTGAGGGCCACGACCTGCTCCGCTACTGGACGACCGGCCCCGGGGCTGTCGAGATCAACTGGCAGGCCGAGGGGTCGATGGACCGGTGCAAGACCCTTCTCGCCGAGAAGGGCGTCGACGACCCGGGCGGCCTGTGCGCCACCTACTACCGGGAGGTCCACGGGCACTGGCCCGGCGAGGACCGGGGCAAGCACAGCGGGGAGACCGAAACCATGGCCACCGACACCCTCACCACACCCGTGCTCGAGCAAGAGGCGGAGGTGGAGGAGCTGTCCGCGGAGTGGCACGGCATCCTCACCGTCGAAGGGATCGACACCGGAGACGGCCGGTTCTTCGCCGCCCACTCCCTCACCTGGCCCGAACTCCCCCTCCCGCTGCGCTGGTGCCCCGTCGACGCCGGCGGCCACGACAACGCCGTCCGGGTCGGGAACATCGAGGACATCGAACGCCGCCCCACCTCCCAGCCTGGTGTGTTCGAGATCTGGGGTCACGGCACGTTCGACGTCGCCGACGAGCATGGCGCCAGGGTGCGGAACAAGATGGCCCGCGGCTACGCCTCCGGCAACAGCGTGGATGTGGACAAGATCTCCGACGCTGACGTCGACCTGGTCTTCCCCGCCGGCACGTCGTTCGCGGACGGGGTCCGGCCGGAACTGATCATCTTCAATAAGGGCCGGATCCGGGCCACGACCCTGGTCGACATTCCGGCGTTCGTCGAGGCGAAGGTTCAGCTGGGCAGGGAGCAGCGCGAGGAGCTGTACGAGCTCGTCGCGTCGGGTCAGATCCGCTGCCCCGACCTGCTCATCCTGTCCGGCCCCGACCCGCAGCGTGACGCCCTAGTCGCCGCGGCCGTGGGCGGGGTGTGGGAGCCTGCCGTGCACTTCTCGCAGCTGACCGCCACGTCCACCCTTGTGGCGTCGTCGCTGGCCCGGGAGTTCTTCGCGTACACGCCGCCGGAGCTCCCGGACGGGACGGTGAACACGGGTGAGTGCCGGTACCTGCACCACACCGCCACCGCCGACGGCACCCCCGGACTGCCGAACCTGACCGCCTGCTCCGCGGGCATCCACGCCCTGAACGCCCGCCCGGGACGTTTGTCCCGGATCGAGCTCCGTTCGGCCTACGAGCACCTCGCCTCCCACATCCGCGCCGCAGGTCTCACCCCACCCGACTTCTCCCCGGCCACACCGGAGCCGGCGGCGGTCACCGCCGCGGCGCTCGAGCTCACCGACGCACCGCAGGCATCCTGGTTCGACGACCCGCACCTCGAGGGACCCACCGGGTTGACGGTGACGGACGACGGCAGGGTGTTCGGGCATGGTGCCCTGTGGGGGTCGTGCCACACCGGGTTCGGGGATACGTGCGTGTCGCCGCCGGAGGAGTCCGCTCACGACTACTACCGCCTCGGTGAGGTTCTGTGCGCGGGTGGGGAGCGGGTCGCGGTCGGGCAGATCACCCTCGGGACCGGCCACGCACCCACCAGCGGTATGTCGTGGCGGGGGGCGATGGAGCACTACGACAACACCGGTGCCGTCGTCGCTGACGTCGCCACAGGCAACGACGGGCACGGCATCTGGGTTGCTGGTGCGTTGCGGCCGGGGGTGTCGGCGGGGCAGGTGCGGGAGCTGATGGGGGCGAAGCTGTCGGGTGACTGGCGGCGGATCGCCGGATCGCTGCGCCTGGTGGCGTTCTTGGCGGTGAACGTGCCTGGTTTCCCGGTCCCGCGGGCGCGGGCGGGTGTGTTCGCGGGGGAGCAGCTGTCGCTGGTCGCGGCGGGTGTCGTCCAGGAGGCCGAGATCCCGCCGGTGCTCGAGGAGGGTACGGCGGCGGATGTTGCGCCGGCCGTCGATGGGGTGGATGGTGGGGTGGCCAGGATGTCGCTGATGCGGCGGCTGGGCCGGGACCCGGGCAGCCTGCGTGCTGCGCTGGCGCAGAGGATTGGAGCCTGACATGCCGTGTGCGTGCGGTGGTGGAGTACGTAAGACTTTGGCGGTGACGTCGAAGGACCTCGTGGAGCGTGAGCAGCAGGAGCGTGCCGAGGCGGCGCAGCGGGGGCGGGTGTCGATGGCTGCGGCGATCGCGAACGCTGGTGGCGGGCAGGCTGACAGCACGCCTGCGGTGGGTTAGAGTCCGGGGCAGGTTACGCCCCGCAGTCCAGCCATCCATACCCCTGGACCGCATGGGATGACCCCCCGTTGAGGCCCCTTTCGCCCCCGTAGGCGACGGGGGCCTCTCCATGTCCTGTGCCGGTCTGTTGCAGCTTGTTGCAGGGGGTTGTGTCGGTGGCGGCTGGGGTGGGAGGGTGTGGACGCGTTCCTTTCTTCTCTGCTGTTGGTTGATCCTCCGAGCTTGCTGGTCCGGGCACTGGGGTTGCGAGTCCACAAGAGGCCCCCGCTTCTGCAAAGGCGGGGGCCTCACCGCATCCCACCGCCGTTGCGCGCGTACGCGCTGGTCAGGGCATATTTTCCTCAATCGTAAGTTTGGACAAAACGCGGTAGCCTCACCCTCACCAGAGACGTGATCTAGAGGGGTGCACTGTGGCCGACGCGCCGTACACGCTGCCGGAGGACCTGACAGGGCACCTCCGCGCACTTTCCAGCTCCGACCTTGACGGGTTCGAGACCGGCCTGGAGACCGCGACCGCGGCCCTCCTGGACGCCGGCGACAACGCCGACCCCGCCCAGGTGGCCGCTTTCCACGCCGCCTACGCCACCCTCGACGCCGAGCGCGCCGGCCGTACCGCGGCCGCCGCTTCCCGTCAGGCCCTCGCCACCCGTATCGCCCCGCCGCCGCCGGCCGTTCCGGAGCAGGTGCCGCAGGAGACCGTCGTCGCCGCAGCCCGCCCGACCGGTGGTGCGCAGGTCGAGGACATCCGGGCCGAGCGCCGGCTCAACTACAGCCTGGCGGAGGCGCAGTCCCGGACCCCGAACCTGCCGCGCGCCCAGCAGCCCGCCGTGCTCCTGGCGGCCGCCGAGGTCCCGGGTGTCGCCACCGGTTCGCAGCTCGACGGTGTGATGGGTCTGGTCGAGGTCATGCAGGCCAAGGCCCGCGCTCTCCAGGACGGTGCCCCGGCCGCGTATGTGGCGCAGGTGCGGAAGACGTTCCGGCACATGGTCGGCCGAGAGTTCGAGCCGGAGCAGATGGCGCAGGTCATCGATGAGGCCACGAACCCGGAGGCGCTCGTCGCCGCGGGTGGCTGGTGCTCCCCGTCGGAGATCACCTACGACCTGTTCAACATCGCTTCCGCCGAGGGGATGCTGGACCTGCCGAGGGTCGGTATCTCCCGCGGTGGTGTGAAGTGGCCGGTGTCGCCGTCGTACGCGAACGTCATCGACGGGTTCGCGGCGATCCCGACCGGTTCAGGCCTGCCGCTGTGGTCGTGGACCGAGACCCAGGACGCGGCCGCCGTGACTGGTACCGGGCAGTCGGGGACGAAGACGTGCGGCCGGATCCCGTGTGTGGCGTTCATGGAGGGCCGGCTGTCGTGTGACGGTATCTGCCTGACCGCGGGTAACCTGATCACGGAGTCGTACCCGGAGCTGGTCGCGAACTACATCGATCTGCTGTACAAGGCGCACGCGCACAAGATGAACGCGAAGCGCATCACCCAGCTCGTCGCCCTGTCGACCGCGTCCAGCGCAGCGACAGGTACGCCGTTCACGACCGGCTCCGCTGGTGTGGTCGCGCCGCTGATGGGTGCGATCTCGATCGCGGCTGTCGACTACCGGGCCCGGTTCGCCATGGCTCGCAACGCCGTTCTCGAAGTGGTCCTACCGCCGTGGGTCCGCGACATGATGATCTCCGACCTGGTGCGGCGTACCGGCGTCGACATGCTCGACGTCGCGGAGTCGCGGCTGCTGCGCATGTTCGACGCCCGTAACGTCCGGGTCCAGTGGGTCGACGACTGGCAGGTCCGGTCGGCCTCGACCCCGGGTACGTCGACGGCCGGGTTCCTGACCGCGTGGCCGACCAGCGTCCAGTTCATGATCTACGCGCCGGGGACGTTCTTCCTCGGCGAGGGCCTGAACCTCGACCTGGGCGTCATCCGTGACAGCACGCTGAACGCGACGAACGACTACACGGCGGCGTGGACCGAGGAGTGCTGGCTGATCGGCATGCGCGGCCACGAGTCCCGCGTCTACACCGTCTCGATCTGCGCCGACGGCACCACCGGCGCCGCGGACCTCACGGCCTGCGCGCTGTAACAGCTTTCTGCTGGTGAAGATGGTGGTTGGGGAAAAGGGAAGGGGACGGGTCTACATGAACCGCAGGTTTGAGAGGACACGCACATGGTGATGCCGCGTGCCCTCGTAGACCCGCCCCGCCCCGAACGCCGCCCCACCGGCCTCCTCGACTACGTCGACTGGCAACCAGACAACGGCGGCCGCTGGCTCGCCGGCGTCGAATACCTCGCTGACTGCTCCGGCGCGGAAACGATCGCGCTGGACGTGTGCGGCCCGTCGGCCACTGGTGGGGTGACCGGCGGGTTCCAAGAAACCGAATCCCGCAGCATGCGCGGCGCCACCAGCTTCCACGTCTACTCCCAGTTCTCGTGCGCGCCGGTCGACTTCTACTCGAAGGCGAACCAGCTGGCCGAGGACGCCCTCACCCGCAGTGAGGGCTGGCAGGTCGAGAACGCGTTCTGGACCGGGGCGATCACCGACGACTACGCCGGCAACCCCGCCGTCGTCTACCCGCACCTGGCGGAGGACGCGGCCGTCGTGTCCGGGAACGTGACCCTGCAGACCGCGGCGACCGTCGTCGTCACCGGCTCCGGCCTCGACCCCAAGACCGCTCTCGGGATTCTGGAGTCGGCGCTCGGGGACTGCTACGGCGGTGTCGGCTGGATCCACGTACCGCAGAAGATCATGACCCATTTGCACGGCGACGGTCTCCTGATCCGTGACGGAGTCCGGTGGCGGACCGCGAACGGAAACTGGGTCGTCCCGGGCGCCGGCTACCAGGGCACCAGCCCGGCCGGTGCGGCCCCGGCTCTGGAGACGGCCTGGCTGTACGCCACGAGCCCGGTGTGGGGATACCGGGGGGACGTCACCGTGTTCCCGCCGTCGTCGAACCTGAACCGGTCCGTGGACACGGTCACCGCCAGGGCCGCCCGCCCCTATCTACTGACCTGGGACTGCTGCCATTTGGCGGTCCAGGTAGACGCTTCTACCAGCTAAAACGTCACATCACCCTTTGAGGAGGCCCTTAGATGGCTGTGCGGACCATCTCCCCGATCAAGGGGACTGTGATTCGGCTGATCGCGCTGGACACGTGCGGTAATCCGGTGTCGGGTACGGGCTCGCAGCTCGTCACCGCCGGATTCGTGTCCGTCGCCCCCAGCCCGTCGTACACGGACCCGGAGACGATCGAGGTCCGGCGCGCCGACGGTGCGCTGTGCGTCAACGAGACCGACGACCCCGAACTCCAGAACGTGTCCCTGGACATCAACTGGTGTGTGATCGACCCGGACGCGATCGAGCTCGTCACCGGCGAGCAGCTCCTCACCTCCGGGGTGACGGGTACGGGTATCGCCTTCGGTGAGGGCCCCCTGTCCACCAGGTACAGCCTGGAGCTGTGGCAGCGTGGTGCCGGCTTCAACGCGTGTAACGCGGCGGGTGAGGTTCAGTACGTGTACTGGGCGTTCCCGAATGTGGGTGGTTCGCAGATCGGTGATTTCACCGTGGAGAACGCGGCGCTGGAGTTCACGACGACGTCGACGACGAAGGCGATCGGGCAGACGTGGCTGGCGGAGGTCACCCCGACGTGGCTGGGCGCGAACGTCCCGGACTCGAACACGCACTTCCTGTTCAACATCACGACCACCGCCCCGCCGGCAGTGACCGCCGGCGCGGTCCCGCTGTAGGCGGCGGAGCATGGCTGACTTCACCGATTACGCCGAGGACCTGGTCGCCAACTTCATCCTCGACAACGCCGCCACCCAGCCCACCGGGCCGCTGCAGCTGGCGCTGACATCGACGGTGCCGACGGAGTCGACGCCGGGGACCGAGTTCACCGGCGGCGGCTACACGCGCGAGACCATCACCTTCGGATCCGTGTCGGGTGGTGCCGTGTCGAACTCGGCGCTGATCCGGTTCGACAACCTCACCGGCGATGACGTCGCCGGCCTGGAGGTGTGGGACAGCGCGGGCCCGCCGGTGCGGCTGCTGTGGAAGGCGTACACGAAGACGATCGACCCGGGTGACAGCCTGGAGATCCCGATCGGTGACCTCGACTTCATCGTCGCCTAGAAACGAAGGGGGGAGGGTGGCTGGTGCTCTGGACGATTTCGCAGACCGGTATGGCCTTCACCGCGGGCACATCGACTGCGACAAGCAGCGCCACCACTGTCACCCCTGGTGCGGTGAACGTCAAGGGTGCCTGGGCTGAGCTCGTGGCGTCGACCTCGCACGATACGCATGGCATAACGTTCGGCCAGCGCGTTGCGGTCAGCACCAATGCGATGCTGTTCGATATCGGGGTGGGCGGTTCTGGCTCGGAGCGCGTCATCGTTCCCAACCTGGCTGCTGGCCGTAACGACGGCACTCTGGAACATTGGCTGCCGGTATTCATCCCCGCTGGATCGCGCATCGCAATACGCGTACAAAACAGCATCACTTCGACGTCGTCGTCTGTTGAACTGGGATTGCAGTACGCGCCGAATCTGCCCACGTTCGCTAGAGCGACCGATTACGGAACGGTCACGGGTTCCAGTGCGGGTACGGGTCTGTACACCGGAACGTTGGCGTCAAATACCAAAAGCGTTTGGACGGAATTGGTTGCGGCAACGACCCATCCGATCAAGTTCTGTGAACTGATGATGTCGTTCACCAGTAGCGGCACCCTCACCCAAAACTTGGTTGATCTCGGCGTCGGACCGGCAGGTTCAGAGGTCGTGGTCATGCCCAATGCCCTCTTCCGTACGGCTTCGACGTCTATGTATGCACCGTTCATGGGCATGTTCTTGAACCTGCCTGCAGGTGTTCGTCTGGCCGCGCGCTGGCAATCCAGTTCGGCTAACCCGGGCGTCGGACCGGCCGTATCTGTGATGGGGTTGGACTGAAATGACTGTCACCGTAGCCTCCGACGGCACCCAGACCGCCACCCCCAGCACCGAACACACCCTCTACGCCCCCACCACCGCCGGCATGTACATCCTCATCGTCGACGTCAACGCCCTGGTCGGTGTTGAGGTCGTCGAGCTGCGGGCGAAAGAGAAAGCCCTCACCGCCGGTACGGAGCGGGTGGTCTCGTTGATGGTGTTCCCGTCGGGTCTGGGTGAGCCGATCACAAGGTCGATCCCGTACTCGTGGCCGTATGGGGGGACGTTCACTCTCACCCAGGTCGGCGGATCATCGCGGGCGTTCCCGTGGTCTGTGCATAAGGTCGGCTGACCTGTGTCGGGTGTTCTCGGCGCCTACCTGTACCGGGTCCCCCTCGACACCGCCAGCGGGGCCACGGTCACCGGCGCGGCCACGTTCACCGGTGCGGGCACGCTCACCGTCAACACCGTCACCGTCCCTACCGCTGCGGCCGCGTTCACTGGCACCGGCACCCTCACAGTTGCCGCCACAACTGTTGCCACCGCAAGCACCGCGTTCACGGGCACCGGCACGCTTACCGTCACTGCGAACGTCATCCCCGCGAACCAGATCGTCTTCAACGGCGAAGGCCACATCAACGCCAACGCCGTCCGCATCGCCCAAGCCGACCTCACCCCCTTCACCACGTCGGGGACGATCCTCGCGGCCGCGCGCGTGGTGCGGCGTGCCACGATCTCTTTCACCGGAACCGGCACCCTCAACGTCGCGACCCTGGAGCCTTACGACATGTACACACCAGGACCCTGCGACGACTGGGACCCGATCTGGGGCACCTGCACCGTCGGCCTCAGCCCGGCAGCCCAGTCGTTGACCGGGACCGCCCTGACGGCTGCGTCGGAGATCCTGTGGATGCTCACCGCCCAGCGCTTCGGCCTGTGCCGCGTCCAGCTCCGCCCCTGCCGCTCTACCTGTGTCGACGACCAGGCGCGGGCTGCCGGGTGGTGGGAGTTCGGCTCGTACCCGTACCCGACGTGGATCGCCGGGACGTGGTTCAACCTCGGCTGCGGCGGCTGCGCCGGCTCATGCTCTTGCACCGTCCTCCAGGAGACCCTCCTGCCCGGGCCGATCGCGGCGATGGTCGAGGTGAAGGTCGACGGGGAGGTGCTGGCGCCGACGGCGTACGAGGTCCACGACTACCGCAAGCTCGTCCGGATCGACGGCGGCGCCTGGCCGACCTGCAACAACTTCACCCTGCCGACGACGGAGGTGGGGACGTGGTCGGTGACCGCCGACTACGGCGAACCGGTCCCGATGACCGGGCGGATCGCCGTCGGGGAACTCGCGTGTGAGATCGCCCGCTCGTTGGCCGGTGACGCCTGCGCCCTCCCGGCCGGGGTGCAGCAGATCACCCGGCAGGGCGTGTCGCTGACGTTCAACGAGTATTCGGAGATCCTCGGCGCCGGGCTCGTCGGCCTGCCCCACAGTGACCGGTTCATCAAGCTGTTCAACCCGTCGAAGCTTCAGGCCCGGTCCGCCGTGTACGACCTTGACGGAAACTCGCAGTCGTACCGTGCGGTCGGGGTCTGACCATGAATCCGGAGCACTTCTACAACCTCGGCGTCCGCCTGGTCGAAGCGGTCGCGGACGCCCTCGCCGCCGAACCGCTGTCCGGCGGCAGGCCTGGCCGGGCCGGGGTGACATGGGGTGAGATCGCCCTCGACGACTGCGACTGCGGCATCCTCGCCCTGTCGATGGGCCGGCGCGCCGATTACGCCCAGTTCCCGGTGGAGATCTCGTCAACAGCTCTGCGGTCGAATGCGCAGGGGCAGTGCGCCACGTCGCCGATGCAGGACTACAACCTGCATCTGGCCCGCTGCCAGCCGACCGTCGGCAACCGCGGCGAGACGCCGTTGGTTGTGGAGCTGTATGAGGCGGCCCGGATCGCTGTGGTCGACACGGAGGTCGTCAGGTGTGTCCTCGCGTCGGAGTTGCGTGCGATGGAAGACGAGAACCTGATTCTGAACTCGGTGGTGAACGCGTCGCAGCCGGTGGGGCCTGAGGGTGCGTGTGGGGGTTTCTCTACCCCGTTCATCATCGGCTTGTAGGTGCCGGTCTCCTGCCAGCTGCTGCCAGCCTGGCAGAAAGAGACGTCAGCCCAGCTGCGGCGGCTCCACGACCGCCTGAGGGCGCGGAACAGAACCGGCACGTCCGGTGTCGTGGCGGATGCCCGCGCGGACGGCGGAGTCCTTCGCTTCGATCAGCTTGTGCAACGCGGTGACCAGCTCGGGGCTGTCCGTCCGTACCTCCATGATCAGAGACGCCGCAGCCTGATAGAACGGCCTGGAGAACCGGCGCAGTACCTCCGGAAGGTGGGCGTAGGTCAGCCACTGCAGGGCGTCGTGGACGTCCGTGTGACGCCCCTCCGCGATCAGGTGGGCGTGCTCAGCGGTGCCGGCGGCGGCGGGGAAAGTCGTCATGTGGCCGAGCGTACTGCTGCCGTTGCCGGTGCGATGATTGGCGGATGGCATCTAAACCCTGCTCCAACGTCGCACCCCACCGCGCACACTCCTGGGTCGAGTACGTCGAGGAGAACTTCAAGGAGGACGGCAAGACCCGCGACGTCAACGCCTACTCCCACTCCTGCCCGGGCGTCGCAGACCCGAAGCAGAAGTAGAGGGGCGCGGCGGTGAGGATCACGGCGACCACCAATTCCCGGTTCAACCGGAACCTCCTCAACGCCACCCTCAACAACCCGAACGGGAACCTCGCCCGTGACCTGTTACGCCGCGGTATCCGCGTCCAGTCGCAGGCGAAACGCAACCTCGGCGGCGGGCCGACCGGACCCCGCCGGATCGACACCGGCCGGTTGCGGTCGTCGATCGCCGTAGACCTGCGCACCTACCGAGGACGGCCCGCCGTACGCATCGGCTCCAACGTCCACTACGCCCGGTACGTCCACGACGGCACCGGCCTGTACGGGCCCAAACGCCGCCTCATCCGCCCCACCCGCGCCAAAGCCCTCCGTTGGCGCGGCGCAGGCGGCTACATCTACGCCCGCTACACCCGCGGCATGCGACCCAACCACTTCCTCACCACAGCACTCGAAGCCGCACGCACCTCCCGTTGATAGCTACGATGGGCCCACATCACCACCCACCGGAAAGCGACACCACCCACATGGCAGATTCCGTAGCGTTCAAAGACTTCTCCAAGACCCGCAAACGCGTCTACTTCACCATCGCCCCCGACGACTTCGACGCCTACGAAACCGTCCCCGTCGAAGTCATGCAGGAACTCGTCACCCTCGGCGGCAAGTTCTCCGGCATCGACCAGAACGACCCCGCACAGGTAGCCGGCGCAATCGACGCGATCAAAGCCGCCGTCGACGGACTCCTCCTCCCCGAATCCGCCGCCACGTTCAAGGCGCGCATGTCGAAGGGATCAGCGAACCCGATCGACCTCGGCCAGTTCATGCAGGTGTTCCACTGGCTGTCCGAGGTGCATTCGGGCCGCCCTTTGGAATCACCCGCCACCTCTTCGAACTCGTCGCCCGCCGCGACGTCTGGCACCGGTTCAACGGCCAAGCCCAAGCGCAGGGCGTCCACCCGCTCGACCTCCCTGTCGAAGACTTCCTAGACCTCGTCCACTACTGGATCCTGACCCTGACGAAAGAGGAGGACATGGCCGACGCGAACCGCACCCTCTCCGCCACGCCCACCCTCCTCACCACCAACGCGCCTCCCACAGGGCCCACCGCATACCGTCCGGCGTGGTTTGGCAGCGACGACGACGCCTCGAACAGCAGCTTCGCCGCCGCCGTCGCACTCGGCGCCGGACGTAGACGGAGGACCGAGTGACCCAACCCGTAGACGTCGTCTACGTCGAACTCCGCGTAGACGACGACACCCTCCCCGCCGACATGAAAAAGTCGGCCGACAACGCCACCAAAAACTTTCAGAAGACGATCAACGACAACCTCAAAGGCGTCGAAGACGACTTCGCGAAGTCCGGTGAACGTTCCGGGCAGGCGTTCGGGGACGGATTCGTCAAAGACGCCAACGGCCGTCTACGCGACTCCCGCGGCAAGTTCGTCAAAGACGGCCTCCCCGGTATCGAGGATGAAGCAGGGCAAGCCGGCGGGGCCGCGGGGGCACAGTTCGGGGAGCAGTTCACCCGGGACGCCCAGGGGCGCCTCCGCGACGGCCGTGGCAGGTTCGTCTCCGAGGGCGGCGCCTCCGGAGACAGCTTCGGTAACGCCTTCCGCGCCTCTGCCCGCAGGCACGGGAACCAATCGGGCCTTGACTTCGGCAACGCCTTCCAAGCGGGGCTGAAAGGTCCCCTGGCAGCGGTCACGTCCGCACTCCAGAACTTCCTCAGGATCGGCGCCGGGTTCGGTGACGGCCCGCTGTCACGGATCCTGTCCGGCGGCTACGGCGCCGGGCTCGCCGTCACCGCCACCGGCATCGCTGGTATCGGCGCAGCCGCGGCCCAGACCATCCCGCTCCTGGCCGCGTTCGCCGTCGAACTCGCCAACGCCGCCGGCGCTGCCCTCATCATCCCGGGGGTGCTCGCTACCGCCGCGGCGGTCATCGCCACGTTCAAGATCGGGCTGATGGGGGTCGGTGACGCCCTCAAAGCCGTCGTTGGCGCCCAGAGCGCCGCAGGCGAGTCCGCCGCCGAGTACGGGCGCCGGGTCAAGGCCGCGCAGGAGACCCTGGTCCAGGCGAACCAGCGGGTGGCCGACTCCGAACGTGACCTCGCCAAGGCCACCGAAGCCGTCAACGACGCCCGCCAGACCGCCGCGGACCAGATCGCAGACCGGGCCGAGGACATCGACGACGCCCGGCGTGACGAACGCGGTGCGATCCTCGACCTCACCGACGCCGAGGCTGAACTCCGCCGCGTCCAGGCCGACGTCAAGTCCGGGAAGGCTACCGCCCAGGATTTGGAGCGGGCACAGCTCGCCTACGACAACGCCGCCGACCGTCTGGATGACATCCAGAAGCGGATCAAGAAACTCGCCAAAGAGCAGGCCGACGCGAACAAGAAGGGCGTCGAAGGGTCCGACCTGGTCCAGGATGCGCTCGAGCGGCAGGCGCAGGCGCAGCGGAATCTGGCGACGGCGAAGCGTGCGGCGATCGCGGCGGAGGAGGCTTTCGCGGCCGCGCAGGAGCGCACCGCCGCCGGTGTCGACAAGGCCGCTGATGCGATGGCGAAGCTGGCCCCGGCCGGGCGTGAGGTCGTCGAGGCCCTCCTGCAGCTGAAGACTGTGTACGAGGGGTTGCAGCGCACCGTCCAGCAAGCCCTCCTCGCCGGGGTCGCGGAGGAGCTCCGGCAGACCGGTACGCAGCTGCTGCCGGTCGCGACCGCCGGGTTCGCCGGGCTGGCCGAGGTCATCAACCGGCAGGTCGTCGCCTCCCTGCAGGCCCTACGGCAGGAGTCGGTGAAACTCGACCTCGCCTCGATCTTCACGTCCGCGCGGGCGACCCTGGACAACTTCACTCCTGCGTTCGCACCCCTGATCACCGCCCTGGTGGATGTGGCCGAGGTCGGCGCCCGCGTTCTCACCTCCATCACCGAGGGCGCCGGGGATGCGATCGCACGGTTCGCCGGCTACGTGTCCGATCTGGCGGCGTCGGGGCAGCTCGAGCAGATCATCCTGAACGGGATCGAGGTGTTGAAGGCGTTCGGGGCCGTCGCGGCAGACGTGTTCGGGATCCTGAAGTCGATTTTCACCGCAGCGGAGACGATCAACGGATCGGGTTTCACGATCCTCCTCGACCAGCTCAACGGCTTCCTGTCCTCCACCGCCGGGCAGGAAGCTTTGGTCGGGTTCTTCCAAGAGGTCAACCGGGTCGTCGAAGCCCTCTTCCCCGTCCTCGAGGCCGTCGTCGCGCAGCTTCCGGCGTTGGCGGGGGCGTTCGCGGAGATCGCGATCGCTGTCGGCCCCGCACTCGTCACCGTGGTCCAGGCGCTCGGGCCCGCCCTCGCGTCGCTGGGTGCGCCGCTGGCATCGTTGGCGCCGGCGATCGCCGCCCTCGCCGTGGTGTTCCAGCCCCTCGCGACGATCCTCGGGAATCTGATCGTCGCGCTCGCGCCGGCGCTGACGGCCGTGTTGGAGGCGGTCGGTGCCGCGCTGACGAACCTGATCCCGGCGGCGTTCCCGGTCGGTCAGGCGATCGCCGCTCTGCTGACCGCTGTCGCACCGCTGTTGCCGTTGCTGGCGCAACTGGCCACGACGGTCCTGGTGGCGCTGGCCGGGGCGCTGACGAACATGGCCGTCACGCTCGGCCCGCTGATCTCGCTGTTCGCGGACGCGTTCACGCAGGCGTTGCAGACGTTCCTGCCGATCATCACCCAGCTCATCGCGACGGAGCTGCCGATCTTCGTCCAGCTCGGCCTTGACCTGGCACAGGCGTTCGCACCTTTGGTGCCGGTCATTCTGCAGGTGGCGCAGGCGATCGCGCAGGCGTTCCTGGCCGCCGCCCCGCAACTCCTCGGCCTGTTGACGCAGCTGGTTCCGGTTCTGGTCCAGTTCGCGCAGGCCTTGTCCGCGCAGCTGATCGTCGCCCTGCAGGCGCTGATCCCGTACATTCCGCAGATCATCGACCTGTTCGTTCAGATGACCGGGGCGTTCCTCGAGTTCGGCACCCAGCTCCTCACCGCCCTTATCCCCTACCTGCCGCAGCTCGTCGAAGCTTTTCTGGCGTTGATCCCGCCGCTGCTCGAGGTCGCCACTGCGCTGGCCCCGCTGCTGCTGCAGGTGTTCGCGTCGTTGGTGCCGCTCCTGCCGCCGCTGGTCGAATCGTGGCTTGCCCTGGTAGTCGCGTTCACCGAGATGTTGCCCATCCTGACCCCGTTGATCGTGCTCATCCTCGAGGCCGTCACCGCGATTTTGAAGTGGGCGACGGAGTCCGGCGCGTTGAAGATCGTCTTCCAGTCGCTGATGTTCACCCTCAACCTCGTGCCCCTCACGGTCGCCGCGATCGTCTCCGGTTTCCGGGGGCTGATCGACGCGATCGGCGCGGCCGCCGCCGCCGTCGGCAGGTTCATCGGCACCGTCACCAGCGGCCTCCTGCAGGCACTCCGCGACATCGGCACCCTCCTGGGGCAGCTACCCGGCCTGTTCTCGAACCTCACCGGGTCGATGGTCACCGCCGGCAAGAACCTGATCACCGGGTTCATCAACGGCATCAGCGAGATGGTCCCCCGCCTGTTCGGCTACGTCCGGGACATCGGCACCGGAATCGTCGATTTCTTCAACTCGGCCCTCGGGAACGCGTCCCCGTCGAAACTCGCCAAAGCCGCCGGCGTCAACTTCCTGAAGGGCGCCGACCAAGGCCTCGAGGCGGAGCTCCCCGATGTGCGCAGGACGGTCACGCAGGTCGCTGATGTGATTCAGTCGGCGGTGCCGGCGCCGGGTGGTAGGGGTGGTCATGCGGAGCAGCGGGCGATGGGGCCGGTGACGGTCGTGGCGCAGTTCGGCACCGAACGGTTCACCGCGCTGGCCACCACCGCCGCGCAGGACACGCAGCGGCGTACGGCCCGTAAGGTCCTGGCCAAGCCGAGGAGTGTCTGATGGCCTCACTCACCGCCACGTCCGTCGGCACGGCCGCGCAGGTCGTCGCGGAAACCCCCACCTCGGGGGATGTGTGGGCCCTGTACCGGATCACCCCGGGCGGGAGGGCGCTGGTCCGTGGGTTCCCGGTCAGGGATGATGCGGGTTGGATCGTCGTCTACGACACCGAAGCGCCCGCCGCCACCCCCGTCTCGTACGAGCTCGAGGATGACGGCGGCACGGTGGTGCTCACGTCTGGGGAGGTGGCTGTCACGGCCAGCGCGGCAGGATGGTTGCGGGATCCGACGAACCCGTCGAGGGACATCGAGTTCGCGGAGGACTGCCCCCGGTTGGGGTCGGCGTGTGATCCGGTGTCGGGGATCTTCTTTCAGGGGTTCGGTGATGTCGGCCTGGCCACGGCTACGGGGGTGTTCGACCTTGACGGCGGGGTCGTGCCGATCACGGTCGCGCAGCCGCGTCGCGGTGAGGCCGGTATCGCCGTGTTCGTGTCTTTGGCATTGCCGGACATCACGGCGATGAAGACGATCCTCGCGGACGGTGTGGACCTGGTCCTGCAGTTGCCGGTAGAGACCGGTTGGGGTTTGACGACGTCGGGCCTGGACTACATCGCGGTCGGGGACGTGACCATGTCGAGGGTGAGTATCGACATGTTCAAGCCGTACCGGGTGTGGCAGCTGCCGTACCGGGTCACGAACGGCCCAGTCGAGGCCCCCCTGTCACTGTTAAGTGTGTTTCCGGTCGGGTCGACGTTCCTCGCCCCCGACGGATACGGGTGGGAAGACACCACCGGGACCTGGGGCGCTGCGACCGGCACGTGGGTCGAAGGCCAGCAGTGATCGACATGATGATCGGGATGTTCATCGGTGCAGGGGTCGCCGGTACCGTCGTCTGGAGTCTCCTTCGCCCACCCCCGGGTCCGGCGCCGGTCGAGCGGGGGCAGAAGCTCAACCCGGCCGGTGTCACCGCCATCCCCACCGTCACGTCCGCGGCGCTACCTTCTCCGCCTCCACCGCCCGGCGGCCGCAACGGGGCGCCATGCTGTTGCAGAGGACACCGCTGATGGTCTACCCGGCATCGGATGCGCTCATCGCCGCGCTCGCCCACTCCCACCGCATGACCGCCGACGTCCTCCTCATCCGCGGCGCCGACATCACCCCGCTGCCGTTCGTCGGCGGTATGGTCTCCGCCACCTACAACGCCCAGGTCGGCCGGACCGGGACCGTCGCGATGGAGCGTAACTACTACGAGGGCCTGTCAGTGTCGACGCTGTCGGACGTGGTCATGATCCGCACGGGGATCCCCACGATCGAAATGGTGCCTGTCATGACTGGCAGGGTCGACGCGATCCAGAACGATCGCACGACTGGCGCGGTGACCCTGTCCGTCGTGGACCGGGGTGCGGACATCGCACGCGCCCTGTTCGAGGTGCCGTGGGCGGTCGCGGAAGGCCAGTCGACGATCGACGTCATGACCGCCATGATCCAAGACGTCGATCCGTCGTTCGTCGTCGAAGTCGGGCCGGGTGTCATCGACGATGCAGCCACCGCCGGGAACTATGAGGAGGACCGTGGTGCGGCTTTGGACGAGCTCGCGAAGGGCATCAACGCGGTGTGGCTGGCTAGCCGCACCGGGAGCTTTCTGATCGCGTCGAACCCGTACAAGGGGACCGCGATCGCCTCCGGGATCACCATCCGCAACGGTGTCGACGGGACGATCCGCGAGGCGACCGACACCGTCTCCCGGAGCGTGGTCCGGAACTCGATCACGGTCGTGTCGGAGAGCATCGTGCGTGGTGTCACCCCGATGCGGGTCACGGTCCGCGACACTGACCCGGGCTCCCCGACCCGGTGGGGTGGGCCGTTCGGGAAGCAGAACTGCATCATCCGCAACGACACCCTCCGTACGATTCCGGCCGCAACGGATTTTGCCCAGCGGCTCCTCAACCAGTCCCTGGCGATGGTCCACTCGTGGACGATCACCACCCCCCACTTTCCGCTCCTCGATCCCCTGGACGTGTTCGACACCGTCTACAACGAGGCCACGATCACCCAGGTGGTCGAGTCGGTCGACTATCCGCTCCTGGCCCTGGACCAGACGAGCATCGCGGCAAGGGAGTTGGCGTCGTGAGTGAATGCGGGCAGGACGTCAACGTCGAGCTCGAAGACGTCATCACGAACCCGTTCCCGACCCTCCCCGCGATTCCCCCGTCGACGGGGGTGGGGGAGGTGATCGGCATCGGGGACTGGCCCACGACCGGCCTGATCGGGATCACCCCGGGAATTCAGGTGCCTACGCTGTCGTCGTACCGGCCGCAGATCGGGGACCTCGCCTACCTGATCAAGCAAGGGTCGCAGTGGATCGCGATCGGGTCCCTGTCGACCCGGGGAATCGGCGGCGCCCTCCCCACGGACGGAGTCGCCGCGGACGGGTCGCAGGCGCGCTGGTCGTTCGAGAACGGCGCCCCCGGCACGGCGATCGGCCAAGGCTGGAGCATTGACACGTCTTCCTCGGTCAGCGCGACCGTCGACCCGATGGAGTTCGCGAACTCCGTCTCGTCGGATACCACCCCGATCCCCCACGGCGTGCAGGTCGCGAAAGGCGACTATGTCATCACCGCGCTCTCGTCCGGTGCGGCCGCCAGCTACTTCATGTTGTCGCCGTCGGTGCCGTGCTCGCCGGGCCAGTCGTGGCAGGTCAGCATGTTCGTACGTCAGGCGATCTTCCAGGGCAGCCCAGGCGCGTACGTCAACACAGAACTGATCTTCAACTCGACCGGGCAGCCCAGCCCGTTCGAAGGCGCCTCGACCTCGTTCGGATCATCATCGTCCGGGTGGGTACCGATGACGACCGGGCCCATGAGCGTCCCACCCGGGAACAGCAGCTTCCGGGTGACCGTCAACTACGGATCTTTGGCCAGCAACAGCCCTGTCAACGTCACCGGAAGCTTCCTCGTCGACGACGTACGCGTATGGAGGGTCAGCTGACATGCCTGCCAACAGCCCCGACCAAGGAGTCCCCCTCCCCCTATCCACTGACCTGAGAGACACGTTCCCCGGCGCGATGGCCGCCTACAACGGTGTCATCGAACCCCGTGTGAACCTGCGCTACAGCTCGGCCGCGGACCGCACCACCCGCCACACCACCGTGGTCGACGGCGAAGAGTCGTTCCTCGACGACAACGACAAGAAGTACGTCGTCCGCGGCGGGGCCTGGGAGCCGGCACACCGGGCCCTCCTGCAGCCCGGCGCCGCAGCGTCACGGGTGACGACGATCTCGATCCCGACCGGCGTCACCGGCGTCTCCGGGTTCGGCGTCACCGGCACCGCTATCGCCCTCCCAGTCGAGGACTTCGACAACGCGGCCATGTTCACCGGCGGAAACGACTACATGACCGTCCCCGAAGACGGCCTGTACACCGCAGAGGTGTGGGTGGAGTTCGCGACCGGTACGAGCGGCCTGCGGGTCGCACGGGTCAACATCCTCGACTCAGCCGGAACTACGGTGGTCAAGTATCGGGAGTTCGACCGGCCCGCGACCGGGTCATCAGCGACGACCGGCTCTTCGGGCCCGCACGCGTACGGCGTGTGGACGACCCCGCTCGTGGCGGGGCAGCGGGTGCAGCTGGCGGCGAAACAGTCCCAGGGCTCAGCGGTGAACGTCACCACCGCGTCCCTCGCCCTCACACAACAGGCGGTCTCCTGATGAACGACCTCATGATCATTGTCCCCACCCGTGGCCGGCCGCGCGCGGTCGCGGAGATCGCCCACGCCGTCCAGGCCACCACCACCGGGGACACCGCGGTCACGATCGTCATCGACGACGACGACCCCGACTTCGACGCCTACGTCGCCGCGGCCGCGGACGCCGGGTTCCACCTCCGGCACGGCCCCCACACCAACATGATCGAAGCCCTCAACTGCGGCGCCGGTTGGGCGGCCGACCAGGCCGACAACCTCATGTTCATGGGCGACGACCACCGGCCACGCACCCTCGGCTTCGACACCGCCTACCTCGCCGCGCTCGCGGACCTGCGCTGGGGATGGGTGTACGGCAACGACCTCATCCAAGGCCCGAACCTCCCCACCCAGTTCGCCGTCACCTCCGATGTCGTCCGGGTGCTGGGGCACATGTCACCGCCGGAGTTCAAGCACCTGTACATGGACAACTGGGTCCTCGCCCTCGGCACCCACACCGGCCGGATCCGGTACCTCCCGGACGTGATCGTCGAGCACCTCCATCCGGTGTCGGGGAAAGTCGAGTGGGACGACGGCTACCGGAGGGTCAACGCCCCGGACATGTACAGCCACGATCAGCACATGTTCGACCGCCACGACTTCACCGCGGACGTCGACCAACTCCGGAAGCTGATGCCCGCATGACCGAATGGCGGCTCTTCCCCGAAGGCACGATCCCCGATTTCACCACCACCGCGTTCTTCGAGGCTCACCCGTGGGTGCCCGGCGACGACCAGATCGGCCACGCCGAACGCCTCGCCATGGTCGTCCAGGCCGTCACCGACCTCATCGCCAAAGAACCCGCGCTGAGCACCGTGTCGGACATCGGGTGCGGCGACGGCAGCTTCCTCGCGCTCTTACGCGACCGCCATCCGCGCCTGCGCGCATGGGGCTACGACGCCGGCACCGGGAACATGGCGGCGGCCGCCCGGGTGGGAGTGGACGCACGCCAAGCCGACATCCTGGCGGAGCCGCTCGAATACGGGCAGCTTGTCACCGTCACCGAGGTCATCGAGCATCTGCTGGACCCGCACGCCTTCGTGCGGAGCCTGCCGGCAGGCTGGCTCATCGCTACCTCGCCGTCCGCCGAGGACGACGTCTGGCATTACGAGCAACACGCATGGGCATGGGACCTACCCGGTTACCGGCAGCTGTTCGAAGAGGCAGGGTGGACGGTGGCCGATCAGCGCGAGTGCGCCTCAGAGAAGCCGTTCAACCACGGAACAGCCCTCTGGCGGACGCTACGATTCCAGGCAGTCACCGCGTTCAAGGAGACATGATGTTCCTTCGGGACAAGTACGACAACGCGATCAACGTGAACCAGATCCTCTCGTTCTTCGTCGGTGTGAACCCGGATGGCGGCTACCAGGTCATTGGGAACAACGCCGGCAACGACGCCGTCGCGCAGTTCGCCGTTAACACGCCGATGACGGAGCCGGAGGCCGAGACCCTCAAGCAGCGGATCGAGAACATCCTCGGCACCGTCGACCTTGATGACTGACCCCGCATGACGTTCTGGAAACTCTTCGACGGCGACACCCCCCACGTGTCCACCGCCGCATTCCACGCCGACCGGGAACGCGCCCCCCACCTCGAACAAGGCGTCCACCGGCCACGCCTCGACAAGGCCGCCGAACTGGTCACCTGGTACCGGCACCACGCGAGCATCGGCGCCCTCACCGTCGTCGACCTCGGCTGCGGCGACGGTGGCCTCCTGTCCCTCCTCGCCCGATACCCGCGGGAAGAGATCGAGGCGTGGGGGTACGACTTCCAGCCGTCCAACCAGCAAGGCTGGACGGAACGCGGCGTTGACGGCCGCTACGCCGACGTGTTCGCCACCGGCGACACCTTCCACGGCATCGAACTCGCCGAGCTGGCCGTGATGACCGAGGTCCTCGAACACGTCGCTGACCCGTGGACGGTCCTCCGCCGTCTCCACGCGGCCGGGGTCCGTGCGGTCGTCGCGTCGTCGCCGGCCACGGAAACCGACCACTCCCACTGCGCCGAGCACGCGTGGGCGTTCGACGAAGCCGGATACGCGGACCTGTTCACCACGTCGGGGTGGGAAATCCTCCGGCATGAACGGGTCGGCATGTTCCAGGTCGTCGCCGCAGAGGCCGTCCGATGAGCCCGAGCGCGCTCGTCACGGGCAGCTCCGGGTTCGTCGGCCGGCACATCGCCGCCGAACTCGTCGCACGTGGCTGGGAGGTAGATGGCATCGACCTGCGGGGCGCACACGGAAGCCTGGCCGCGCACAGACACTCCCAGATCGACGCCCTGCAGTTCTTCCGCGACGTCACGCACCAGTTCGACCTCGTGGTCCACTGCGCGTACACAGTCGGCGGCCGCGCGACGATCGACGGCCAGCCGATGGCCCTCGCCGGAAACCTCCTCCTCGACGCCTCCCTGTTCCGGTGGGCGCTCGCCACCGGCCAGAAGGCAGTCCTGTACTACTCGTCCTCCGCCGCGTACCCGGTCAGCATGCAGACCCGGCACAGCTTCAGCACGCAGCTCCGCGAGGACTACATCGACCTGGCCGACATGCGCCAGCCGGACGCGAACTACGGGTGGGCGAAAATCACCGGCGAACGCCTCGCCGCCGCGGCCGCCCACGAAGGACTCCGCGTTCACGTCGTCCGCCCGTTCTCCGGGTACGGGGCCACCCAGGACCTCGACTACCCGTTCCCTGCCATCGTTGGCCGGGCCGCTCAGCGCCAGGACCCGCTTGACGTGTGGGGGGACCAGGATCAGATCCGGGACTGGATCCACATCACCGACGTCGTCCGTGCCTCCCTTGCCGTTGTCGATGCCGATGAGCGCCAGCCGGTCAACCTGTGTACCGGCCTGGGCACTTCGATGGCCGACCTGATCGGTATAGCGGCGAGGCAGGTGGGCTACGACCCGGGGGTGAACGTCCTCGCGGACAAGCCCATGGGTGTCTTCCGCAGGGTGGGTCATCCGGCCCGCATGCACGAGCTGTACGTGCCGCAGGTCAGCATCGAAGACGGTGTGGCCGAAGCCCTCCGCCGGTATGGCGACTGAATCTAGGATTACGTTATGAGTTCAACGCCAGACTTCATCAAGCTTGCCAACGGCAACTACGTCAACCTGAAGCGCTGCAAGTCCGTCTATGCGATCGGCTCCGCCAGCACATGGAGCATCGAGGTCGACTACGACGGCGGTGGCCTTCCCCTGGCGGGCGGCCCGTACACCTCCGAGGGCGCAGCGCAGAGCGTCATCAAGCAGACCATCGACGGTGTCAGCGCAGAGGACTTTCTCAACTGATCAGCGGCCGTGCGCCCGGCCCGATGTCTAGGATCGGGCGCATGGCATGCCACCCCGACGACACCACCATCGTCATCCCGGTAATTCCGCCCCGCCTCAACACGTATCTCCCTCGTGCCCTCCAGTCCGTCGCCGCCCAGACGATGCCCGCCGCCGCGATCTCCATCGCGACCGACGTGTGCAAGCAAGGCGCGGCCGCGACCCGGCAGCGCGCTCTGGACGGCGTCACCACGCCGTGGGTCGCGTTCCTGGACGACGACGACCGTTTACACCCCCCGTACCTCGAAACCCTCCACCGCCTCCAGGCCGACACCGGCGCCGACTTCCTGTGGGGCTGGTTCGACGGGAACAACGTGTTCCCCGGCCACCGCGGCCGGCAGATGGACCCGGCGAACCCGCACCATACGACCATGACCGTTCTCGTCCGCACCGACCTGGCGAAGTCGGTCGGATTCGGCCAGCGGGAGCCGGCGCATCAGGAGTGGTCGGGGGAGGACTGGGAGTTCATCCTCGGCTGCGTCAAAGCCGGCGCCGTGTTCGCCCACACCCCCGAGATCCTGTGGACGTACGAGGTCCACAACGCGAATACGAGCGGTCTGGCGTCGCGGTGGTGACCGGGCCCGGGATCACCGTCGTCGTCCCGCACATTCCGCCGCGGCTCGCGGATCTGGTCCAGTGTCTCGGCTCGATCAATGCCCAGACTCGCGGCGCCGACGCCGTCATCATCGCCACCGACAACACCCGCGCCGGGTCCGCCGCCACCCGCACCCGCGGGCTCATGCAGTCGGTGACCGAGTTCAGTGCGTTCGTGGATGATGATGACGTCCTGCTCCCCGACCACCTGCGTGTCCTCGAAGCCGGCGCACGCGAATCGGGTGCGGACGTCGTCTACTCCGGGTGTTTCGTCATCGACCAGAACGCCCAGCAGCTGGCGCCGCGGGAGGAGTGGGGCCGGTTCGGGCTCCCGTTCGACGGCGACCTGCTCCGGGAGCGGTCGTGGCTTCCCGTGACCTCGCTGGTGCGGACCGGGCTGGCGCAGGAGGTCGGCGGGTTCGCATACAAGACCGACCCGCACTCCGGAGGCGAATACGACGACTGGGGTTTCTACCTGCGCATGCTCGACGCGGGGGCGATCTTCCACCACGTCCCCGTCCGCTCGTGGTTGTGGCGGCACCACGGCCGCGGCCGCCCCGGCGTTCCCGGCAACACGAGCGGAAAGGCCGGTAACTGGTGAAGGTGTACGTGTTTCCCGCGGACGAAACCGGCTGCGGGGCCTACCGGATGATCTGGCCTTCGCGGGCTCTCGCTGCGACCGGCCACAACGTTCAGGTCGTGTCCGAGGCAGAGGTTTCCGGGTTCCTGTCGGCGGAGATCATCGGGGCGCGCCTCAACCAGGCGGGGAAAATCGTCGGCGGGCGGGCGCAGAAAGTCCACGTTCCCGAAGACACCGACGTCGTCGTCTTCCAGCGCCCCCTCAACCGGTACCTCGCGGACAGCGTGCAGATCCTCCGGGACCAGGGCGTCGCCGTCGTCGTAGAAATGGACGACGACCTCGCCGCGATCCACCCGCGGCACATCGCCGTGAACAAGTTCAACCCGCGGTTCTCTTCCGAGTACAACTGGGACCACTGCCAGCGTGCCTGTGACGCCGCCACCCTCGTCACCGCAACCACCCAGCCCCTCCTGGACCGGTACGCCTCTCACGGCCGCGGGGTCCTGATCCCGAACTACGCCCCCGACCACCTTCTCGACGTCCCCCACGAGGATTCCGCCCAGGTCGGCTGGGGGGGGTCGGTGTTCACCCACCCGGACGACGCCCAGGTCGTCGGGGACGCGATCGGCCGGCTGTTCACGACTGCAGGACAGTTCCTGCGGATTGTCGGACCGGGCCCTGATGAGGTAGTCGCCCGCGAGTTCGGGGTGAAGGCCCGCCAGGTGCGCTGTACGGGGCCGGTCCCGATCGACGAGTACGCGGGAACGCTCGCGGCGGAGATCGGGGTCGGGATCGCCCCGCTGCAGCACAACCCCTTCAACCGGTCGAAGAGCTGGCTGAAGGCCCTGGAGTACAGCGCGCTGGGTATCCCGTGGGTGGCGTCCGGTCTGGACGAATACCGGGCCTTCTACGCCGCGACCGGCGGCGGCCTGATCGCTGAGTCGCCGAAGCAGTGGCATCAGCATCTGCGCCGGCTGACGCGGTCTAGTGCGTTGCGTCTCGAACTCGGTGCGGCAGGGCGACAGGCGGTACGGGAGCGCTTTACGATCTCAGGGAACGCCCGCCTGTGGTGGTCCGCGTGGGAACACGCTTACCAGCTGCAGGGCCGTGGCGTGGGGGTCGGCTAAGTCCATACGGGGGACAGAACTGTGGCGTTGGCGTTTTTCGGCGAGAACGGGCCGCGGCCGCTGTTCGTGTTCCTGGCGATTGTGCTCCTCGGCGTCCCGATCGTGGGGTTCGCGGCGCACGAGGTGTCCGCGTGGTGGCATGCCGAGCCGGGCTGGGTCTCCGACTTCGGCTCCGCCCCGCGGGAGGATGAGGGGGGCGGCGATCAGGGTGGTGGGGGAGGTCTTCCACCTTTGGTCGTCGTCCCGTCGCCTCTGGAGTTGCCTCAGGAGCCGGAATGGCATCCCCCGTACGCGCCCCCTGCCGGCACGAACGGCCCCCCGGCAGCAACATACGGGCCGCCGGGTGGTGCGCATAACTCGCCGACCACACCAGGCGGGGTGCCGTTCACGCCAGCGCCGACCGGGTCACCGCAACCGCCTCTGACCGGTGGCCCGTCATTGCCGCCGGTCACCACGAACTCGCCGGTAGTGGTGCCGCCGCCGTCCACCGGCGCACCGCCGCCTACCGCTGGACCGGTGTCTCCGCCGCCGGTCGTGGATCCGTCGACGCAGGTCCCGGCACCCCCGGTCCCGCCCCAGCACAGCATGAGCACGTCGACCGCGCCGATCCCGACCTGGGACCCGCCCGCACCTTCCTTGCCTGACCCGGAGCGGTCTAGCCTGTAGCGATCCGATCTCCTGGCAGAGACGATGGATAGTGTGAGAGTCCCGGTTGCGATCGAGCCAGCCGGGACTCTCACCACACCATCTCCGGGAGCGCTCTGTGGCCGAACCTGCCATCCACCTCATCGCCCACACCACGTTCGACACGGCCCTGGCTGAGAAGCTCACCGGCTGGACCGCGGACGGCGCCGACGGCGGCCAGGCTCTCGCAGAGTTCGCCGGCCGCACCTGCTACCAGTCATGGAAGAAGCCGAACCCGCTCACCGCGTCGAACGCCGGCTACCTGAACAACATCCTCGCCCAGCAGCACGAGTCCGTCCTCGAACACGCCACCGCCACGTTCTACGTGGAGGGGGTGTCGAGGTCTCTGCTGCTGGAGCTGGAGAGGCACCGGCATCTGTCGTTCAGTGTGCTGTCGCAGCGGTACGTGGACGAGTCCGAGGCACGCATGGTCGTGCCCCCGGCGCTCGCTGGCCGGGCGGGGTTGGCGGCGCAGCTGGTCCAGGCCGGGACGGTGGCGAGGAACGTGTACGCGATGCTCGTGGCCGAGCTGGAGCGGGAGGGTGTGCCGCGGAAGCAGGCGCGGGAGACAGCCCGTGCGGTGCTGCCGAACATGACGGAGACCCGGTTTGTGGTGTCGGGGAATCTGCGGGCGTGGCGGGATGTGTTGCGGCGGCGGTGGCATGTGGCGGCGGATGCGGAGATCCGCCGCTGGTCGGGGATGGTCGTGGAGGAGCTGCGGGTCCTGGCACCGCACGTCTTCCAGGATTTCCCCAGCGAGCCGTTCGGGACGGTGTAGGAGTCAGCCGGTGAGGCTTGGCGAGGGGTTATAGCCGGAGATCGACGAACGCCGGGCCCCGTGGTGGGGTCCGGCATTCGCGTGGGTGGGTCAGACGGCTTTGAGCTTACGGACCGGGGTGGCGCGCTTGGCGGCGCGGCGCTGGCGGGCCTTGGCGTTCTGGTCGGCGCGCTTCGCGTCTTCGGCTGCCTTCGCGGCGGCCGCTGCCTTCGCGGCGGCGGCGGTGAGGTCGACCTGGACGCTCTCGATGTTGGAGGAGAGGTACTCGGCGGCGAGGAACAGGGAGACGATCGCGACACCGAACATGACCCCGCCCGCGCTTTCGGCGGCGTAGACGTTCGCGATGAGGGAAAACATTCCCATGATGCCCTGGGTCCAGGCGCCGAGGCGGCGGGTCTTGGCGGAGAACTCCTCGCCTCGCATGATCAGGCCGACGATGGCGAGGCCGTCGATCATGAACGGGGTGGCGTAGGCCTCGGCACCGGTAAGACCGGTCTTCTCGGCGGCGTGGACGATGTGCATTGCGCTGCCGGTGACGGCGCCGAGGAAGTAGAGCTTGGTGATGGTCTTGATGAGGCTGACCTTGTTCATGGGAGGCTCCTGGTCTGGTCTGGTCGTTTGGGCGGGGCTGCTGCCGTGTGGTGCGCCGCTCGCCCTGTACCCACAGCCTACCACGAACCCTTGACGGTTGGCAACCCTTTATCTATGGTGGGGTGCATGACCGAACCAGACCAGCCCCGCCACCTCTGGGGCACCACCGAGATCGCCCAGCACCTGCGCGTCTCCCGCGCCCGCGTCAACCAGCTCACCCAGCGCCCCGACTTCCCTCCCCCCTACGACCGGCTAACCCTCGGCAACGTGTGGCTCATCGCAGACGTCGAGGCCTGGATCGTCACCTGGCCCCGCCGTATCGGCCGCCCCGTCACCAGGCCCGCCCAGGACACGTCACCGGCGGGCGAAACCCTCGACACCACCACCAGCACCGGCTAACGTCAGCCCAGGGACAGGTAGAACCGCTCAGGCAGGACCGTTTCGGCATACCACGAGGCCCGGCCTAACCAGCCGGGCCTCACCCATGCCTAGACCCGTTCACACCCTCCGCCGGCGGCTCGACACCCAGCATCGCCCGCAGCCCGGGGATCGTCACCGCCGGCGCCGACAACGCCAGCCGTACCGCCCTGAGCTTCGCTGTGACGGCTTCTGCCTCGTCGCCCAGTTCCCGTATCTGCCGGCGTGCCGTTCGGAGCTCGTCGCGGGCCTCAGAGGCTTCCCGGCGCGCCGAGCGGGCTTCGACCTCGGCCTCACCGACGCGTTCCTGGAGTTCGTTGACCAAGGCCACGGCTGACTCGGTGAGGGCTTTGACGGCGTCGGCGGACACTTTGGGCCGGTTGTAGCGGGCGGTGAGCCAGGATGCGGCGATGCCGCCGAGGCCGAGGCTGGCGATGACGGCGGCGATGAGGGGGATCCAGGGGGCGGCGGGGTCGGGGTTGGCCGCGGTGAGGGTGATGGCGGCTATTGCCCACAAGTCCACAGCCTGCCTCGTTTCCCCCGGTTAGGGCCTCGGGTAGAGGTCCTTGTGGATTTGGATGATCCGCCAGATGGAGGCGAGAGTCCAGGCGGTCATGAGCCCGGCTGCGAACGTAGCCGATGAGCCTGCGAATCCCCATGCGCAGACGGCGAAGATCAAACTTCCGGCGGCGGTGGCGACGCAGCCGTGGCGTTCCCAGATGAGGCGGTCGTCCCATCGTTGGCGGGTGTGGGAGTAGAGGGTGGCGGCGCCGCCGATGAAGAGGAGGAGATACCAAGCCCACCGCCAGGCGTGGGGGATTTGGGTTTCGATGCTGGAGGGTGGGGTGGCGCCGCAGAAGAACGCCACAGCGATGATCATGAACCAGAGGTCGAGGACCAGCTCCCGCGGGCGGGGGCGGGGAACGATGACGACCGGTGAGATCACAACATCCAGTCTTCCCTGTGGCGGGGGATCTGACGCGTGCGCGTGACGGCTGTTCGGGGGTCAGTGTACGAACGGGGGTGGGCTGTTTGGGGGAGGTGGTGTCGGGCGTCGTCTTCGCACGCGCATGCGGTCAGTGGGCGCCAGACGCGGGGCGAGTGGGGTGGTCGGGTCGCGCGGGAGCTGGCGGCAGCGGGTTGTCAGTGGAAGCCGTAGCGAAGCGAAGGGTTCCGCCCTGGGGGGCTCCGGGGGGCGCGGCACCCCCCGGTGGTCTTCTGATGTTTGGTCTTCTTAGTAAGTAAGGAGACCGGGGTGCAGAATGTGCACCCCGGTCTCGACCTGCGGAAACTCACTGTTTGTCCTGGTCGTCGCCGGGGTGCACATTCTGCACCCCGGTTCCAACGATGTACGTCACTTCGCCGTGGGTGCCGTCCGGATTGCGTTCCTGCCGCCGCTGCAACAGCTTGTGGTCTTCGAGATCCTGGAGCGCGGCCTTGATCGTGCGCTGACTCAGGCCGGTCTCAGCGATCATCTGAGACACCGGCAGGTCGTAGCCCTCAGCGTGGGAGGCGAGGTAGAAGAGCACCCGTGAGCCGCGCAGAGACAGCGTGGGGTCGCGAACCCACGCATTGGGGATCTTGGTGTAGCCGCCATCAGGGCGCCCGGCATGCGTGATTTTCACGATGCGCTAGCAGGGGCTTGAACGGTTGAGTGGCGTCTCCGAGCATGGTTAAACTGCACGCAGGAGCCTTTCAGCGATAGGCATCTGAGCGCCGTCCTTGTCGAGGGGTCGGTAGAGCATCGAAGGCCCGGCGTTCACGCGCCGGGCCTTCATCATTCCACGAGACGATCTAGCCGACGATCACCCGCTCCACGGCACCACCACATCCCCGGCCCCTACCGCAGCCACGAAGTTGACCAGGTTCGGAGACGCACCCTCCAACCCCTCAAGACCACGGCGAGTGAACCAGCCGAACCCGTCGAACGTCTCCGGCTCCCGCACCCGAGGAACCACAAACTCCTCCTCGACCAGGAACCACTCGTACGACAGCGTGTGCCCGTCCTCGACGAACTCACGCCCACCCAGCCGCCTCCGCGACCGAGCCGAGACGCCGGTCTCCTCCTTCAGCTCCCGCAACGCCGCCTCGACCGGGGCTTCCCCGTCTTCGACCTTCCCGCCCGGGATCTCCCACTGACAACGCTTCACGGTGTTCCGGTGGAGCAGGAGCATCGCACCGTGCTTGATCAGCACACATCCGGCCAGTTTCACTGCCATGCTCCGTCCGGGCCGATCGGCGCCGTCACCCTGTCCCGCGTCCAGATCGCGACCACCGCCCCGGTGAACGCCACGATCAGCGCCTGACTGTCAGCCGGCACCTGCCACCCGAACGCCACCCCGAGATACACGGCCGCCTCGACCAGGCCGAGGAGCAGCGGCAGGGCCTTCTCCGCCGACACGGCCATCGCGACGACGACGCCCAGGACCGCGGCGAACAAGGCGTTGATCCCACCCTGTTGCTCGATGCTGAGGGGCAGAAAAAATGCCGCGAACAAGGCGACAGCGGCCTTGAACGCGGCGGCGAGAGTCGCAGGCTCCCGCCCGAATATCAGACCTCCGGACATCACACCCTCCTAGGCGACGGTCACGAGCACGGACAGCGGATAGGTGGCCTCGGCTGCGTCCGTCGTCGCCATCGGGCGCACACGGCCCACGCTGACGTTGTACGCCGACGGGCCCTTCACCGGCGGGACCGCCACATCGTTACGGCCGTCCTTCTTCACCTGCAACGTCGTCACCGTCCAGCCAGCGCCGTTCCAGATCGCGACCCGGACCGGGATCGGCTTGTCGTTGAAGTCGGACGAGAACGACAGGTACAGCTTCTTCGTCCCAACGATCGGGTTGCCGGCGTGCCCGGCCGGTTCGACCGGGACGCTGATCGCGTACTCGCGGGCCAGGAGACCGCCCTTCTCGTCGAACGCGAAGCCGCGGGGGAGCTGGATGGGGATCATGTGGACCTCTTCCTCACCGGAAGCGTCCTCGCCGCCGGTGCTCGTGGTGGTGCCGGTACGTGCCGCGTACGCCTCCAGGGTCTCCCCGGCCACGATCGACATGACCGCGTCGACCATGCGCACACTGTCGACCTGGTCGTAAGGGACCTCGACGTGCTCATGCCAGTTGTGGGAGTCGTCCGTCCACGAGATCCCACCGGTCTGCATATCGAACCGCTGCGCCGTCCCGGTCCCGTTGTAGCCGTTGAAGGCCGTCACGAACCGTGCCCGCGGATCCCGGGCCCGGGCGTTGAACACCGCGATGAACCGGTTATGAACCCGTTTCATGTCGACGGCGTTCATCTTGATGTCGATCGCCGCCGCCGCCGTCTTGTTCGGCGGGTTCCGGTCGCCGGCCACCTGCCGCAGCGGCCACGCCCCCGTCCCGAACAGGCGGACGTTGTCGTTCCAGGACAGGTGCTTACCAGGATCGGTCTGATGTGCTGCGTCTCCGACGATCCCGGACAGTTCCGCTGAGCCGATAGCCGCAACCCATCGGGCCCCGAGGGACCTCATGGTCGCGGTCGCCAAGGTGGCCATCCGCCGCTCCTCTCCTTCGTCTGGATATGCCGAGGGCCGCTGCCCCCAGCGCACGGTTCATTTCCCGTGGACCTGCGCAGGGGGAACAGCGGCCCTCACACCCGACAGCCTGTGTCAGGAGTCGTCACGGCCCCCACTGCGGCTGTTCTCGATCGCCGCACCCAGCCCGTTGTCACCCGTCTCACGCCCACGGTCGGTCTCCGCGAGGCGCTGCTCCGGCGACACCTCATCGCCGCGGTCCGGGGTGGTGCTCTCGACGTTCTGGTCCTTGTCGCTGCTGCTGGTCTTGTCGTTCTTGACGGCCATGATCCTCAAACCCTTCCACGTGGGAAACACCCGACATAGCCGGTATTACCCATCCCGCGGAGGTCTAGCCGCAGTCCACCTGCCCGCCGAACGGTTGTTCGACGGCGGCTCGATCCTCCCCTGCAACCGCAGCCGGCACAACACCGCATACATCTTGTCCGGCGTCACCCCCACCAGGGCCGCGAGTTCGGTGCGGGACATGCCGATCGTGGAGGTGTGGATGAGGGTGTAGGTGCGCTGGTCGTACCGTCCTGGGTCGGGGTGGGGGGGCCTGCCGGGACCACGACGTTCCAAACCTGCCCCCTCCCCCGTAGAAAGTCGCGCGCCTGCTCCTTTCTTGCCTGGAGCGTACTCCCGGCCGGGGTGCACGGAGAGGCCCCGATCCGTGCAGGGATCGGGGCCTCTCAGCGGTACAAGGGGTGAAGTAGGTGAAGTGGTGCGAAGCGGGTGGGAAGCTCAGCCCTCGGAGGGCTGCAGGTGCGCGCTCCGGTCATAGAACGCCGCCTTGTAGAACATCCCGAACCGGCGCGTTCCGGTCTCGTCCACCAGGTACGACCACATGTCGTGATCCGACGCCTCCCGCGACCAGCCGGCCGGGAGTCCAGCGGGACGGAACAGGGGGTCGGTGGCGTCCGGCGGGCCGAGCGTGAACCCGATTCCGATCAGGTCTCCCTCGGTGCACCCGATCAGCTTGGTGGGGATCATGGCCGAGTTGACGAGCTGCGCCTGACCGGCCGCCTCCATCTCCTCGATCCCGCGACCCGGCTGGTTCGCCAGGAAGGCCATGTTCAGGAGCGGGTCGCGCTTGCTGGTGTCCTCGATCATGTCGTTGTCTCCTTGCTCTCAGGTTCGGGTGCGATGGACAGGGTCACGAACGCGTCCCGGTCATCGGTCCAGCTCATGTCCGTCACCGCCCAGTTATGCGATTCGAACAGCGGGGCGACCGGCCCCTCATGGCCGCCGATGTCGTCCCAGTCAGCGAAGTACACGTACACGTCATCTTCGCCACGCCCGAACCCGATGTGGGTCTCCAGCAGCGTGTACAGCTCGTGGACCTTCACCGCATACCCCGCACCGTCGACGCGAGGAACCACGGCCATCCCACGGCGACCTTCGCCAACACCAGCAGCCTGCCCTGGGCCGCGATCTCGGCATCAGCCTCCGCCCACGCCGCCTGCGTCTCCGCATCCTCAGACCCCGCGCCGCCAGCGTGAGCGAGCATCCATGCTGCGACCGTGAACGCGCACGCCAGCCCGCCGAACACGTACACGACGGCCAGGTACAGCACGACGCTCATCCCCAGGCCCATCCGTTCTTGTCGACGACCGTGAGCAGCTCTCCGACGGTCGGCGGCCGTTTCTCCGACCCACGCCAGGTCGGAAAGCCCATCCACGTCTCGTACGCGGCGACCTCACGCGGGAACGCGAGCGCGAGCCGCGCCCGGTTTACCGGGTCGCCCTTCGGGATCAGGTGGAGCAGCTGGCCGGTGAACGACGACTCCATCCCGCCGAGCGCCAGGGCCAGATGCCCGATGCTCTCCACCGGCGCCTCCAGGGGCAGGGCCGACGGCCGGGGGCTCACTGGAGACGCTCCGCGTACGACAGCGACGCATACACCAGCGGCGCCGCCAGCAGACCGAGGAGCAGCAACCCGGCGGCTGCACCACGAACGGTCGCGGTGAACGCATCCCGGTTCAGGCGCTGGTGCCGGATCTCGTGCTCACGCGGGTTCGGGAGCTTGTCGTCCCAGTCGAAGCTCACCGCCCACCACCGGACACCGCGTAGTACGGGGCGGCGGACGCCTGCACGGTCGACGCCCGCAGCGTCGAGGCGCGCAGCTGGCGGCTGCGGTCCGAGTGGTGGTGACGGGAGACGTAGTCGCCGGCGCGGAGCGGGTTCGGGTACGCCCACCGGTGGAGCTGGGCCTGGATGACGCGCAGGTCGGTGCGGGCGGTGTCGGCGGCGGCCTGGAGGCGGTGGACGGCGGTGAACACGAACACCAGCACGTGGAACAGGACGATCACGGCAGGACCTTTCGGAACTCGGCGGTGGGCAGGTCGTGGGTGGGGATGGTGGCGTTGTCGTCGTAGAGGCAGTCCGCGAGCGCCATCAGGTCGTCTTGTGGCGGGTGTGGCGGGGGCGGTGGGAAGACGAAGAGGAGGGCGCGGAGAAGAGCGTTGAGGATGGTGTGCACGGTTCCTCATTATCGCAGGTCAGGTCGGGTCGTTGTGGGTGCCGGGCCCGTGGACAAGACGGGCCCGGCATGACTTGCTGCTGTCCCGTCGAAAGGGGTGTGGTGGATGGTCTGGTGACCACGATGGCCGAACGCCCCGGCATCAGATACCAAACCATCCACCTGCCCGTCTCTCCGGGCTGTCACGGCTGCTCTCAGGCCGTTCTCGGCGGATTCCTGCGCGTCCGGCTCCATGTGCCTCCGGTACGACCTGCGTGTCATCCACGAACCACTTTCGGTCGTGCGCCTGAGCGGAGTCGAACCGCCTACCTCCGCGAGCCCGTCCGGACGGGTGGTTCGCGGCGCTCTGCCGATGAGCTACAGGCCCTGGTGTCCCGACCTTCATTGCGTGCGGCTACACGCTCCAGCCGTCTTGCTTCCGATCAACCCACGTCCCGGAGAGGGACGAGTGCGGTAGGACGGACTCGAACCGCCGACATAACCGGTACGCGACCGGCGCTCTATCCGCTGAGCTACTACCGCTACCAGGTGATCAACCCTGGTAAAGGGCGTTTCGGCTCGGCTGATCAGGCCTCACCCCTACCCTCACCACCGACGCTACACGGCCTAAGTCACCCGCGCAACATCAACAGGCGTCAGGCGGTGAACTTCGTCCGCCGCGACCGCAGCACCAGCACGAACACCACACCCGCCGCCAACAGGCCCAGACCCACCCACACCAGCGCCAGCGGCTTGGAACCCGTCACCGGCAGCGCCTCCCCGCCGTTACCCGCCGGAACGATCACCACCGACGACGCCGACACCGAGCCGGTCGGCGTCACAGACGCGCTCGCCGTGGGCGACTTGGTGCCAGAAGGCGTCACCGACGGCGACCCGGTCGGAGACTTCGTCGGGCTCCCCGTCGGCGTCGCGGAAGGCGTACCCGTGGCCGTGCCGGTCGGCGTACCGGTCGGCTGGACCGGCGCCGGCAGCCACTCGTGCTTCACACACCCGAACCGGACATCGTTCACCCGGGCGGCCACGTTCTGGTTGTACGTGCCCAGGTTGATCCCGTACCCGGTCACGACCGCCGCCGGGAACATGCCCTTGATCTGCGTCAGGGTGTAGAACGGCGGCCCACCCGAACCCGCCGTCACCTCGTTCGGGGCGGTACCGAACGTCGTCGACGACCAGAACACGCCGCCGTCGACGTCCCACACAGTCGTCGAGCCACTCGGCTTGCCGGAGAGGCCGGCCCCGGTGGACGTGTTCCAGTAGGGCTCGTACATCAAGTGGGTGTCATTCGTGCCGTCGTCGTTGAGGTCGACCCGCAGCACGTACCCGGGAAGAGCCTCCTGGTTGTTGTGCCCGGTGACGGTCTCGGTCTGGTAGGCCAGCTGCCCCAGCTTGTCCACACCGACGTCGCCGGTGGACTGGATCCAGGAGACCTTGTCGTCGTTCGACGCCCCGGTCTTCAGCACGATCCCCTTCGACGCGTGCAGGGCGACCATGCCGCCGGCGGCGGTCGTCCAGCCGTCGGTGTTCTTGTGGGTGACGGGCGGGCAGGTGCGGTTGCCGGTGCCCGCGGTGGCCGTGAGTGGGGTGAGGAGCATGCCGGTGGTGAGGGCGGCTGCCGTGGTGAGGACGGCGATGTGTCGGGGCTTCAACGTGTCTCTTCCTGAATATGGGGTGGGCCCGGCCGTTTGGGGATGGCCGGGCCCAGGGGGACGGGGCGGGACGCTATCAGGTTTTGCTCAGCCAACCCGTACTGCTGTGAGTTTCCTGAGCAATTTTTCGTATGGTGCTACTCCGGACCAGGCTCAACGGAACGCTGCTGCCGGACATCCCACGCCTGGTACACCGCCGCGAACATCGACGCGCGCTCGCGGAAGAACGCACACTGCGCGATCGCCTGCTTCGTACGCGGATCCGCGGCGTGACGCGTCTCCTGCGACGCCTCATCCAGCCCCGCGTACTGCCGGTGCGTCTTGTACAGCCGGCGGAGCTCGTCGAACGCGAGCTCGGCCTTCAGCATCTTGGTCACCGATTCGGTCATCTCGCGGTAGACCATCTCCGCGAACGCATCGTCCAGGGCGCCGGTCACTCCAGGCCTTCCTCTCCGTCACGCAGCCGCACCATCCGGCCGAACACGATCCCGATCCCGAGCGCCCCCGCACCCCAGATGATCCCGACCACCGACGCAGCCGATGCCCACTGCCACCACACCCAGTCCGCTACGCCCACGGCGGCCGCTCCAACCCCAGCGTCTCCGCGAACAGGGCCGCGGCGAACGCCAGACCGGCCTCGAAGTCCGGGTTGTGGCCGGCGTTGTGGGCGTCGTCCAGGTGCCGGTACACCCCGACCCACAGGTCGATGCCGGGCCACAGGCGCTGGATGGGCTCGTCGAAGCCCAGGATGTCCGCCCAGGAACTGTCGGCGGCGGTGGTGCCGTTCTCGGTGAGGGGCATCCACCGGCACGTCTCGTCCGCGTCGATGTCGTCACGCAGGTAGACGGTTTCGTCGGGGGCCACGCCCACCATCACGTACGAGCCCTCCACCGGCTCCGGCATGCTGCTCATCGACCGGTCACCATCCAGACGACACCGAGGATGGTCACGCACACCATCCCGACGAGAACGCACAGGACGATCGCGGCGGCGAGCGGGGCGATGGCCTTGGCGGGGGTTTTCTTCTGGCCGGGGGTGGGGTGCATGATCCCCACCTCGACCGGTGGCGGCTTCTGCATACGGTTCAGCTCCCGTTCTTCAGGCTGGCGAGGATCTCCCGGGTGACGTCGCCCGCGGACAGCTTCCCAGCCGGGGCGGTGAGGGCGGCCCGGCCCTTGTCATTGATCTGGAACCCGACGATCTGGTACTTCCTGGCCCCGCCGCAGACGGTCCGGCCCAGACCGCGGCGCTCACACGCGGTCGCGGTCGTAGTGGAGATCCCGGTGCCACGGCCGACGGGAGTGACCGGACGGTCGTCCGCGACCGCCCGCTTGAGGAGCCCGATCATCGCCCCCTCGGGGCTGGTCTTCTCGACGCCGGTCTTCGAGTAGACGCGGGTCTGCGTGACGGGGCGGCCGAGGCGGGTACGGATCCCGGCGACGGTCTCGCGGATGCCGTAGGTGCCGGTGCCGGCGTCGAAGGCGTAGGGGCGGGAGACTTCGATCAGGTCGTTCACGGGGGCCTCCGGTGCGGGGTCTGGGTCGTTGTGGGTTGAGTCTATGACCCCACACCTCGGTATGTCAACGGCGCAACAAAAGGAATGTGGGGAGCCCCGGGCTGGAGGGCTCCCCACACTCACCAGGGGGATGTACTGAGCAAAGCCTCTACAGGTACGCCTCGGAGACCGCGGCGTCACGCGTGGCCTGGAGCACCTTCTCCACCGCCGCGTTCTGCTGCTCACGCACCGCCTGGGACACGCCGGCACTCACGTGAGCAGCCCGGCCCGCCGCCTCGGCCAGCCGCGCCGCCAGAGCGCCGATGAGAGACGCCGCGTTCTCCATGCTGAGGTAGATGTCAGCGCGCTCGTCACGGTCCTCGACCACGACCATCAGGTCACCGTCGTCGTCGGGGCCGCTGACCATGATCCGCGAACCACCGAACTGGCCGTCGATCGTGATCTCGTCCATGCCATCTCCTCAGGTCGTTGTGGCCTGACGGTAACCCCACTTGCCGACGTATGTCAACGACGCTACCGTGCCAGAGTGACCCTCACCGTCCTCGCCCCCGCCCGCATCCTCCACACCCTCCACCACAACCACCCCACACCCCTCTACGGACGCGAACTCCTCGACCAGACCGGCCTCACCAACTCCGGCCTCTACCCCACCCTCGCCAAACTCACCACCGCAGGCCACATCACCCGCACCGAACAGACCGCCGGCACCGGCCCTCCCCGCACCTACTACCAGCTCACCGATGCCGGCCACACCCTCGCCGCCGAGATCACCGCCGATCTGATCCGGCTCCTCCGCGGCCACGACTTCAACCCCGACGCCGACCTCACAGGCCTGGTCCAGCACCTTCCCGGCAGCGGTTACGTCATCATCGACGGGGGAATCATCTTCACGGCGGCTGAGGTCCGCGCCCACGCCCGGCGACTCCTGGCCGCCGCCGACGAAGCCGACACGAGGAACAGGACAGCATGACGACGTTGACCGGAAACCACGCCTACGACTTCCACCAGCTCGCCGCCCGGATCGCCGCCGCCGACCGCCGCGACCAGGCCGTGGACAAGCTGATCGGCAGGGTGCTGTTCTTCGCCACCGGAGCCAGCATCGGCCTCCTCGCCGGAATGGCCGCCGCCTGGCCCTGGTGACTACCAGACCTGGAGGGCCTTGTAGATCTCCGGGTCGTTCTGCGCGGCACGAGCGGCCACGAGACGGTTCGCGCCGTCGAGACGCCCCTGATACAGCAGCGACTTGACCACGTCGATGGCCTTGTCGGTCCAGTACAGATTCACTTTGATGATCTCGCCCGGGACGATCGACTGGCCGAGCTTGTGGACCAGGTAGCGGCCCTGCGGCGCCTCGGCGGTCTCGTTCTCGGCGGTCTCCGTATCAGGGGTGTACACGCCGTAGACGGCATCGACGAGGTAGATCGACAGTTCGATCCACCTGCACGCCCGGCACCGGGTACCGGGCATCCCGAACGGCTCGCCGGGGTGGTTCGTGTGGGGTTCGTCGTCGCCGGCGGAGGAGGCGTGGCCGATGCGGGTGCCTTGGATGTCGAGTTCGTTGCCGTCACGCAAGCGAATCGTGTGGGTTTCGGGGGTAAGGGTCGTCATCCGTGGTCCTTTTGGTCGGGGTCGTTGGCTTCACAGCGTACCGGGGCGGCGGGTAGGGTGGAAACCCAACGACCCAGAAACGACCATGAAAGAGAGAACCCATGCAGTTCCCCCTCGACCAGCAACCCCACGCCGCCGGCATCACCGCGCTCATCACCGAAGTCGCCGTGTCCGCCGTCCCGGTCGGTGACCCTGCCCACCACGCCTATTCGGTGAAAGTCGCCTGGCGGGGCGGCGACCGGTACGCAGTCGTCGACCGTGCGATGTGCCTCAATACCGACGGCGGCTGGGACTACGAACTCCGCCCGGGCGAACGCGACGAGGCCTGGAACGCCAAGCACCGGTTCGGGTACGAGGAGGCCCTGGGGCTCGCGGTTGCCTGCGCCGGTCAGGTGGAGACGAACAGCCTCTCCGCCGTCGAATACCTGTCCCTGCAGCGGCGGCTCGCCGACGATGCTAAGGCCTTCCGGGCGGAGATGGCCGCCGTGGACGACCAGGCAGTGATCAAGGAAGTTCTGCATCGCCTCGGGATTTCGCCTGACATTCTCAAGCAGTCCCTGACCCCTGACGACGCTTCATGATCACTCCCAGGGGCGTCCTGGCAACCGCAGAAGCTGTTCTCATCGCACACCAGCGCATGGACTCCAGGGGCTGCTTCTGCGGCTGGTCCGAACTCGGCCGTTCCTATGCCGAACACCAGGTCGCGATGCTCGACAAGGCTGCTGTCCTCGCTACCGATCTGGCTGCCGCTGTCGAGGCTGCCGCCCGCCCGTGCTGCGACCTCCACGGTCGCAACTGTGAGGCTCCCGCCGACCTGTGCTGCTACGCGTGTACCGAGGCCAGTCACTTCGTCATCATCCCCCGTCACGGCGGCACTACCTGCGTCATGAACGGCGGCGGCGGTGGGTAGCCCGATACCGGTCCTCGGCTGGGATGCGAACCGGGACACGTGGCTCGCCCGCCGCTACTTTGCCCAGAACGAACCGGCCACCGTGCCGCAGGGAGACGCCGCATGAACCGCGCCGAGATGGTCCGACAGATCCTCCGCTGGGAATCGATCTCCGCTGCCGCCTCTTCGAAAGCGAAGGAACTGCGGGCCGAGCTCGCCGCCCAGGCGGTCGCCGAGTTCACCGACCAGGGCGTCGCACCGTCGTGGTCGATCCCCGGACTGGGAACCGCAGTCCTCCCAGTCAGTAAGGCGACGATCCAGGTGGCCGACCCCGGGGCCCTGACGAAGTGGGCGAAGGTACACCACCCCGACCAGGTGGAGACCATCGAACAGGTCCGGGCGGTGGCGGTCGAAGCGATCGTTTCCCGGCTCGTTGCCGACGAGACCGGAGTGGTAGATCCAGAGACCGGCGAGCTGGTGCCGGGACTCGTGATCCGGCCCGGGGGTAAGCCGGGGGCACTGACACTGCGGCTGGACAGCACGGCGAAGCGGGAGGCCGCAGCCGACGCTGCCGCAGAAGTCGCCACGCTGAACATTCGATGAGCGAATGACCTGGGTCTGGGGAAAGGCCGGACAGCGCCTCACCGAAGACGAGCTACTTCATCGCCGCCGGCAGGCCACAGCCAGACGCAACCAGTCTCGTACCGTCCGCCACGCCTCAGACCGGATCGCATACCGGCTGTGGCGTGCCGGGCAGCTTCAGCCGTACCTGATCACGATGAATCTTGACGCAGCCGGGCTGTTCGGGCCCGGAGTAGACGAAGCCTGCGGAGCGGCTGAGCCGGACGTGGACCTGTGGGAAGCAGGGCAGCTCTACCCCACCTGGGACCAGCTCCTCAAGCTCGCCGAGCTGGTCGGGACGACTCCCCGGCGTCTGTGCGAGCGGAGGGACATTCTGGCGGTCTCTCAGACGTCGATGCGGTTTCACGGATACGCAGACGACGAACGGCCGCGAGTCTGGATGTTCGACCAGGATGCGGTTCGCCGCACCGTCAGCGGAACACCGGAGCGAATGCCCGAAGGCTGAAACCGTCATACCTGCCCCGTAAACTCAACGCACACGACAACGACCAGACCAAGGAGAACTAGTGCCCAACGCACGCGACGCGCTCGCCACCCGCCGCCACACCGGCGAACCGGCCACACCCCCGCCCTCACCCATCCGCGCCCGCAAACCCACAGGCATCGTCCCCTGGCCCCTCATCCTCATCGAAGGCGGCGAAAAAGCAGGCAAAAGCTGGGCCGCCGCCGAACTCACCGCCTCCCCCCGCGTAGGCACCACTTACTGGCTCGACCTAGGCGAAGGCGCAGGCGACGAATACGGAGCCATCCCCGGCGCCCAATACATGCTCATCGAGCACGACGGCAGCTGGGCGGACGTCTACGCCCAGGTCGAAGCCGTCCGCGCCGAAGCCACCCGCGCCCACACCGCAGGCGAACCCCCCATCGTCCTCGTCTTCGACTCCATGTCCGCAGAGTGGGAGCTGCTCAAAGGCATCGCCGACATGAAGGCCCGCCGCCGCCTCGCCAAGAAAGGCCGCGCGGTCAAAGCAGATGAAGAGCCGGACATCTCGATGGACATCTGGAACGAGGTCAACGGCAAACACCGACGCCTCATGACCATGCTCATGACATTCCCCGGCATCGTGGTCATGACCGCCCGCGGGAAAGAGGTCGCCGCCCTCGACAGCGGTGGAAGGCCGATCCAGGGGTCGAAGGAATACAAGGTCGAAGGGCAGAAGAACCTCGGCTACGACGCCACCGTCTGGGTCCGCGTCTCCCGCGACCACCCACCCGTCGTCGTCGGCGCCCGTTCCGTCCACGCCGGCGTTCAGCCCGGCGTGGACAAGCCCCGCCCAGTGCCGGGCCTCACCCTGGAGAGGGTCATCTTCGACGTGCTCAAGTGCGATCCTGGCACTGCGCACGTGCGCGACATGCCGGCGCTGTCGACGGATGAGGCGGACCGGAAGCCGGTGGTGTCGCCGCAGCAGCGCATGTTCGACCTGTTCAAGGAAGCGGACATCACCGATCGGCAGCACGGGGTGGCCTACATCTCGGAGACGATCGGCCGCGAGGTGAAGTCGACGGCCGACCTGACGGTGGCGGAGGTTCAAGCCGTAGTTGAGCGTCTGGAGCGGTTCGTCGCAGGCCCGCAGGAGCCGTCCAAGTGATCACCGGCCGGGACTTGATCTGGACCGCCGTAGTCGTCTGCGGCATCATCTGCGCCACCTACGTTGCCATCACCCCCGGAAGCCAAATCCTGGCCGCCATCCTCGGAGGCGTACTGATCGGCTCCGGGGGCATGCGACTATTCGCATCCTCCCGCCGGTGACACCCTAGCCACCCACCCACACTGTCTGGTAGCGTAACCGACCAACGACCCGACCAGAGGAGCATCCCTTGGCCCGCATCGAACACCTCACCGACGCACAGAAGGCCGCCATGACCGGCCACGTGCAGAAGTGGCTCAACATCGGCCTCTCCACCCAACCCGCCGACCGCCCCAAAGCCGAAGCAGGCATCCGCAACGCCTACCAGGCCGCGGGCCTCACCCCACCCCGTATCTACATCTGGCTCAACAGCCCCTACGCCGGCGCACACGGCGCCGCCCTCCTCACCCACCACTGGGATCAGGTCAGGGATCAGGTCGGGGCTCAGGTCGGGGCTCAGGTCAGGGATCAGGTCTGGGCTCAGGTCGGGGCTCAGGTCAGGGATCAGGTCTGGGCTCAGGTCGGGGCTCAGGTCTGGGCTCAGGTCGGGGATCAGGTCGGGGCTCAGGTCTGGGATCAGGTCAGGGATCAGGTCGGGGCTCAGGTCTGGGATCAGGTCGGGGCTCAGGTCAGGGCTCAGGTCAGGGCTCAGGTCGGGGCTCAGGTCGGGGCTCAGGTCGGGGCTCAGGTCG
>Ga0247757_10000139_pt1 | contig 59339 bp, 61 predicted proteins | sample UWRJL126311R4_FD_180929 | JGI IMG/M metagenome (GOLD analysis project Ga0247757, IMG submission 180929) | Plant litter microbial communities from Arlington Agricultural Research Station in Wisconsin, United States - UWRJ-L126-311R-4 | ecosystem: Environmental > Terrestrial > Plant litter >... | reverse complement strand
CCTCGTGCCCGTGTAGTCAACCACACCTTTGTGGTCATCTTCTCGCCGCGAGCAGCGCCCGCGATCACCGTCACAAGGCTTATCCGCCGGACATGCCTGTCACGTTACGAAAGCAGAAAACCCGACCTCGGAACAAATCGGAACCCCGTCACGGACCTGTCGGGGGCAGCCCGGTGTAAGGGGGATGCACCGGCGCAGGCACCGGCAGACCGCACCGGGCCAGCTCGTAACGCGGCACCCGGTCGATCCGGTAGCGGGTGTATTCCGCAGCGTTCACCACGTTGGACAGGAACCGACGGATGCCCATCGGCGCGCGGATCGCGTCGAGCACCTTGTCGGTCTCCGGGCACTTCAGGGCGGCTTCGGCCTGCCGGATCCAGTCCTCGTCCAGGTACGGCGGGATCCACGGTGGTTCCTTGAGGAACGGGCCCTCGGCGACGGCCCAGTCCGGGAACAGGTTCTTGTCGTGGCCGATGCGGCCGTCGGTCAGCCGGGCTGTGTGGGCGGCCAGCGGATTGGCCAGCCCGATCTGGTCGATGACCCGAACGTCGAGGCCGACGTTCATGCCCAGCATGCCGAGGTTGGTGAAGAAGACGGTGTGCGGGCCGATGTATCCGCCCGCCGCGGCGGCCCGGACGTCCGGCGGTGGCGGGATCGCGGGCACCACGTCCCAGCGGTCGTAGTTGCCCGAGGGCAGCAGCAGCGCCCCGTCTGGGGTGTTCTGGATCGCGGTGAGCACCGCCCGCATCCTGGGGTAGTCGAGATAGTCCGCGGCGGTGAGCGGATGGGCGTGCCCGGTCGCCTGGGAGTAGAAGCGGCGCTCGTCGACGATGCCGCTGTAGGTGACGCGGGTGGCATCCGATCCCAGACCCGGCGAGTTGGCCGCCCACAGTGCCCAGCCGGCCACCGCCAGCCACAGCACAGCGGTCGCACCGGCGTAGAGGTAACCGGCGCCGCGCGCCATCCGGGTGCGTTCGGGCAACAGAAGCGGAATCACCGACACCGGCGCCAGGAGGCAGAACATCGGCGTCAGCAGCACCCGCCCGTGCATGAAGTCGCCGCCCTGCCTGATCCAGTAGACCGCCTGCAGGAGCCCGGAGATCAGCATGAACGCCACCACCGCGGGTGGGCTCTGCACCGTGCGCGCCAGCCAGCCGGACTCCTTGGGGCGGCGCTGGATCCAGGCCGGGCGCCCGCGCAGCAGCAGCACCATCAGACCCAGCCCGATCAGCAGCACGGCCGGCGCCCAGAGCAGGTAGGGCCTGTCGAAGTTGGTCAGGTAGACCAACCCCTGGTCCCACTTGGCGCCCGAGGCGTCCTTGGCCAGCGCCGTGCCGGGCACCAGCAGCCCGTAGTAGCCCATCCGAAAGATCTGGTACGCCACCGGAATCAGCCCGCCTGCCACGACGAGGACGAGCCGCCTGCGCCAGCTGCGCGTGGCGATCAGCATCATCACCAGCGCGAGGCCACCGATGAGCGCGAGCTCCGGGCGCACCAGGACCGACAACCCGGCGATCACCGCGAGGGTGGTGTCGAATGCCTGGGAGCGTTCGGTCGGATCGCGGCGCCGCAGCTGCTGCGACCAGCTCACCATCATCCACCACAGCAGCCCGAGATAGGCCAGCACCAAACCGTTTTCGAGCCCGGAGGTGGCGAAGTCGCGGGCCGGCGGCACCGCGATGTAGACCAGTGCGCCCGCGGGCAGGAAGATCGCGCGGCGCCCGCCGAGGCCCGGCGCGTAGAGCCGCGCGGTGCCCAGCATCACCAGCACCACGCCCAGCACACTGAGCACCAGCGCGAGCACCAGGGCGACGTACTCCAGCCGGGCGGGGCCCGAGACGAGCCCGCCGAGGGCGACCAGGTACGACCAGATCGTGGAGGTGTTGGCCTCTACCCGCTCACCGGCGTTGAACACCGGACCGTTGCCTGCCAACAGGTTTCGCACGGTCCGCAACACGATCAGCCCGTCGTCGGCGATCCACCGCCGTTGCCAGGCACCCCAGCCGAACAGCGCGGCCACCGAGACCACGCTCACCCACAGGCTCACCCGCACCCACGCGTGGTACGGAAAGGCGGGCCACCGGTTCACCCGGTCGGCCAGCGCCTCGGTCAGCGGGCGCTCAGCTGAGGAAGATCGCGGCACCGATGGTTCCGATCCACGCCACCGCGAGCAGCTGCAGCACCCGGTCCTTGAACGCGATCTCCTCGGGCTCACCGGCCAGCCCGCCGTCGACGTCGACGGCGTAGCGCAGGATCGCGATGACGAACGGCACCATCGACACCACGAACCAGGACGTGTCGCCCATCGCGTCGCGTTCGAAGGCCCACAGGCCGTAGCACAGCACCAGCGCGGTCGCCGACAGCGTCCACACGAAGCGCAGGTAGGAACTGGTGTAGCTCTCCAGGGATTTGCGGATCTTGGCGCCGGTGCGTTCGGCCAATTGCAGTTCGGCGTAGCGCTTTCCGGCCGCCATGAACAGCGATCCGAACGCCATCATCAGCAGGAACCACTGCGACAGCGGAACATTGGCGGCGACACCGCCGGCGATGGCCCGGATCAGGAAGCCCGACGACACGATGCAGATGTCGATGACGGCCTGGTGCTTGAGGCCGAAGCAGTAGGCCAGCTGGATCGCGATGTAGACCGCCATCACCAGCGCCAGGTTGGGGGTCACGACGAACGAAATGGCGAGCGACGCGACGCCGAGCACCACGGCCAGGATGTAGGCCAGCCATTCGGGGACCACACCGGCGGCGATCGGGCGGTGCCGCTTGGTGGGGTGCGCCCGGTCGGCTTCGACGTCGCGGGCATCGTTGACCAGGTAGACCGACGACGCGGCCAGGCTGAACACCGCGAAGGCGATCCCGACCCGGATCAGGACCTCGCGGTAGTCGTAGGCGTACCGGTCGTCCCCGAGCGCGGCCACCGGCGCGGCGAAGACCAGGACGTTCTTCACCCACTGCCGGGGCCGCAGCGCCTTGACGAGGCCGGCAGGCAGGTTCTTCGGCGGGCCCGCCGAGGACGAGCCGGTGTGCTGGCCCACCTGCGATGCGCTCATCGTGTGGCTCCTTCGACGCCGTCGGCCACCGAGCCGACCACCTTGGCAACAACCGCGCCGACCGCCACACCGGCGAGCACGTCGCTCGGATAGTGCACCCCCAGCACCAGGCGCGACAACGCCATCGGCGGGATCAGCAGCGCGGGCAGCGGCCACCCGGTGGGCCGGGCCAGCAGTACGGCCGCGGCGGTGGTGGACGTGGCATGCGCGGACGGGAAGCTCAGCCGGCTGGGCGTGCCCACGTTGACCGCGATGGCCGGGTGGTGCGGACGTGCGCGGCGGACCACCCGCTTGATGACGACGGCGGCCGCGTGCGCGGCGAACGCACCGATCCCCGCGCTCAGGTACTCCCGGCGTCGGGCGGGCACCAGCAGCGCACCGAGCGCCGCGAGAGCCAGCCAGCCGATGCTGTGCTCACCGAAGTGCGACAGCCCCCGGGCGGCGGGCAGGACACCCGGCCGGCCCGCCAGTGCGGTCTGCACGGCCACCAACGCGGCGTCCTCGCCGCGCGGCGTGTCAGGCATCGGAACTTTCCAGCAGCACGGACTCCCACTTCTGGGTGCTCGTCAACATCGGCAGCGCGGATCGGTAGGCCTTGCGCATCCGGTTGAACTTGCGGGCCAACCGGGCCTGGCGCTTCAGCGATTCGCGCAGCAGGGCGAACATCTTCTCCCGATCGCGCTGGCGGTACACCACGCCGCGTCCGTCGGCGGTGGTCACGGTGACCCCGTCGACGGTGCACAGCGAGAACCAGCGCGCATCCTGGGTGGCCACGTTGATCTGCGGACGCTGATGGTGTTCGGGGTTGTGCGCCCTCAACTGGTGGACGACCCCGCGGCTGAGCCGAGCCGAGATCGACACCGCGTTCGTGGGGATCTCCACCTTCTTGCGCCAGCGCTTGTCCGACGGGGTGGGCAGCGTGGTGGCGCTGGGCAGCACCACGGCGTCCGGGTAGTCCTGACGCATCTTGCGCACGTCGGGCAGCGCCGACTCCAGGATCGAGAACAGGTTCTCCGGCCCGGCGAGGAAGTCGTCCATCGCCTTGTTCTGGATCGCCACGGTCGAATACTCCAGGCACAGAAGATGTTTCAGGGTGGCCTTGAGATGGCTGCGCAGCAACCCGCGCACGTTGCCGTCCCAGTGCATAGCCGCCACGACCAGCCGGTTGCGCAGGTGGAAGTAGGCCTGCCAGTCGATCGCGTCGTCCTTGTCACTCCACGCCATGTGCCAGATCGCCGCGCCGGGCAGCGTGACGGTGGGGTAGCCGTGCTCACCGGCGCGCAAGCCGTATTCGACGTCGTCCCACTTGATGAACAGCGGTACCGGCTGCCCGAGCTCCTCGGCGACCTGCCGCGGGATCATGCACATCCACCAGCCGTTGAAGTCGACGTCGATGCGGCGGTGCAGCAGCTTGCTTCGGTGCTCTTCTTCCGCGCTGAGCGGGTACTTCGCGAAGTTGTGGTCGTACTCGGTGTTGACGGCGCCACTCCACATGAAGCTGTCGGCGTCGACCATCTCGCCCATCACGTGCAGATGCGACGGTTCCTGCAGATTCAGCATCTGCCCGCCGACGAGCGTCGGCGTCTTGGCGAACCGGTTGAACGCAAGCGCCCGCAGGATCGAATCCGGTTCGATGCGGATGTCGTCGTCCATGAACAGGATCTGTTCGCAGTCGGTGTTCTTGAGCGCCTCGTACATGACCCGGCTGTAGCCACCGGAGCCGCCGAGGTTGGGCTGGTTGTGGATCGACAGCCGGCTGCCGAGGGCGGCCGCCGCGGCCGCGAAGCCCGGGTGCTCCTTGGCCTTGCTGGTGCCCTGGTCGGAGATGATGACCGCCCCGATCACGGCGTCGACCAGCGGATCGGACGTCAGCGCGGCCAGTGCGTTGACGCAGTCGGCGGGCCGGTTGAAGGTGGGAATGCCCACGGCCACATCGGCCCGACCCGGGGCGGGCACCGGGGCGTACCACCCGGCGTGGTGCAGCGTCGACGTGGCGTCGGTCGTGATGTCGAACCAGATCCAGCCACCGTCCTCGAACGGGGTCAGGTCGATCTCGAACTCCGCGACGGCAGGCTCATCACCCGAGCTGATGACCGGGGCGCCGCCGACGGTGATGCGCGCACCAGTGGCCTTGGACCGGTACACGTCGACGCGGGCGCTGCCGGTCAGCTCGACGCGCAACACGACACTCTCCAGGGTCGACCACCGGCGCCAGTAGCTGGCCGGGAAGGCGTTGAAGTACGTGGCGAACGACACCTCCGACTCCGCGCCGATCTCCAACGTGGTGCGCGTCGGCGCGTGCGCGCGACGGGCGTTGGTGTCCGATTCGGAGATGTAGAGCTTGCGGACGTCGAGCGGCTCACCCGGCCGGGGCAGGATGATGCGCGCCAGCGGGCTCACCGCCTGTGACGGTCCGGCGGCCAGCGCGCCGGACGGGATGTCACTCATATCAGTTGCTTTCTGTATCGGGGTCCGCCAGCGGCGCACCGTCGCGCAGGTGCGGGGCCAGCGTGTTGTCGTACATGTTCAGCGCGCTCGCGATGGCCATGTGCATGTCGAGGTACTGGTAGGTGCCGAGCCGGCCCCCGAACAAGACGTTCGCCGCGGCCGTCTCGGCCCTGGCCAGGCTGCGGTAGGTGGCCAGCAGCGCCCGGTCGGACTCGGTGTTGATCGGGTAGTACGGCTCGTCGTCGTCTTCGGCGAACCGGGAGTACTCGCGCATGATGACGGTCTTGTCCGTCGGATAGGTCCGCTCGGGATGGAAGTGCCGGAACTCGTGGATCCTGGTGTAGGGCACGTCGGCGTCGTTGTAGTTCATCACCGGTGTGCCCTGGAAGTCACCGCAGGCCAGCACCTCGAGCTCGAAGTCCAGCGTGCGCCACCCGAGCCGGCCCTCGGCGTAGTCGAAGTAGCGGTCCAGCGGGCCGGTATAGACAACGGGGGCATTCGGACTCTCCGTGCGCAGCTGTTGGCGGACGTCGAACCAGTCGGTGTCCAGGCGCACCTCGATGCGCTCGTCGGCGGCCATGTTCTGCAGCCACGCGGTGTACCCGTCGACCGGCAGACCCTCGTAGGTGTCGTTGAAGTAGCGGTTGTCGAAGGTGTAGCGCACCGGCAACCGCGTGATGGTCGCGGCGGGCAGCTCCTTGGGGTCGGTCTGCCACTGCTTGGCGGTGTAGTGCTTCATGAACGCCTCGTAGAGCGGGCGCCCGATCAGCGAGATCGCCTTCTCCTCGAAGTTCTGCGCGTCGGCGCCGGAGATCTCCGCGGCCTGCTCGGCGATCAGCGCGCGCGCCTCGTCGGGTGAGAAGTAGCGGCCGAAGAACTGGCTGACCAGGCCCAGCCCCATCGGGAACTGGTAGGCCTGCCCGTCGTGCATGGCGAACACCCGGTGCTGGTAGCCGGTGAACTCGGTGAACTGCCGGACGTAGTCCCACACGCGCTGGTTGGAGGTGTGGAAGAGGTGCGCGCCATAGCGGTGCACCTCGATACCGGTCTGCGGTTCGGGCTCGGAGTAGGCGTTGCCGCCCAGGTGGGCGCGCCGCTCGACGACCAGCACGCGCTTGTCGAGCTGGGTGGCGGCCCGTTCGGCGATCGTCAGGCCGAAGAACCCGGAGCCGACGACGATGAGGTCGAACTCGCCGGACGACGGTCGGGAATCAGAGGAGAACATCGGCAGCAAGGGTATCCGACGGCAGGTACCGATCCCGAGTTGGCGCAGCGGCGGAGATCGCAATTAGCTCACGATTCCATATCGTCACTCTAGTCCCAGCAGTCACATCAGTACCATCAATCGCGTAGCACTGTTCATCGCGCACTACCGCCTGTAGTCCATGTATTGAGGAGACTTCCGTGCCGAACCGACGTCGCCGCCGGCTCTCGACAGCCCTGAGCACAGTCGCCGCTCTGGCCGTCGCGGGTCCCGTTGCAGTTGTCGCCACCTCCCAGCTGACGGCCCAGCAGCCGCAGCACCGCGAGTTCCGGCAGGCCGCCACCATCACCGACCTTCCCGGCGAGCTGATCTCGGCTCTGACGCAGGGGCTTTCACAATTCGGGATCAACCTGCCCCCGCTGCCGACCGGCCTGCTCACCGGCAGTCCGGCCGCCACGCCCGCCACGTTGACCCCCGGCCTCGGCGCCACCGGCCTCGGCACGCCCGGGCTCGGACTGCCGTCGTTGACCGATCCCGGACTGGCCAATCCCGCGCTGACCAGCCCGATCGGCGCGACGCCGTCGCTGACCGATCCGGCGCTCGCCGCACCCGGTCTGACCACTCCCGGCCTGTCCACACCCGCGGTCACCACGCCAGGGCTGACCACGCCGGACCTCACGACACCGGGCCTGTCCCCGGCAGGTCTCACCACGCCGGGCCTGTCGACGCCGCCCGCCCTGACCGATCCGGCGCTCAGCGCGGCGCCGATCTCGACGGCCGGACTGCCCGCGGGCGGTGAGGTGCCGATCTCCGCGCCGATCGGTCTGGATCCGGCGCTGGGCGCCGGCTACCCGATCCTCGGCGATCCGTCCCTGGCCGCCACCCAGCCGGTGGCGAGCGGCGGCTTGCTCGGCGACCTCACCAGCGCCGCCAACTCGCTGGGTGCCGGTCAGGCCATCGACCTGCTCAAAGGCGTTCTGATGCCGGCGATCATGTCCGCGGTCAAGCCGCCGGCCGCAGCCGCAGCGGCGGCCCCCGCGGCAGCGGCCGATGCCGCGAGCGCCGCGGCCGTCCCGGCGGAGGCCGGTCTCGGTGCCGCGGAGGCGGCGCTCGACTCCGGCGCCTGACCCCGAGAACCACCCACGGTCCCCAAGAACCACCCACGACGACGGCACCGCAGACGCCATTCGGCTCGGCGGTGCCGTCGGCGTGAGCGCGTGTCGGAACATCAGTAACAGCTGACACATACGTAACATCAGCCCGTGCTGTGTCGACGCCTGCCGCCGACGCTGATCACCGCGCTGGCGGGGACAGTGTTGTTGACGGTGCTGCTCGTCCGCGCGATCGCGGCCGCACCCACCCCCGACCGGCCGCCCGCGGTCGCCGCGCCGCAGGTCACCCAGCAGCCGCTCGCCGACCTCGGCGGAGGTGAGACCATTCGGGAGCTCCACCAGGACACCCCGTTCTCGATGGTCGCGCTGACCTCCGGTGACCTCAGCGCGACCACGGCGCGGGTGCGCGCCAAAAAGCCGAACGGCACCTGGGGACCCTGGTACGACGCCGAGGCACTCGAGGGCGTCGGCCCCGACCACGGACCGCGCGGCACCGAACCGGTGTTCGTCGGACGCACCACCGCCGTGCAGATCGCCGTCACCCGGCCCCCGACCGCACACCGGACCGGTCCGGCCGCCCCACCGTCGAAAGGCCCCGCGCTGGGCTACGTGCCCGCCACCGTCGAGCAACCGTTCGGCGAGAACATCACCGCCGTCCTGATCAGCCCGCCGCAGACACCGGTCGATCTACTGCCGCTGCCCAACGCCGCGACCCCGCCCGGGCAGCCGCCGCACATCATCACGCGCGCGGAATGGGGCGCCGACGAGTCGATGCGCTGTGGACAACCGCGCTACGACACCAAGATCCAGGCCGGCGTGGTCCACCACTCCGCGGGCAGCAACGACTACACCCCACAGGATTCCGCCGGGATAGTCCGCTCGATCTACGAGTACCACACCCGCACGCTGGGCTGGTGCGACATCGCCTACAACGCACTGGTCGACAAGTACGGCCAGGTCTTCGAAGGCCGCGCGGGCGGGATGACGCGCCCGGTCGAAGGCTCGCACACCGGTGGTTTCAACCACAACACCTGGGGCGTTGCGATGCTCGGCAACTTCACCGACGTGCCCCCCACGCCGATCCAATTACGAACCACCGCACGCCTTTTGGGCTGGGTGCTGGGACAGGCCGGGGTCGACCCCCGCGGCACCGTGGTGCTGCCGTCCGAGGGCGGCGCCTTCACCAAGTTCCCGTTCGGCTCGTCACCGGTGCTGCCCACGATCTTCACCCACCGCGACGTCGGCAACACCGAGTGCCCTGGCAACGCGGCCTACGCGGTGATGGACCAGATCCGGGACATCGCAGCACGTTTCAACGATCCGCCGGGACCCGAGCAGCTGGCCGAACAACTGCGCGGCGGGGCGATCTTCGCCACATGGGACTCCCTGGGCGGCATGAAGAGCTACCTGGGCAGGCCCACCTCGCCGGAGGCGTCCGGACAGGGCTCGAGCCGCTATGCCACCTTCGAGCACGGGGCCGTGTACTGGTCGGCCTCCAGCGGCGCCGAGCCGATCACCGGTGAGCTCTACAACGCCTGGGGTGCACTCGGATTCGAGCGTGGCGCCTTGGGCCTGCCGACGAGCGCGGAGATCGCCGAACCGCTGTGGATCGTGCAGAACTTCCAGCACGGCACCCTCAACTTCGACCGCGAGAAGGGGACGGTGACCCGCGTGATCGACGGTGTCGGCGTCGAATTGCCGCGCCAGAACCAGGGTTCCGCGCCGGTCCAGCTCGAACGCTTCACCCCGCCGATCAACCCCGCCTGACGGTCACCGCCACCACCGTTCGAGGACCCGCGCCACCCCGTCGTCGTCATTGGTGGCCGTGACCTCGTCGGCCGCGGCGACCGCGTCGGGGTGGGCGTTGCCCATCGCGACCCCCAGCCCGGCCCATGCCAGCATCGGCACGTCGTTGGGCATGTCACCGAACGTCACCACCGCGGCGGCGTCGATGTTGGCGGGTCGGGTCAGTTCCTCGATACCGGTGGCCTTGCTGACCCCGACGGGCACCACCTCGATCAGCCCGTTGTTGGTCGAGTAGGTGAGGTCACCCTGCAGGCCGATGTGCGGTGCCAGAGCGGCGGCCATGTCCGCGCTGCGCGCCCCCGATCGGCGGATCAGCAGCTTCACCGCGGGCGCACCGAGCAGGTCTTCGACCGACACCTCGGTGTTGTCGGGATTGAGCCACGCGTGCTCGTATCCCGGAGAGCTGACGAACTGCGGCGTGGCCGCGTCGTGCGCCGTGCGCCCCACCCTCTCCACGGCCAGTCCGGCGCCGGGGATCACCCGCGTGGCGATCTCGGCCAGCTCGGCGAGCGCGTCGACCGACAGCGTGCGGGCGCTGACGATCCGGTCGGTGGCCGGGTCGTAGATCACCGCGCCGTTGGCGCACACCGCCATCGGCGCGAAGCCGAGCTGCTCGACGATCGGGGTGACCCAGCGCGGCGGCCTGCCGGTGGCGAGCACGAACCGCGCGCCGGAGTCGGCGACGGCCCGCACCGCCGCGCGGGTGCGCGGGCTGACGTTCTCGTCGTCGTCGAGCAGCGTGCCGTCGACGTCGGTCGCGACGAGTTCGGGCGTCATGCGGACTCGCCGTGTCTGCGTGCCCGCTCGGCGAGTTCGGCCTCGTCGCGCCTGGCGGCTTCGGCGGCCGTGGGTGCGGTGCCGCCCAACCGGCGCGGCAGCCAGGCCGCACCCTGCGGGTGCGCATAGTCCCGTTGGGCCCGCCCCAGCAGTGCCGTCATCGCCTCCCGCGTCGCGGTGCTCACCTCGTCGACGTCACCCCGGGGCGGGATCGGTGGCCCGACCTCGACGGTGATCGGAATCTTCTTGCGGCCCAGCGCTTTCGGCAGATCCTTGGTCCAGATGCGCTGCGCACCCCACACCACCAGCGGCACGATCGGGGCTTGGGCTTCGCGGGCCATCCGGGCGGCTCCTGACTTGAAGTCCTTCAGCTCGAAGCTCCGGCTGATGGTGGCCTCGGGGTAGACGCCGACGATCTCGCCCGCCCGCAGCGCCTCGACGGCGTGCGCGTAGGCGCTCGCCCCGGCCCTGCGGTCCACCGGGATGGTCTTGGTGTGCCTGATCAGATAGGCGACGGGTCTCACCTCGTTCATCTCGGCCTTGATCATGAAACGCATCCTGCGGCCGCGGCGCTTCGCAGCCAGCGCGGCGGGCAGCCAGTCGACATAGCTGGTGTGGTTGATGGCGATCACCGCACCTCCGGAGTCGGGGATGTTGTCCACCCCGCGGAACGTGATCGACGTTCCGGTGGCCCGCACCACCGCCGTTGCCGCGATCTCGAGCACGCGAAAGACCGGCTCCACGGTCTACTCCGGCGGCCCGGCGGCCCGGCGCGCCGCCTTGGCGGCCGCCTCCTCGGCATCCATCCGGTTGGCCTCGGCCAGCGTCGGCGCCCCGCCGCCCAGCCGGTGCGGCACCCAGAACTCACCGGGAGGGTGCGCCCCGTAGGCGTCCTGCACCTCGGCGAGCAGGTGCTGCATGCGGGAGTGCAGCAGGGCGGTCAGTTCGGCGGCGGGCAGCGTGGGCGGGATCGGCGCGCCGACGGCGATCGAGATCGGCACCTTCGGCCGTCCCATCTTCTTGGGGTGGTCCTTGGTCCAGATGCGCTGGGCGCCCCACACGATGTGCGGGACGATCGGCACGCCCGCGGCGATCGCCATCCGCGCCGCACCGGACTTGAATTCCTTGATCTCGAAGCTGCGGCTGATCGTCGCCTCGGGGTAGACACCCACGAGCTCACCGGCCTCGAGTGCGCGCACCGCCGCGGTGAACGACGCGGCCCCACTGTCGCGATCCACCTCGATGTGGCGCAGGCTGCGCATGATCGGACCGGTCACCTTGTGGTCGAAGACTTCCTTCTTGGCCATGAACCGGACCTTGCGGCCCAGGTGCTGCCGGTACGCGGGCAGCCCGGCGAACGTGAAGTCGAAATAGCTGGTGTGGTTGATGGCGACCACCGCGCCGCCGGTGCGCGGTAGGTTCTCGACGCCGGTGACGGTGAACGTCAGCCCCTGCGCGCGCCACACCAGTCGCGCGAGCTGGATGACTGTGCCGTATACCGGTTCCACAGCCGCAAGCGTAGTGCGTGAGGAGGTGGCCACTGCCGTGAGTAGGCCGAGCCGACCGCTGCCGGTGCCTGCCCTGGTCGCCGACATCGCCGGGGACCGGCCGGTGACCGCGGTGTGGGTCAACGAACTGGGCGGGGTCACCTATGCCGTGGGGGCGCCGGCGCCGGTCGAGTACGTCAAGATCTATCCCGATCCGGCGGCGCCGTTGCTGGACGACGAGGTTATCCGCCTGCGGTGGGCCGGCGCCCACGTCACCGTGCCCCAGGTACTCGATCACGGCGTGGGCTGGATGCGCACTGCCGCGCTACCGGGCCGCTCGGCGGTGGACCCGCGGTGGACGGATCAGCCGGCGATCGCGGCCGCTGCCATCGGGGCCGGGCTGCGGATGCTGCACGACGCACTGCCGGTCGGGGACTGCCCGTTCGGCCCACCGTCCTGGGTGGCCGGCGCGCCAGCCCCACCGCCGGACCGGCTGGTGGTGTGCCACGGTGACGCCTGCGCGCCCAACACCCTGATGGCCGACGACGGCACCTGTTCGGGTCATGTCGACCTCGGCACGCTCGGCGTCGCCGACCGGTGGGCCGACCTGGCGATCGCCACGATGTCGCTGGACTGGAACTTCCCTGGTGCGCGGGGGGAAGCGGTGTTGCTCGCCGCCTACGGGGTGGCGCCGGACGCGGAACGCATCGCGTTCTACCGGCGCCGGTGGAACGACGACGACTCGGCGTCCCGCTAAACTGGCAGCCGAGCAAGCAGCCAGCAGAGGGGTATTTGTGCAGGTCACCAGTGTCGGGCACGCCGGCTTCCGCATCGACACCGCTGCCGGGAGCATTCTGTGCGATCCGTGGGTCAACCCGGCCTACTTCGCGTCGTGGTTCCCGTTCCCCGACAACAGCGGGCTGGACTGGTCGGCGCTCGGCGACGTCGACTACCTCTACGTCTCGCACCTGCACAAGGACCACTTCGACCCGGAGAACCTGCGCGCCCACGTCAACAAGGACGCCGTGGTGTTGCTGCCCGACTTCCCGGTCCCCGACCTGCGCCGCGCGCTGGAGGACCTGGGGTTCCACCGCTTCTTCGAGACCACCGACTCCGTCAAGCACCGGCTCAGTGGCCCCAAGGGCGACCTCGACGTGATGGTCATCGCGCTGCGCGCACCCGCCGACGGCCCGATCGGCGACTCGGGCCTGGTGGTCTCCGACGGCGTCACCACCCTGTTCAACATGAACGACGCGCGCCCCATCGAGCTCGGGGTCCTCGAGTCCGAGTTCGGGCACGTCGACGTGCACATGCTGCAGTACTCGGGCGCCATCTGGTATCCGATGGTCTACGACATGCCCGCGCGGGCCAAAGAGGCGTTCGGCACCCAGAAGCGGCAGCGCCAGATGGACCGGTGCCGGCAGTACATCGCGCAGGTGGGTGCCACGTGGGTCATCCCGTCGGCGGGGCCGCCGTGCTTCCTGGATCCGGAGCTGCGCGATCTCAACGACGACCATGGCGATCCGGCCAACATCTTCCCCGACCAGGTGGTGTTCCTCGACCAGATGGCCACCCACGGCCACGACGGCGGCCTGCTGATGATCCCCGGTTCGACCGCCGATTTCACGGGCTCGCAGCTGAATTCGACCACCCACCCGATTCCCGACGACCAGGTGCGGGAGATCTTCACCACCGGCAAGGCCGACTACATCGCCGCATACGCCGAGCGGATGGCGCCGGTGTTGGCCGCCGTGAAGGCGTCATGGGCGCCGGCAGCAGGCGAGCCGCTACTCGAACCGTTACGCGGACTGTTCGAGCCGGTCATGCTGGCGTCCGACCAGATCTGCGACGGGATCGGCTACCCGGTCGAATTGCGGCTCGGCCCCGAAACTGTGGTCTTGGACTTTCCGAAACGTGCTGTGCGCGAGCCGATCTCAGACGAGAAGTTCCGCTACGGGTTCGAGATCGCGCCCGAACTGGTGCGCACCGTGGTGCGCGACAGCGAACCCGACTGGGTCAACACCATCTTCCTGTCGACCCGGTTCCGGGCCTGGCGGGTCGGCGGTTACAACGAGTACCTCTACACGTTCTTCAAATGCCTCACCGACGAACGGATCGCCTACGCCGACGGCTGGTTCGCCGAGGCGCACGACGACACCGCGTCGATCACGCTGGACGGCTGGGAGATCCAGCGCCGCTGCCCGCACCTCAAGGCCGACCTGTCGAAGTTCGGTGTCGTCGAGGGCTCGACGCTGACGTGCAATCTGCACGGCTGGCAATGGAATCTGACGAACGGCCGGTGCCTGACCACCAAGGGTCACGAGCTGCGGTCGCAGAAGCTGTGAGCGGCGGCGGCCCGGCGGGCCTGTTCTACGACGACGGGCTGATCCAGCTGGACCGGGAAGCGTTGACGCTGCGGCGCTACCACTTTCCCTCCGGCACGTCGAAGATCGTCCCGCTGCGCGACATCCGCGGTTACAGTGTTGCGCCCCTGGGACTGTTCATGTCCCGATTCCGGCTGTGGGGCACCGACTTACGGCGCTGGCTTCCGCTTGACGTGAACCGGCCGCTGAAGTCCACCCTGGTCACCTTCGACGTGCGCGGCGCGTATCCGCAACCGGCCTGCACGCCGGTGCGCCCCAGCGAATTCGTCGAGACCCTCGACCAGCTGCTCGACAGCCGCTAACCGACCGGGGCGAGCACCTCGACGCCCAGGTACGGCACCAGCGCGGCAGGCACCCGCACGCTGCCATCGGGCTGCTGGTGATTCTCCAGGATGGCGACCAGCCAGCGGGTGGTGGCCAGCGTCCCGTTCAGGGTCGCGGCCGTCTGCGGTTTGCCGTTCTCGTCGCGGTAGCGCACCGACAGCCTGCGGGCCTGGAACGTCGTGCAGTTCGATGTCGACGTCAGCTCACGATAGGTCTGCTGCGTCGGCACCCACGCCTCGCAGTCGAACTTGCGCGCCGCCGAAGAGCCGAGATCGCCTGCGGCGATGTCGATCACCCGGTACGGCACCTCGATGTGGGCGAGCATCTGCCGCTGCCAGCCCAGGAGCCGCTCGTGCTCGGCCTCGACCTCATCGGGGCGGCAGTAGACGAAGCCCTCGATCTTGTCGAACTGATGCACCCGGATGATGCCCCTGGTGTCCTTGCCGTAGCTGCCCGCCTCCCGCCGGAAGCACGACGACCAACCCGCATAGCGGCGCGGGCCTGCGGACAGATCGATGATCTCGTCGGCGTGGAACCCGGCCAGCGGCACCTCCGAGGTGCCGACCAGGTACAGGTCGTCCTCTTCGAGGTGGTACACCTCGTCGGCGTGGGCGCCGAGGAATCCGGTGCCCGCCATGATCTCCGGGCGCACCAGCACCGGCGGGATCATCAGCGTGAAGCCGTTCTCGGTGGCGGTGCGGACCGCGAGCTGGAACATCGCCAGCTGCAGCAGCGCCCCATAGCCGGTCAGGAAGTAGAAGCGGGACCCGGACACCTTGGCACCGCGGTTCATGTCGATCAGCCCGAGCGACTCGCCGAGCTCGAGGTGATCCTTCGGGTCCTCCAGGGCGGGCCGTTCGCCCACGGTGTCGAGCACCCGGAAGTCGTCCTCACCGCCGGCGGGCACCCCGTCGATGATGATGTTGGAGATCGCCATGTGCGCGGCGGTGAACGCCTTCTCGGCCTCGGCCTGCGCGGCTTCGGCGGTCCGCACCCGCTCGGCGAGGTCCTTGGCCGCCGCCAGCAACGCCGGACGCTCGTCGGGCGACGCCTTGCCGACGGCCTTGCTGGCCGCCTTCTGCTCGGCGCGCAGGTTGTCAGCCTCGGAGATCGCGGCGCGGCGCGCGGTGTCGGCCTGGGCCAGCGCGTCGACGAGTCCGGGATCCTCCCCCCGGGCCCGCTGGGACGCGCGGACCGCGTCGGGGTCTTCTCGGAGCACCTTCAGGTCGATCACATCGCGCCACCCTACGGGCCGCGGCTTCAGCCGCATAACGTTACAGCTGCATCACTTGTCACAAGACCCGACACGCCTGTCACAATGGAGCCGATGTTCTCCTCACCCGAGACGCCATCCGGTGGCACGCAGCAACGCCCCGCCCGCTGGTGGCACAGCCTGCAGGCCGCGTCGACCCGACGGGCGCTGCTGCTGACCGCGCTCGGCGGTCTGCTCATCGCCGGCGTCATCACCGCGCTGCCGCAGACCGATCCGGCAGGCGGGCTGACGGCGAACTCCATCTCCCTCGGGCCGCGCGGCAACGACACCTTCGACCACGCCAAGAGCGGCGACTGCCTGAACTGGCCCGAGCGCACCCCTGACGCGGCCGAGATCGTCGACTGCAGCGCCGACCACCGGTTCGAGGTCGCCGAATCGGTGGACATGCGAACCTTCCCCGGCAGCGAATACGGGCCCGACGCGGCGCCGCCGTCGGTCGCGCGCATCCAGCAGATCAGCCAGGAGCAGTGCTCGGCGGCGGTCCGGCGCTACCTGGGTGCCAAATTCGACCCGAACAGCCGGTTCACGATCAGCATGCTGTGGTCGGGCGACAAGGCGTGGAAGCAGTCCGGAGAACGCCGGATGCTGTGCGGCCTGCAGCTGCCCGGACCGAACAACCAGCAGCTGTCCTTCGCGGGCAAGGTCGCCGACATCGACCAGTCCAAGGTGTGGGCGCCAGGGACCTGCCTCGGTATCGATCCCGGCACGAACCAGCCCACCGACATCCCGGTCGACTGCGCGGCGCCGCACGCGATGGAGGTCACCGGCGCGGTGAATCTCGCCGAGCGGTTCCCGGGTGGGTTGCCCGCCGAAGCCGAGCAGGACTCGTTCATCAAGGACACCTGCACCAAGATGACCGACGCCTACCTGGCGCCGATCCAGCTCCGCAACACGACGCTGACGCTGATCTACAGCACGGTCTCGCTGCCGAGCTGGTCGGCGGGCAGCCATCAGGTGTCGTGCAGCATCGGGGCCACGCTGGGCAACGGTGGCTGGTCGACGCTGCTCAACAGCGCCAAGGGGCCGCTGCTGATCAACGGTCAGCCGCCGGTGCCGCCGCCGGACATCCCCGAGGAGCGCCTGAACCTGCCCCCGATCGACGTGCCGGAGCCCGACACCTCCTCGTCGTCCAGCGGCAGCTCACAGTCCGGCAGCTCGAGCTCCGGCAGCTCGCAGTCCGGCAGCTCGAGCTCCGATCAGAGCACCGACAGCGAGCAGCAGACCCAGCACATGCCGCAGCTGGCGACCTCTGCCGCGCCGTCGCCGACCGAGCAGGCACCTGCGACCGATCAGGCGCCGCCCCCGCAGGGCAACACCTTCCTCAACGGGCCGCCGCCGCCAGCACCGCCGGCGGGTGTGCCGCCACCGGCTGCGCCCGCACCGGCCGAACCGCTGCCCCCGGCACCCGCGCCGCCCGCCCCGGGCCCCGCACCGGCCGAACCCGTGCTCCCGGTGCCCCCGCCGCTGCCGGGACCCTGACCGGATGGCCGTGCGGATGAGTCCGCAGCGGTTCGACGAACTGGTCGGTGATGCGCTCGACCTGATCCCGCCCGGGTTGGCATCGGCGATCGACAACGTCGTGATCCTGGTGGCCGACCGCAACGCCGAGGAGCCCGGGTTGCTCGGGCTCTACGAGGGCGTCGCCCTGACCGAGCGCGACTCCTGGTATGCCGGTGCACTGCCCGACACCATCACGATCTACCGCGACGCCCTGCTCGAGGTGTGCCACAGCGACGCCGAGGTGGTCGACGAGGTGGCGATCACGGTGATCCACGAGGTCGCCCACCACTTCGGCATCGACGACGAGCGGCTGCACGAACTCGGCTGGGGCTGAACACCTGTGCGTGCGCGCGGCAACTCCGCGCTGTCGGAGATCGGTGCTATGAACGAGCCATGAGTCATCCATGCCGTGCCTGCGCGGCGGGCCTGGAACACTGCCACGGAGCGCTGATCCACCACGCCCACCGCCGCGACGAGTGCACCGAGGAATCGTGCCTGACCCCACCGTCGGCGCACGACATGCACCTGGACTGCAGCGCGGTCGGGTGCGTCTGCGACGACGTGCTCGGCGCCGCGGTGTCAGCCCATCGGGTCGGCTGACCGGGAGTCGGTGTCGGTCTCGACGACCACCGGTCCGAACGGCGGTGTCAGCCGGCCCCACTGCACACAGCTCCACCTGCCGTCGGTGACCGGCGCGAGGACCACCGCCTCGGTGTTCGCGAGATGGTGCTCGATCGCGAAGTCGCTGTCGACGCCGGCCAGCACGGCCGACACCAGCCGGATCGCGGCACCGTGGCTGACCACGACGATGTCCCCGCGCCACGCGTCGTCGTCCAGGTAGCGCATCCGTAGTTCGTCGAGCACCGGCACGTACCGGTCGAGGACCTCGTCTCCGCTCTCCCCGCCGGGCATCGACACACCCAGCTCCCCGGCGTGCCACCGCCGGTAGATCGCGTTGAACTCCTCGTGCGCGTCGTCGTCGGCGCGGTCCTCCAGCTCACCGACCTGCACTTCGTGGATGCCCTCGAACACGGCCGGGTCGGGCGCCCTCATTCGGGATGCAGTGGTGAGCGCGGAGGATATCTCGGACGCGGTCTGCACGGCGCGAGTGGCGGTCGAGTGCGCGATCATCCCCGGCGGCACGGTCAGCGTCGCCGCGAAGTCGCGGGCCTGACCGCGGCCCAGCTCGGTCAGTTCCGCGCCCGGCGGGCGGGTGTCGAGCCGGCGGTCGACGTTGCCGTGCGACTGGCCGTGCCGGACGAGCACCAGCCGACCGGTCACGACGTCCCCTTGCGCAGGCGCTCGAGCCAGTCCGCTGCCTCGTCCATCGCCGGCGGCGTCATCCCGGCAGGTTCACCCGTTGGCCAGGAGCCCAGGTATCGGACGTCGGCGCAGCGACGGTGCAGGGCGCGCAGCGCCTCGGCCACCGGCTCGTCGTCGACGTGTCCGACGAAATCCAGGAAGAAGAAGTAGGTACCCAATTCGGTGCGCGTCGGCCGGGATTCGATGCGGGTCAGGTCGATGTCACGCATCGACAGTTCGGTCATCGCGGACACCAGCGCACCGGGCACGTTGTCCAGCCGCAGTACCACCGACGTGCGGTCGGCACCGGTGCGCTTCGGCGGGGCCGCCGGTGCGCCGACGAGGACGAAGCGCGTCCTCGCGTTCGGCTCGTCGACGATGCCGGCGGCCAGCGCATCCAGCCCGTAGCGCACCGTGGCCAGCGCGGTGCTGACCGCGGCGTCGGCCTTCCCTGCTGCGACGTCGGTCGCCGCTGCCGCATTCGAATGTGCCGGGACCAGAACGGCATTCGGCAGTTCGGCGGCCAGCCAGCGTTTGACCTGCGCGGCCGCGACCGGGAAGGCCGCCACCGTGCGCACCTGCGCGGCGGCGACCCCGGGCCGTACCGCGATGGTGAACGCCACGTCCAGGGTGAGTTCGGCGAAGATCTGCAGCGGCGATCCGTCGGCCAATCCGTCGAGGGTCGGCGACACGGACCCGTCGATCGAATTCTCGATCGGCACACAGGCATACGCGGCAGCACCGGAACGCACCGCACTCAGGGCCGCACCGGCGCTGTCGGTGGCGATCGGTTCGACGCGGCCAGCCGGTCCCGGAATCAGCCCGTGCTCGTCGATGGCGCGCAATGCCGCCTCGGTGAACGTCCCTTCGGGACCGAGATACGCGATACCGGGCACGGCGCCAGCCTATCGGGTGAGCGCGGCTGGACCCGGCGCGTCGCGGGGAGGACTTGCCACCGCCACGACTCCGTAGTTAAGTAAGGCTCACCTAATCAAGGAGGTATCGACATGACGGCTTCAGCACCGACCACCGCCGAACGGATCCGCAGCGCCTGCGCGCGGGCCGGTGGTGCGATGGTGGCCGTCGACGGCATCGACCCGATACCCACGGACGTGCACCACCTGCTCGGGGACGGGTCGTTCGCGGTCACGGTGCCGGCCGGCGCCGGGTTGGCCGCGGACGTCGCGTCCGCGGGAACCGCCGGGGTTCCCGCGGTCCTCGAGGTGACCGACTACGCGCCGCTCCCCCTGCGCGAACCCGTGCGCTCCCTGGTGTGGATCCGCGGCCGACTGCGCGACGTCCCGGCGCACGAGGTCGCCGGGCTGCTCGACCTGGTGGCAGCCGATGACCCGAACCCCGCGCTGCTCGAGGTCAACGAGTCGGCCGGGAACCTGCTGATGCGGTTGGAGATCGAATCGGTGGTGGCCGCCGATTCCACCGGCGCCGAATCCGTCCCCGTCGCGACACTGCTGGACGCGCGGCCGGATCCGTTCTCCGCCATGGAGTCCTGCTGGCTTCAGCACCTCGACGCCGACCACCGCGACGTCGTCGAGCGGCTCGCCGACCGACTGCCCGGCCCGCTGCGCCGCGGCCGGGTCCGCCCCTTGAGCCTCGATCGCTACGGGGTCGCCCTTCGGGTGGAATCCGGCGACGGCGACCACGATGTGCGACTGCCGTTCACCGCGCCGGTCGACGACGTGGCCGGACTCAGTCAGGCGATCCGCGTGCTGATGGGCTGCCCGTTCCTCAACGGACTGCGCGCCCGCCGCGTCTGACGGCGTTCCTGGCACCACTACCCTGGCTGCGGTGAGCGAGCCCGACCAGCCGACCGACGCGCGCCGCCGCGCCCTGCGCATCGAGATCGCCGTCATGCTGGCGGTGACGTTCGCCCTGAGCGCCTACACCGCGATCCTGCGGCTGATCGAGGCCGTGCTGCTCGGGTTGTCGGGTCAGAAGGTGGCACTCAACCCGCGGCGCTCGCCGTTCAGCCTCATCGATCTGGGACTCAACCTGGCCAGCGTCTTCCAACTGTTGGCCTGGGGCGGGCTGGCCCTGTACCTGCTGTGGCGAAGCGGCGACGGTCCCGCCCGAATCGGCCTGGCCCGAATACGTTGGCGCACAGATGTTCTCGGCGGTGTCGGACTGGCGCTCGTGATCGGCGTCCCGGGGCTGGCGCTCTACCAGATCGCCCGCATCCTCGGCGTGAACGCGTCCGTCGAACCGGCCGAACTCAACGACACCTGGTGGCGGATACCGGTGCTGCTGCTGTTGTCGTTCGGCAACGGCTGGGCCGAGGAGATCGTCGTGGTCGGTTTCCTGCTCACCCGGCTGCGCCAGCTGCGGGTCAATCCCTGGGTGGCACTGGTGATCTCGAGCGTTCTGCGCGGGATGTACCACCTGTACCAGGGATTCGGCGCCGGGCTCGGCAACATCGCGATGGGGCTGGTGTTCGGGTACGCCTGGCAGCGCACCGGCAGGCTGTGGCCTCTGATCGTGGCGCACACCCTGATCGACGCCACCGCCTTCGTCGGCTACTCGCTGTTGGCCGGAAAGCTGAGCTGGTTGCAGTAGGTTCGTGCTGTGACCGACAAGCGGCCGCCGGTACCGGGGCCCGCGCCAGGGCCGCCCCGGCGTGAGCCGCCGCAGTCGCTTCGGCGCGACCCGAACTACCGGCCACCCTGGCCGCCGAATCCCCCGACTCCGCCGCTTCGGGAGGCTCCCCCGACCCGGCAGCGCAGGCCCGGCCCACCTCCCCGGCAGGCCGCCCCGCCGCCGGCCCGTCCGGCGCCCCCACCTAACCGCCGCCCGCCGGTCCCCGGCCCCCCGGTGCAGGCGCGCCGTAAGCCACGCCGCGTCCGGCGCTTTCTGCGGTTGGTGCCCGTCATCCTGCTCGTTCTGTGTGCGGCCACCGTCGGCGTCGGCGTCTGGATCGACACGTCGCTGCGGCGGGTGCCGGCACTCACCGCCTACGACGGGCGACCCGCGCAGGGTGCCGGGACGACGTGGCTGCTGGTGGGCTCCGACAGCCGTTCGGATCTGACGGCCGAACAGCAGGCCGACCTCGCCACCGGCGGCGACCTGGGCAACAGCCGCACCGACACGATCCTGCTGGTGCACCTGCCCGGTCTGGGCAGCGCCACACCGGCGACCATGGTGTCGATCCCCCGCGACTCCTACGTCCCCATCCCCGGATACGACAGCGAGAAGATCAACGCCGCCTTCTCCCTGGGCGGGCCCGCTCTGCTCACCCGGACGGTCGAGGAGGCCACCGGCGTCCGGATCGACCACTACGCCGAGATCGGTTTCGGCGGCTTCGCCGGGCTGGTCGACACGGTCGGCGGGGTCACGGTGTGCCCCGCCGAACCCGTCAGCGACCCGTTGGCCGGGATCGACCTGCCCGCGGGCTGCCAGCACGTCGATGGCCGCCAAGCCCTCGGATTCGTCCGCACCCGCGCGACACCGCGCGCCGACCTCGACCGGATGGCCAATCAACGTGCGTTCATGTCGACGCTGGTGCACCGCGCCGTCAGCCCGTCGGTGCTGCTCAACCCGCTGCGGTGGTACCCGATGGCGCGGGCCGCCGCCGACACCGTGACCGTGGGCGAGGGCGATCACGTGTGGGATCTGGCACGGCTGGGCTGGGCGCTGCGCGGCGACCTGCGCACCATCACGGTGCCGATCGGCGAATTCACCGACAACTCCGCAGGCTCCATCGTCGTCTGGGACAGCGATGCCGCGCAGCAGCTGTTCTCGGCGCTGAACCACGATGCCCCGATCCCGCAGGACGTCCTGGACGCCGCGAATCCCTGATCAGTCGCGACCGGCGCCGGTCAGCCCGTTCTGCAACCAGTCCTTCGTCCGGCCGGGGTGATTGGTCGCGATCCAAGCCACCCCGAGGTCCCGGCAGTACTGCACGTCCTCGTAGTGGTCGACGGTCCAGCAGTACAGTGCGCGGCCCTGAGCCGCCGCCCGGTCCACCAGCTCGGGATGCTCACGCAGCGTGGCGATCGACGGCCCCACCGCGGTGGCCCCGACCGTGGTCGCCGCGCTGCCACCCAGGAAACGCGACGTCTCCCCCAGCAGGACCGTCGGCAACAGCGGCGCCGCGCGCCGGACCCGCCACACCGCGGCCGCCGAGAACGACATCACCACCGCCCGCGACAGATCCGCCGAGGCCGGTGCGGCGATGCCATAGCGGTGCAGCAGCGCCAGCACCTTGCTCTCCACCAGCGCGCCGTAGCGCACCGGGTGCTTGGTCTCGATGAACATCTTGACCGGCCGGTTCCAGTCCAGCACCAGCGACACCAGGTCATCCAGCGTCAGCAGGCCGGTGTCGCCCTGGCTGCCGTCCGGCCGCCAACTGGGATGCCACGCACCGTAGTCCAGTTGCCGCAGCTGGGCCAGCGTCATCTCGCTGACCAGTCCCGACCCGGTCGACGTCCGATCCAACCGCCGGTCGTGGACACACACGAGGTGGCCGTCGCGGGTCAACCGCACATCGCACTCCACCGCATCGGCGCCCTCTTCGAGAGCACGCACGTAGGCGGCGCGGGTGTGCTCGGGGCGATCGGCGGACGCGCCGCGGTGCGCGACCACGAACGGATGGCCGTCGGACGTCCCGCCGGAACTCATACCGTTATGCTGCCGGGTTCTGCCCCTCGGGCTCAACCGCACGCGCGGGATCGCCGGCTTTCTCCTCGTCTGATTCCGGCGCGGCGACCATCACCCATCGTTTGGACGGCCGCTCCACCGGCTGCCGCTCGAAACCGAGGAACACCTGCAGCGCCAGCAGCAGTGCGGCTGCGCCGAACAGGTACGCCACGATGGTGGCCACGGTGTTGTCGGCGATGCCCTGCGGATCGGTGGTGAAGCTGGTCGCGATGGAGAACAGCGACAGGACCGTGCTGGCCACCCACACTCCCCACCAGACCGCGATGGGCCGGCGCAGCCAGGTCTGCCGGTCCTCGACGTCGGCCAACTCCAGCACGAACACCGGCGCCCACGCCAGGTTCACCAGCGGCACCAGGGAACCGAGCCGCACCGCCCAGGAGGGACGGGGATCGTCCTGGCCCCGGTGGGTGTAGGCAGCGGCGCGACGGGCGATCAGCCAATTGGTCAGCAGCACCGCGGCGGCCACCACGACGAACATCGAGACCACGCTGAGCACGACCCCGGCCCAGGTGGCGATGCCGGCGACCCACGGGTTGAGCAGCATCGTGCGGTTGATGATCAGCAGCACGTACCGGACGAGGTGGACGAACGCCGCGGCGCCGAGCACCACCGCCGCGGTCTTCAGGACCACCCGCACCGCACGCAGCGACGGGCCCGTGCGGACCGGGCGCGGCGCGGGCTCGGTGTCGAAGTGCTCGACCAGGCCCCAGCGTGGGATGGCCGCGTAGCGCGGGGTCGGTCCCGGGTCACGACGGGGGCGGCGCGGCGCCGGCGGGGCGCCGGGACGGACCGCGACCCACCGAAAACCCGGCGGTAGCGCGGCGGGACGGCGCTGACCGGGTGCGACCTCGGTTCGGCGCCACTGCGGCGCCGGCGCGGGACCCCCCGGCGCGAGCAGCGCGCCCTGGCACCGCGGGCACCAGGCCCGCTGCCGATCGCGCACGTTCCACCGCGTCCCGCACTGGGAGCACACCTGGATCATCCGACCAGCTTAATGTCGGCGCCGGGGAGTCCATCGGACCGCGTCAGACGGCACCGGCCCTGCCGTCGTCGGTGACCACGGGGCGACCCGCACCCGCCCAGGCCGCCATGCCGCCCCTGACGTTGACCGGCTGATAACCGTTGCGCACCAGATAGTCGGCCACCCGCTGCGAGCGTCCACCGCCGTGGCAGATCACGTACAGCTCGGCATCGGTGGGGATCTCCTCGAGGCGCGTCGGCACCTCGCCCATCGGGATGTGCCGCGCGCCCGGTGCGTGCCCCAGTTGCCACTCGTCGTCCTCCCGGACGTCGAGCAGCACCGCGGCGTCACCGCCGGATTCGTTGGCGGCGGAATCGTCGGCCTCGAAAGTCGACGGCAACTCGTCGACCGCAGCCTGTCGGACGCTGGTTTCCTCCATGAGGCCATCCTGGCACGGGTCGCCGCGGCGGGGCGGTAGCAATACCGGCACCTGCCGGTCCGCTATCCACAGTTTCCACAGGTCTATCCACAGGGCAACCCGGCCCAGAGCCCGGTGAGCCGCCCCGTCGGGCCGGATTTTCGGTCGGCTGTGGATAAACTCCCGGCATCGTCTAAGGAAATTCACAGGTGCCGGCCAGTCCATCAAACGAATCGAGCGAAATTCCTCGCTCAGCTAAGGACTTCCGGATCGCCAGGCAGCCCTGGCACCGATTTTCCACCCCGGTCTGCAGGGGCTATCATCGCGAACACGGTTACTTTTGTGACAGATGTCACTGGGGTGGGCACGCTGGGGACGTCCTCCGCGTGCAGGTGAGGAGCATCTGATGGCTCAGTCGTCCGCGGGTTCGGAGTCGGCCTTCCCGACGTCGGAATGGCAGCCCTCGGCGCGCGTCTATGCGCGCAGCCAGTGGGTGGCGTTTCTCCGGGCGGGCCTGATCGCGCTGGTCCTGCTCGTCGTCCTCGCCCTGATCGTCCTGTTCTGACGCGGCGCCCGCGTCAGCGCCCCGTCCGCCGCGTCCACACCACCCGATAGGACCCCGCAGCGGGGACCCAGCCGAACCGTCGCGAATCGACGACGCCGGGTGCGGCCAGGTTGTCGGAGACGGCCTCGAACACGACACCCCGGTCGGTGCGGCGAATCCCGCCGACGCGTTTCACCAGATACCGCGACGCCGCCGTCGGGTCGGGAAACACCCGGATCTGACCGGTCCGGCAGGAGGGCCAGCGCGCCGCGAGCAGTCCGTCCCCTGGCTGCAGGCCCGGCCGCATCGAGTCCTCGACGACCACGAACCGTCGCACCGGCCGACCACCGGCCCATCGGGAGAATCGGCGCGCCGGGCCGTGTATAACGCGCATGCGCTAAGGGTAAGTTAGGACCATGCTGCATCGACTCCTCGACTCCGTGTTTTCCAACGCCACCCCGGCTCATGCCCACTGTGATCTGTACTGCGGCGTCTACGATCCCGCGCAGGCCAAGATCGAGGCACTGTCCTGCCTGAAAACCATTCAGAAATACCATGATTCGGACGACGATCACTTCAAGGCCCGCGCCATCATCATCAAGGAGCGCCAGGCCGAAGAGGTCAAGCACCACCTGATGGTGCTGTGGGCCGACTTCTTCACCAAGGACCATTTCGAGCAGTTCCCGAACCTGCACCAGCTGTTCTGGGACGGCGTGCACGGCGCGGGCGACGTCAAGAAGTCGCTGGACGCCGCGGTGGCCGAGAAGCTGCTCGCGACGATCGACGAGATCGCCGACATCTTCTGGCAGACCGACAAGGGCAAGCAGATGGGTGTCTACCCGCCGGCCTGATTTCGCTCCGTTCATCCGCCAACCCGGCCCGGTCGTCATCCGACCGGGCCGGTTTTCGTGTGGTGCAATTCCCGTGTTCCACTTGCGTACCTCCGGTGAGCTGCCGCATCCTGAGCAAATCGACTCACAGGCGTGTCTGGCTGATGCTCACCGATGTCGGGAGGCGAGATGGATTTCGGATCCGGTCGGGCGATCGAGATCGCGCCGTTTCACTCTGGTGGGTCCCTCAAGGGGTTCGTGGTGTCCGGTCGTTGGCCCGACTCGACCAAAGAGTGGGCCCAACTGTTGATGGTCGCGGTTCGCGTGGCGTCTCTGCCGGGACTGCTCTCCACGACGACGATCTTCGGTGCCCGGGAAGAGCTGCCCGACGAGCCGACGCCCGGCATGGTGGGCCTGGTCGTGGCGGAGGGCACGGTCGTCGGCGAGGCCGCGGTCGCCCCAGGCCGTTTCGCCGTGCACCAACCGCCGGCGCTGCTGATGTTGCACCCGCCGTCGGAGACGACACCCTCACTACCGGAGTGCAACGGCGCCGCGTCGGGGTGCGTATTACTTCCCGGCCTGCCCCACCTGGGGTTGGAGCACCGCGCGGCGTGGGTCGAGGCGGAATCAGACGGCACCGTGACCTCCATGGTCAGCCGGGTGGGCGTCGACCCGATCAGCCATCCGGACACGGCGATCCTGGCCATGCTGCTCGCTGCGTAAGTCCTGTGAAATTCTCCCGTGCCATTGGCTACTGACAGTCTGCTTCGCCGGCTTCACCGTCGCTGACGCGCAAGTTTGCGCGTAACGAGGAGGGAAGCCGGGCTGCCATGGGTGCTCTCGATCCTGGACAGCCGACTCTCAGCAAACGCACCTATTGTGACATCAGGGCCAATACGTCGTTGCCGGCCCCCGATGCCGTCGAACCGGTGCGGGTGATGACGGTAAACCCGGGCGTATGCTGGCTACGGAAGCGTTATTATTTGCCTTGCTGCACCGTGCCACGGGGGTGGTCGGTGGCCTGTTCGGAGCCGTTGACAGCACATGCGGCGAAGTCCGACGCAGGCTTGGATCCACATTTAAGTGGTTTGCACTTGGTTGTGGACACATCTGTCGCTACGATGATCAGCAAATACGCCGCCCCTGAATCGCGCTCGTCTGTATGTGGAGGTCAATCCGATGAGCAACACGTTTGCCGCTCGACTCAACCGCTTGTTCGACACCGTCTACCCGCCCGGACGCGGGCCGCACACTTCTGCCGAAGTGATCGCGGCGCTCAAGTCCGAGGGGGTGACCATGTCAGCGCCCTACCTGTCGCAACTGCGTTCCGGCAACCGCACCAATCCGTCCGTCGCGACGATGGCCGCGCTTGCCAACTTCTTCCGCATCAAGCCCGCGTACTTCACCGACGACGAGTACTACGAGAAGCTCGACAAAGAGCTGACCCTTCTCGCAGGAATGCGTGACGAAGGCGTTCGCCGCATCGCGGCCCGCACGGTAGGGCTGTCGGCCGAGGCGAAGCAGGACATCGTGCTGAAAGTCGACGAGCTCCGCCGTAAAGAGAACCTCGACAATTAGCTTCGGTCACTCCTGGGGCTCGGGACGGCGAAGCGCGCCGTCCGAGCGCCCGGAGTCGAGGGCTCGGTACTGCCGGGCGATCTCGAGAATCCACTCCCTGTCGGAGTAGCCGGGCGGTTGGCGTAGCCAGCGTAGACCCGGGAAGTCACCGTCGCACGCCAGCCAGGTGGCGACCGCCGCGGCCTGCTCCACCGGCGTCACCTCGGACGGCAGTTCGTCGAGGTCGTCGTCCGCATCATCGGGCTCGGCGAGGTCGCCCCCACCGGCCGCTACGTCGACTCGGCGCAGCGCGCCCCCGGCCGCCGTAGCCTCCAGGAACAGCGCGTCCGAGATCAGCGACATCCGCTCGGCCACCCGGAACACCAGCGGTCCGCGGGGTCGCACCCCGATGCCGACGTCGGGATGACGGCGGCCCAGTTCGGCCAGGATCGGCGAGATGACGCGCAACTCCCGCCGCGCCCCGAACCAGTCCTCCAGGCTGGGCAACAGCGAGCCCGCAGCGACGATCAGCATCGCGCAGCCGAGCAGCGTAGCCGCGGCGCCCACGCCGACCAGGCCGCTCGTCCCCACGGCGCGCAGCAGGAAGAACGCCAGTGCCGCCACGATCAACACGATGCCGATCGTGAACACGAACAGGGCCCGGCCTCGACGTGTCCGGTTGCTGTGCCGCAGCCCCGCCCAGGTCACCAGGCTCAGCGCCAGCATGACGTAGAGCAGCGGGAGCAGCCACGGCAGCGCGGTCCCACCGGAGCCGAGGCTGCGACGCAGGTACTCCTCGGGCGCCATCTCCGCGCCCCGACCGGCGGAGAAGAACACCGCGAGCGTGGCGACCGCGATGGCCGTCGCGAATCCGTACTGCGCGACGGCGAGCTTGCGGGCGGCTGCGGGCGAGCGCTGCGACGACACGGTCGTGATCATCACGCAGCTTCCCGCGGCACAGCCGATCAACGCCACCTGGCTCAGACCCATCGCGATGTTCGGCCAGTGCAGCACGGTGTCGATGAGCAGCGTCAGCGGCTGCCAGTTCAGCGCCGCCACCACGCCGAGGCTGCCCAGCGCCAGGATCATCGCCGTACTGACCAGGGACTGCTTGTTGACCAGCGCCCAACCGATGCGCAGTCCGGTGGCCAATCCGAGAAGACCGGCGATCACCCAGACGATCAACCAAACGCCTCTCCGAGGCGGACCTGCACGATCGACGACCGGTCGGAGGGCAACCTGCCGAGCCGATAGATCAGCAATGCCGCGAAGTCCTCGGCCTCCTGCTCAGCGTCCTCTCCGCTGGGGCCCATGCACCCGGTGCGCTGGTTGAGCATGTAACCGATCAGCTCGGAGCTGGCCAATTCGGTGCTGTCTCGCGCGGCCTGGGTGACGGGAATGCCCTCATGACCGAGTACCAGGTGTCCGAGTTCGTGGGCCAGGGTGCGGTCCCAGGCCGGTAGCCCACGCTGGATGAGGAACACGTCGTAGTCGGCGTACTGGCGCCACTGTCCGCACACCCCGGGCGGCAGGTCGGCACTGGTCAGTTCGATCGGTCGACCGCGGGCGATGCTGACGGCCTCCACCAGTCGGGGCAAGGTGATCTCCCCGCGTCGCGGAGCCAGATCGAGCACCTCATTGACCGCACGGGTGACGCGACGGCTCGCAGACATGACATCCCCCTCCCTGACAGTTCCACTATGCGCTGCCCACCCCATCAGAGTGAACACATTGTCTCAGTTCATGAACCGTCTCAGTTCATGAACCGGGTGCCGCTGCGGCCCCGGACCGCCTGACTGGCCTTGGCCTGGCGATATCCGAGCAATCCGCCCGCCGCGGTGAGGATCAGGATGCCCACGACACCCGGCAACGCCAGTGCGGCCAGCTGTGAGGTGCCGGCACCGCGCAACGTCTCGCCGTATCCCAGCCGGAACGACGACTTCGCCGGCCCGCCGGGAACGGGGTCGACCGCGGGAGCCGGCTGCGGCGCAGGCCGGCGCGCGGGCGGGGTGCCCGCGTAGTTCTCACGCGGTACGACCGAAAGCACCGACCCGCTCGACGACGCCGGCCCGGACGGGGCGACCGGGACGGCCGGCACCGCCAGCACCGGCACACTGATCGGCTCTGACAAACCGGCGCCGGGCAGGGCCGCCCCGGGGATCGTGTCGAGCACGCCGGGATCGAACGGGACGTCGGGGGGCGGCCGCGAGGCGGGGCCACCCACACCAGGACGGGACTGGCCGCCGGGCCGAGGTACCCCCACCGGTCGGCCGCCGCCACCGCCGTGTCCGGCCGACGGCGGCTCACCGGGCGGCTCGGGCTGGGGCCACGGAAAGGGCCAGCCGGGACCGCAGTCGTCCCGGTCGTCGCAGCAGGGCTGACCGGGGTTTTCCCCTACCGAACCGTCCTTGCCGCGGAGAATCCGCCGCCGCTCAGGGCGGTCGACTTTCCAGCCGGGCCTGGAGCGATCGGCCCGCGGTGAGGTCGACTCGGCATCGCCGCGGCCGCGGCGCAGCGCTCCGGTGCCGCGATCCCCCCGGCCAGAGCGGTCTTCGGTGGCGGCGCCGGAGCCGTCGCCGAGATCGGCTGCAGCCATGGGGATCTCGATTCCGACGGCCCACACCCCGGCGGCGACCAGGCAGGTCGCAGCAGCGGTGCGCGCTCGCGAACCCACGGCGTCACCACCTTCCCAGGGCGACCGGCGCCATCTGCGCGCCGGCCCCGATTCTCGCATACAGAACCGTTTGCTCGGCGGGTCGCGACCGGCCCGGCCGGGGCACACGCGGTCCTCGTGACCGGTGAAGGTTAGGGTGGGGCAGCGTCACCGCTGGTGGATGAGACGAGAAAGAGGCCGCAGGGATGAGTCTGTTCCGACGACGCAAGTCCCGCGCTATCCGCAGGGCCGAGGCGCGGGCGATCAAGGCCAAAGCGAAGTTGGAAGCCAAGCTCTCCGCCAAGAACGAGGTGCGCCGCTTCAAGGCCGAGCAGAAGACGGCCACCCGCTCCCTGCGCGCACAGCTGCGGGCCCAGCGGGACAGTGACCGCGCCGCTCTCAAAGTTGCTGAAACGCAGCTGAAGGCCGCTCGGGAGGGCAAGCTGTTCTCCCCCAGTCGCATTCGCAGAGGTCTCACCATTGCTCGTTTGCTGGCTCCGGTCGTGGTTCCCCTGGTCTACCGGGCGTCGATCTCCGCACGTGGCCTGATCGACGAGCGCCGCGCCGATCGCCTCGGCGTGCCTGTCAGCCAGTTGGGCCAGTTCTCCGGGCACGGCGCTGAGCTGTCGGCACGCATCGCCGGGGCCGAGCAGTCGCTCAAGCAGCTGACCGACAAGAAGCCCAAGGACGCAGAGACCAAGCAGTTCGCCGCGGCGATCGGCCAGCGTCTGACCGATCTGGCGGCCGCCGTCACCGCCGCGGAGAACATGCCACCGGCCCGGCGCCGCCCCGCCCATGCCGCCATCAGTCAGCAGCTCGACGGGATCGACGCCGACCTGTTGGCCCGCCTGGGGGTGGCCTGAGCTGTTGACCGACGCCGCCCGTCTCCCCGCAGTGCTGCGCGGCGCTGCCGCGGGACTGCTGACGGCGGCGCTGGCGCTGGCCGCGCACGCGATGGGTGGCGGTACCGAGGTGCCGTCGGGCCCCACCGGAATCCAACTGCTGCTGATCGCACTCACGGTGGGTGGCACCGCCGCGCTGGTGCCGCGCGCAGGTGATGCCCGGGTCCTGGCCGCGCTGCTGGGAGCCGGTCAGCTCGCCGGGCACGGGATCCTCGCCCTCGGCCCGCACGCCCATGCGGTCGCCGCGCCCCGCCCTGCGATGGCGCTGGCTCACCTGGCGGCGGTGCTCCTCGGCGCGGCCCTCATCGGGCTGGGTGACCGGCTGTGCCGGATGCTCACCCGTGCCGCGCGCCGCGCGCTGGCCCGCGTCGTCACGCCCGTGCCCACCGCACCCACGGTCCGGGTGCCCGTCACCGACTGTCCGCCGATCTGCACACGTCTGCTGCCGTCGCTGTCGCATCGAGGCCCGCCCGTCGCGGCCTGATCCGACCTCCGACATCACCAGACATCAGAAAGCAGACAACCGAATGACGGCAGTTTCTCGTGGGTGGCCCATGCTCACCCACTGCATGGCGGTCGCCGCGCTGGCGGGTGGTCTCCTGCTCACGGCGCTGACCGCGGCGGGGCCCGCCTGGGCCCACGCGACACGGATCGGGGGCAGCCCCGCAGACGACGCCGAGGTGGCGCAGTCGCCACCGAAAGTCAGCGCGACGTTCAACGAGACGATGCAGCCGGAGTTCGCCGCGATGACGGTGATCGGTCCCGACGGCAGTCAGTGGGAGCAGGGCGCCCCCACCGTCGAGGACGCGGTCATCAGCGTCGGCGTGCGCGCCGGTGCGCCCGCCGGGACCTACACCGTCAACTACCGTGCGACGTCGGCCGACGGCCACGTGGTGACCGGGTCGTGGTCCTACCGGGTGACGGCGGCGCCGGCGGCGACGTCCTCGCAGGTGGCGAACCCGTCGTCCTCGGCCGCGTCCTCGGCGGCGCCCTCGCAGGTGGCGAACCCGGCGTCCCCGGACCGGGACGGCGGTGTGCCCGCCTGGCCGTTCGCGGTGGCAGCGATCGCGGTGGTCGCGGTCGGTGCGGTGTGGGCGGTCCGGCGCAAGTCGTGACGCACCGCCGCGCGGTGGCCGGTGGACTGCTCGTCACCGCCGCCGCCTGCGTGCTCGCCTGCGCCCTGGCGTTCCCGGGGGCATCGCTGGCGACCTCGGCCGTCCGCGCCCTCGCCGACGCTGCCGCCGCCGTCACGATCGGTCTGGCCGTGGCGCCCGCACTCGACGGTCCGCGGTACCGCCGCGAACTACTCGCCCGGGCCGCCGTGCCACTCGCCGTGGCGTCGGCGGTGTGGCTGACCGCGGAAGTGGCCCGCTCGGTGCTGGGTGCCGCCGAGGCGGCCGGCCGCAGCCCGGCGCGGGTCGGCATCCACACGGTGTACAGCTTCGCGGTGCACACCGTCCCCGGCAGGGCCGACCTCGTGGCTGTCGCTGCCGCGGCCGCGATCATGGCGATGGTCTCGCTCGCACCCCGAACCCCGGTCGTCTCCGCGGTTGCGGCCGGTGTGGCAGCGATCGGGATCACCGCACATCCGCTGAGCGGGCACCTGGCCGAGGACCCGGTGGGCGGCATCGCCGTCGCGCTGCACGCCCTGGCAGCCATGGTGTGGTGCGGTGCGCTCGCCGCACTGGTGCTCACCGTGGCACACCGCGGTCAATGGGCCCGGGTACTGCCCCTGTTCTCCCGGTGGGCGCTGGTGTGCGTGGCCGTGTTGCTCGTCGGCGGTGTGGTGTCGAGCCTCGCGGTGCTGGAGTCCCCCGCGGAGTTGGTCAGCACGGGCTGGGGCCGGGTGCTGTCCGCCAAGGTGCTGCTCACCGTTGCGTTGGTGGTGCTGGCCTGGCGAAATCGAGGGCACTGGCTGCCCGCGGCCCGGACGCACCGGGCCACCGCCGACGTGTCGCGTGCTCGGGCGTACACCGAGTTGGCGGTGATGGCCGCGGCGCTCGCGGCCGCCGCGACCCTGGCCGTGACCGGCTGACGCCGACCGTGCCGCTGCCGGGCGGTTTGGCATGATGGATACTTCCCGCGACAGCGGACAGCCGACGAGGAGTGGACATGACGGAGCAGCCGGATCGGGCCGACGACGGGCGTGATCCTGTCCGCCCGCAGTCCGATCCGGTGAAGGGAGCACCTGCCGCCAGGAAGGCCGTCCCGGCGAAGAAGGCTGCTGCCAAGGGCACTCCGGCGAAGAAGGCCCCGGCCAAGGGCACTCCCGCGAAGAAGGCCGCCGCGAAAAAGGCCCCGGCCAAGGGCACTCCGGCCAAGAAGGCCGCACCGCCCGCCACGAAGGCGCCTGCGAAGAAGGCAACCCCGGAGAAGGGGCCGGCCACTGAGGCGATGTTGGCTTCGGCCGCTGAAGAGACTGCGGCACAGGCGAAATCGACGGTCACGACGGCAACATCGGCGGTCACCGCACCGGCCACGGCGCCACGGGAGACCCGCGCGTCGACGTGGGTACCCGTCACCGCGGCCGTGCTCACCGGGGTGCTGGCCGTCATCGTCGTCCTGCTCACCGCACGGCACAACCGCGGCGACTGACCGGCCGAGGCCGCGGGCATAATGGCGCCGTGACCGTGACGCCCCGTGCCACCGCTGACCTGGTCGACGAGATCGGCCCCGACGTGCGCAGTTGCGACCTGCAGCTGCGCCAGTTCGGTGGGCGGGCCGAATTCGCCGGCCGCATCACCACCGTGCGTTGCTTCCAGGACAACGCCCTGCTGAAATCGGTGCTCTCCGAGCCCGGCGACGGCGGGGTGCTGGTGATCGACGGCGACGGGTCGGTGCACACGGCCCTGGTCGGCGACCTCATCGCCGAGTTGGGACGGTCCAACGGATGGTCGGGCCTGATCGTCAACGGCGCGGTGCGGGACGCCTCGACGCTGCGCACGCTCGACATCGGGATCAAGGCGCTGGGCACCAATCCGCGCAAGAGCACCAAGACCGGCGAGGGCGAGCGTGATGTCGCCGTCGAGTTCGGCGGCGTGGTGTTCACCCCCGGCGATACCGCCTACAGCGACGACGACGGGATCGTCGTCATCGCGGCGGGCGACTGATTCAGGACACCGGCGTCGCCACCGCCACCGGGTGTCTGGTGAACGCAAGCGCGGCGTCGTCGACCTTCCCGCGACGGATCAACTGAAGGTCGAGCAGATAGTTCTGCTTGAGTCGCCACGGGGCACGTGAACCCGCCTTGGGCAGGTAGTCCAGCGCACGCAGAACGTAGCCGGGAGTGAAATCCATCAGCGGTCGCTCGTCGACGCTGCGGCCGGGGTGGCGCGGCTCTACGGTGTCGAAGTCGTTAGTGTCCATGTAAGTGAGGACCCGACAGAAGAATTCGGACACCAGGTCGGCTTTCAGGGTCCAGGATGCGTTGGTGTAGCCGATCGTGAACGCCATGTTGGGCATGTTGGTCAGCATCATGCCCTTGTACGCCATCGAATCGTTGAGCACCAACGGCTCCCCGTTGCGTGTGATCGAGGCACCACCGAACAGTTGGAGGTTCAATCCTGTTGCGGTGACGATGATGTCGGCGTCGAGATGCCGGCCCGAACTCAGCGCCACCCCGGTCTCGGTGAACCGGTCGATGGTGTCGGTGACGATGTCGGCCTTACCCGCCCGGATGGTCTTGAACAGGTCGCCGTTGGGGGCCAGGCAGACTCGCTCGTCCCAGGGGTTGTAGCGCGGGTTGAAGTGCTTGTCGACGTCGAACCCCTCGGGTAGGCGCCGGGTCGCCATCGTCAGCAGCTGCTTGCGGAAGAACTCGGGGAACCTGCGGGCGATCTGGTACTGGATCGACTGCGCCAGAATGCTTTTCCACCGGTTCAGCACATAGGCCACCTTGGCGGGCAGGTGCTTATTGGTCGCCACGGTGAACGGGTCGACATCGGGCAGCGCCGCGATGAACGTCGGTGATCGCTGCAGCATCGTCAGGTGCCCGGCGCCCGAATTGGCCAGCGCGGGAATGAGAGTGACCGCAGTGGCGCCGCTACCGATCACCACGATGCGCTTGCCCGCGTAGTCCAGATCGGACGGCCAGTGCTGCGGGTGCACGATGGTGCCGGCGAAATCGGACGCGCCGAGAAATTCCGGCGCATAACCCTTGTCGTAGTCGTAGTAGCCGCTGCACGCCATCAGGTAGCGGGCGGAGACCTCGACCTGCTCACCACCGCGGTCGACGGTCACCGTCCAGCGACTCTGCTCGTCGGACCAGTCGGCACCGGTGACGGTGTGGCCGTACCGGATGTGTTTGTCGATGGCGTGCTCGGCGACGGTCTCCTCGAGGTAGGCCATGATCGACGGCCCGTCGGCGATCGCCTTGTTCGACGTCCACGGCTTGAAGCGGAAACCCAGGGTGAACATGTCGGAGTCCGAGCGAATGCCGGGATACTGGAACAGGTCCCACGTGCCGCCGAGATGCTCGCGGCGTTCGAGGATGACGTAGCTCTTCGTCGGACAGCGATCCTGGAGGTGCCACGCGGCGCTGATGCCGGAGATACCGGCTCCCACGATGACGACGTCGACGAACTCGGTCATGGCGGCCAAGCTATCAACGCCGCGTCGAGCCAGTCAACAGTATGTCGATAATTTCGACAGAGTGTAAAGTGCAGGAAGTGACGACCACCAGCCATACCCGTTCCAGCCGGGGCCGGCGCAGCACGCGCCCGTCCGGCGACGACCGGGAACTCGCGATCCTGGAAACCGCCGAGCAGCTGATGGCGGACCGCTCGCTGGCTGAGATCTCCGTCGACGACCTGGCCAGAGGCGCAGGCATCTCCCGTCCCACGTTCTACTTCTACTTCCCGTCCAAGGACGCGGTGCTGCTCACCCTGCTCGAGCGGGTCATCGCCGAGGCCGACGCCGCCCTCGAACAGTTGATCGCCAACCGGCCCGCCGATCGCCGCGCGATCTGGCGCAGGGGTATCGACGTCTTCGTCCGCACCTTCGGCGCCCACCGGGCGGTGTGCGCGGCCACGGTCGGGGTCCGCTCCACGAACTCCGAGGCACGCGATTTGTGGGCCCGTTCGATGCAGCGCTGGATCGACCACATCGCGGCGGTCATCGAGACCGAACGGGCCGATGGCGCGGCGCCGGTGACGGTGCCTGCCGTCGAATTGTCGACGGCCCTGAACCTCATGAACGAGTCGGTGATGACGGCGGCGTTCGCCGGGCACCAACCCTCGATCCCCGACCACCACGTGCTGGACAACCTCGTCCACATCTGGATGGCCAGCATCTACGGCAATCCCCAGGGAGATGTCGGACCCTGATGCGAACATGTGTTCGTGTCAGGGGAAGCGACCATCCTCCACGCTGATCTCGACTCGTTCTACGCATCGGTGGAGCAGCGGGACAACCCCGCGCTGCGCGGTCAACCGGTGATCGTCGGCGCGGGCGTGGTGCTGGCGGCCAGTTACGAAGCCAAAGCCTTTGGTGTGCGCACCGCGATGGGCGGTCGGCAGGCCCGTGCGTTGTGCCCGCAGGCCATCGTCGTGCCGCCGCGCATGTCGGCCTACTCGGGTGCCAGCGAGGCGGTGTTCGAGGTGTTCCGCGACACCACCCCTCTCGTGGAGCCGCTGTCGGTCGACGAGGCGTTTCTCGACGTCTCGGGTCTGCGCCGGGTCTCGGGCACCCCGGTGCAGATCGGCGCCCGGCTGCGGGAGCGGGTACGCGACGAGGTCGGCCTACCCATCACCGTGGGTATCGCGCGCACCAAGTTCCTCGCCAAGGTGGCCAGCGGGGAGGGCAAACCGGACGGCTTGCTACTGGTGCCGCCGGACCGCGAGCTCGCGTTTCTCCATCCGCTCCCGGTGCGGCGGTTGTGGGGTGTCGGCGCCAAGATCGCGGGCAAGCTGAAAGAGCACGGTGTCGAGACGGTGGCCGAGGTGGCCGAGTTGAACGAGGCGACGCTCAGCTCGATCGTGGGTGGGGCGATGGGGCGGCAGCTGTATGCGTTGTCGCACAACGTCGATCGTCGCCGGGTGGTCACCGGGCAGCGTCGTCGCTCGGTGGGCGCCCAGCGAGCGCTGGGGCGGGCCGGCAACTCCATGTCGGCAGCTGAGATCGATGCGGTGGTGGTGAATCTGGTCGACCGGATCACGCGCCGCATGCGTGCCGCCGATCGCACCGGGCGCACGGTGGTGTTGCGGGTGCGGTTCGACGACTTCGGCCGGGTCACGCGGTCGCACACACTGCCGCGGGCCACAGCATCGACGGACGCGATCCTCGGTGCCGCGCGCGCCTTGGTCGCGGGTGCGGGTCCGCTGGTCGCCGAACGTGGCCTGACGCTGATCGGCTTCGCGGTGTGCAACATCGACCGCGACGGCGCCGAGCAGATGGAGTTGCCGTTCGGACGGTCGTCGGCGGCGGTGGAGGGGCGCGACTCCGGGGCTATCGACTCGGCGGTCGACCGGGTGCGCGGACGGTATGGCAACGCGGCGGTGACGCGGGGTGTGCTGGTCGGGCGAGATCCCGGATGGGAGATGCCGATGCTGCCGGACTGAGTCAGGATCGGGTCCACTCGAGCAGGGCGTCCACCGGCCACGTGTTGACGATGCGCTCGGGGTCGAGACCGGCGTCGAGTGCGCGCTGCGCGCCGTAGCCGAGGAACTCGAGTTGGCCGGGCGCATGGGAGTCGGTGTCGATCGAGAACACACAGCCGATGTCCATGGCCAGGGTGAGGAGCCGCGTCGGCGGGTCCCGGCGCTCCGGGCGGGAGTTGATCTCGACCGCGGTTCCGGCGTCTCGGCACGCGGTGAACACGGCGTCGGCGTCGAAGGTGGATTCCGCCCGCATGCCCCGGCCGCCGGTGACCAGCCGACCGGTGCAGTGGCCCAGCACGTCGGTGTGCGGATTGGTGACGGCCTTGATCATCCGCCGGGTCATCGCCTGGGACTCCATCGCCAACTTGGAGTGCACGCTGGCGACCACGACGTCGAGGCGCTCGAGCAGTTCCGGTTCCTGATCGAGGGAACCGTCTTCGAGGATGTCGACCTCGATACCGGTGAGAATCCGCATGGGAGAGACGCTTTCGCGGATTCCGTCGATGACGTCGAGCTGCTCGCGCAGCCGGTCGGGTGAGAGTCCGTTGGCGATCTTCAGGCGTGGTGAGTGATCGGTGAGCGCGCAGTATTCGTGGCCGAGGTCGCGGGCGGCCGTCATCATCTCTTCGATCGGCGCCGAACCGTCCGACCAGTTCGAGTGGACGTGCAGATCACCGCGCAGCGCGGCACGGATGTCCCCTCCCCCGAGGTCCTGGGCCGCCTCCCGCAACTCGACCAGCACGTCGGGTTCGCGTCCGGCCCATGCCTCGGCGATCACCTTGGCGGTCTTGGGGCCGATGCGGGGAAGCGTCTGCCAGCTGTTGGCTGCACCGTGCTTCTGGCGTTGCGCGTCGGTGAGGGCTTCGACCACGTCAGCGGCGGTGCGGTAGGCCATCACCCGGCGCGGGTCTTCGCGCGCCCGGTCCTTGTAGTACGCGATCTGGCGCAACGCGGTGACCGGATCCATGCCTCCAGTGTGCCCGCAGATGGGCGCGAGAATTCGTGTCAAGAGGCCACTCGGGTGCTTGTTAGTCTTTTCGACAACGAAAGGCGGGGTATGGGTCTGCTGGAGGATCTCTTCCAGATCGGGGACGGCGTTCGCAGCGGAATCACCGACGCACCCAGCTTCATCGGCGACGTCCTCACCGGTGACTTCCACGCAGCGGTGACCGACGGCCGAAACGTCATCGGGGACGTGGTCGGCATTCTCGAAGGGGCCGAGGGACTCGGGGTCAGCCTCGGCGAGATACCGAAGAGGTACCTGGGCACGGCCGCGAAGATCGCCGATTCCAAGATCCTGTCGGCTGCCCAGTTGGCTATCGAGGGGCAGAAAAAGCTCACCGGCTCCGGCGACCCGGCCGACGGCAACGGGTACAAGGATTCCGCTGATTGGCTCGACAAGACCGTCGAGACCCTCGTCGACGCCGCACCGCATGAAGATCGGTGGGACGGCGCAGCGGCGGAAGCCTACGGGGACAACAACGGTGCACATCGGAGATACGCATCTGGTACCGGCGTGGCCGACAGGGCCATCGCCGACGTCATCGCGCTCGAAGCGGCTCAAGTCGTCCGCACGCGCGACACGTTGGACGACGCCTCCCAACAGCTGTACGACTTCGGGCTCGCCACATCGTGGATGATGTTCATCCCTCCGCTGATTCCGGCAAAGGTGACCGCGGACCTGCTAGCGGCATCGATGGCGCTGGGCACCACGACCACCGCGATCGGGATCCTCGCGAAGAACTCCATGGAGAACGCCAGCCGGATTCGGGACAACCGTCACTTTTACGACGAGGTGATCGCCAACGACACATCGGGGTCGGAGGACGGTTGCGACGTTGGTGTGACGCCGCAGACGGACGATCTCAAGAGGCTGCCAAGGCGCATCGCGAAGGGCGACACATACACCGTCCCGGCGCCAGAAACCCGCGATCAAGGACCGCCCGCTACACCCTACGAGGGCCAACCGAATATCGGGACCGCGCCTGGACCTGCCGCGAGTTCACCACCCTTGAACCGCCCCGGGCCGCCCGCTGCCGCGCCGCAACCCTCCCGCCCCGGATCGCCCGCCCTCTCACCCCGACAGGCCACCGGCTCCAGGACATTGCCCAGTCCACCTAGACCGACGGCTGCGGCAGCCGAGCCGGCCGTGGGGGGCCGAGCGCCGACGCCGAAGACACCGACGAGAACGGAGAGGCCACGCAATGGGTAATCGCGAGCAGAATCTTCGCGTCGTGACCGAACACATCGACAAACTCGCCGTTCGCCAGCACCGCGCAGTCGACCAGCTCATCGGAGCGAACCGGGCCGCCGGTGCGGCGTCGACCACCGTCGAGGCGACACACGGTCTGATCTGTCAGCTGACGACGATGGCACTCGCCGACGCTGACACCGCCCGAAAGGATGCCGGTCAGACTCTGCAGAGGGTCTCGACTGAGTTTGCCTCGAAACTCGAGAACGCCTCGAGGAACTACCAAAACACGGACTACTTCCATGGCAAGAAGATCGGCGGAGAATGTCAGGTGTGAGAACGTTCTGGGTTGCACCGGAGCTGGGCTGATGGATGACGACTGCGAGTTCGACGGCGGGTGGACAGCGTCATTTCAGTCGGTGTCATATCAGTCGGGCGAATCCGACGATATCGACATCTTCGATGCACTCGACGTGTACCGGTCGACCTCAGCGGATCCCGTTGCCGCCGACGATGATCAACTCGTCACGACCCTGCTGTTCACTGCAAGCAACCCGGATAGAACCGTCTCCGCTGTGGCGCTGATGAATGGCCGAATCCTCCGGGTGGACCTGGCGCGCGACGTCGTCGACATGGGCGAGAGCGAACTCTCGTCGGAAATCGCTTCCGTGGCCGAACTCGCTCGCCTGCAGGCCAGGGCGGCACAGCACATCGTGATCGCCGAGCTGATGGGCCGTCGGGGTCAGGACAGCGCGGCCATCCAGAGCTTTCTGTGGCGCGAACTGGGCCTCCCGACAACGGAAATGGTCACGACACGCCGTGCCGAGCTGTTCGCCTAGCATCCGGTCTCCACACGAATGAATCCACCGCACGTACACACCGCTGCCCTGCCCCAGAAACCGCGGTGGTGGCTGCTCGTCGCGCTCGCTGTCACCACGGTGGTTGTCTGCGTTGTCGCCGCGGTCATCGTCTTCCATCGGGCGGTCGACGGCGTTGCGGTGCCCCGCCCGGCCTGGCAACCGCCACCACAGATTCTGCTGTCGTCACCGATGAGCAGCCAGCCAGTACCGGGATGGCGCACGTCGTTGGGGACACTAGGGCTTGGTGACGCGGCCCCCGGTCAACCCGGTGCGGCGCGATTCGCCAGCGATCCCGATTCGCAGTTTTCAGAACCCTTCGTCGGAAATGTCGGTGACAGAGCGTATTTTACGATTGCCACGACCAGCGGCGATCGGCGCTGGTGGTTGGCAGGAATCAACACGACAACCGGACAACCCCTGTTTCCGCCAATCCAGTTGGTCGCCCCAACCCCGCCACAATGCTTCATCAACGGCCCAGACCGGGTCCTGTGTGTTCGGTCTGGTGATCGTGCCATGGCGTGGGTCATCGACGCCCACACGGGACGCGTGATCTACCAAGGCCCGACGGATCTCAGTACCCAGACGGGCCATCTCGGAGTCGAGCAGCTGGGCGAATACGCCGTCGCCGGCAAGATGAACCAGGGCATCTACGGAATCGGAGACACCGCGAACACCACGTGGTTCGTCCCGGGCGATGGACACGTCGTCCACGACTCCGGAACGACAGACATCCCGCCCCCGCCGTTCGCCACCCAGGACACCGGTAGTGCAGATCGGATGGTGGTGTTCTCGCTCGTCGACGGCAAGGTCGTTCAACCGCAACTGGACGCGAACGTTCGGCCGTTCAGGGCGGTGGTCTATCCCGGCGGATTCGCCGTCGAGGTGACCTCCGACAAAGTCGCCGCGACACCGGATGCGGTGTTGTTCTTCGATACCGACGGGAAGTTGCTCGGCAAGGACGAGGCGTCCGGATTTCTAGAGACGTCGTCACAGGTTCTGCCCATCACGTCCTCGCGCTCGAAAGCCGTCGTCTACAGTCCTCAGGGCTATCCGCTCGCCGACATCACCGGATTCAATGAAGGTTTGAGCGTATTGCTCGGTACACGACTCTTCGTGAACCTGTCCCATTCGAATGCAAAAGACGAATGGCACCCCTACGACCTCGACACGGGAGCCAAGGGCCCGATGTGCCAGGCAGACATGTACTACTTCGTGGGAAGCGACGGTACGACAGCCGTTTTCACCTCGGACAGGCCAGCTCTCGGTGAAACCACCCACGGGGTGGACATCGCGACATGCACCGACCGGTGGTCGTTCACAACCAAGCCCGGCGCCTATCGCAAGGTCTGGCGCATCAACACCACACTCGTCCAATTGTCGGACGACGGAACGGAATTGATGTCGCTGGTGGCGCCGAATTGACGGCCACCAGTCTTTGCTCATGAGAGCATGCCGGTCTCGATGATCGAGAGTCGCGCATACGCCGTCCAGCACGTGATCGACGGCACCAGGCTCGTTCGACTGTCCGATGATGGAACGGAACTGACGTCGTTGGTGGCAGCTCCTCGCTCATCCGAGCCCGGATGAATCGATTGCATCGCTCGACCATTGCGGCCGCTGCGCTTGTGACTATCGCGATCGTTGCAGGAGCCGTGTGGTGGCACCACAACGGATCCGAGCAGGCGCCCGCCCCTTGGGATCCACCCGAACAATCGCATCTTTCATCGATGCAAAAGCTACCCGCCGCCGGATGGCGCGTATCCGCTACAGACCTCGGCCTTCCGCCTGGCACGCTCTTCATCACGGGGTCGACACCCGCGCAGTCGGCACCCCTGATCGGCTTTCTGGGTGATCGCTCCTACTTCCTTGCGATGCAACCGCAGACACACAATTGGTGGCTGGTGGGTGTCAATATTAGAAGCGGCACAACACTTTTCGCACCGGTGCCATTGGCTTCGGACACCGTGTACCGGCCGGACTGTTACAGGAACGGCCCCACATTTGTCCTGTGTGTACGCCCCAGCGGTCCGACGGACCACGTTGCCTGGGTCATCGACGCTGCGAGCGGAAGGACCATCTTCAACGGGCCCACGTCGTTGACGCAGCTATCAGGCCACAACAGCGCAGAACAGGTGGGCATGTACGCAATTGCTTCCGAGTCAGGGCGCGGAGCGTCCGGCATCGGAAAGCAATCGGAACGGACCTGGTTTGTCGGCGGTGACGGTGATGTGGATCAAAAGTATCGGCCGCAGAGTGACGTGGGCGACGCGACGCTTGGCACCCAGAGTATCGGCGGTTCGGAGAGCAAGAGGAAGGTGGTCTTCGGACTTGCCGATGGTCGGATGCTGTCACCGGACCTGGCCCCGGGAAAGCAGGGCCTCGACGCGGTCGTCTATCCCGGCGGATTCGCAGTGGAGGTGGGTCCCGCAGGGCGACTCGCTGACCCCGACGAAGTTCTCTTCTTCGATACCCGCGGGCAGCGAATCGGGCGCGTCGAAACCAAAGGTTCCCTCGCCGCGGATGCGCGAGACCTCCCCATGATCGTCACCCCGCAGGGCACGACGGTCTACACACCCAGAGGCGGTCCTCTTGTCCGGATCAGTTCCGACGGAGCAGAGCCCGACACCCTCCTCATCGGAACTCGGCTCATGGTCAGCATGGGTGGGGGTTCATTTCCCGAGTGGACGCAATACGATCTGCGCACCGGCCGGCAGGGACCGACCTGCAAAGCAAACTTCAGCAATTACCTCGGAAACGACGGCACGGTCGCCGTCCTACGGATCCTTGATCCGGCAGGCGGCCGCGTCGCCAAAGCCGTCGACCCCGCAACCTGTCAGACGTTGTGGACGCTTCAGGCGGGTGCGAATTCGCAAGCCCAGGTCTGGCGCATCAACACCACACTCGTCCAATTATCGGACGACGGAACGGAATTGATGTCGCTGGTGGCGCCTGGCTAGGCGCTCCACCCCGGGTCGCGGCCGGTGAGTCCGATCACCCGGTCGAGCAGCGGCGCGTCGTCGGGCACCGGCACGGGCTTCTTGAACAGGCTCTCGTCAGGCCCTTGCTGAACCAGCCAGGTGAGGTGCGAATGCACCGCATCCAGTACGGACTCGCCCACGGAGTACGGCTGTCCCGTCGCGCGCGCCAGGTCCCAGCCGTGCACGACGACCTCCGTCAGCGTGACCAGCCCGCAGCGCTCGCCCCCGAAATTGAGGCTGGCCGCGCGCGTGGATCCCTCCCACGCCGCGGGAACCTCCCAGGCCCCGGCGAGCGCGGTGAGCCGATCCGGATAGACGGTCCGCCAGTCACTGACCAGATGCTCACCGATCTCCGGCAGGACGTCGGTCAGCACTCCGGACCGCTTGGACGCCGCGTCGGTGAAAGCCGTCGACACATCACCGATGTGGGACAGCAGGGCGGCCACGGTCATGTGCTCGCACGGGGTGCGCGCGCCGAGCTGATCGTCCTTGGCGTTGATCACGAGGTCAGCGGTACGCGCACACGCAGGAAACATATCGATCATGGGAATGCCGACCCTACCAGCGCGAAAGGCCCTCCGGGCCGCAGAGAGTTAGAGTCGGTGAAGTGAAATTCGCATTCAAGACTTCACCACAGAACACCACGTGGTCGGACATGCTGGCCGTCTGGAAAGCCGCCGACGAGATAGACGTCTTCGAGTCCGGCTGGTCCTTCGACCACTTCTATCCGATCTTCTCCGACTCGACGGGTCCGTGCCTGGAGGGGTGGGTGACGCTGACCGCGCTGGCACAGGCGACCACCCGGCTGCGGGTCGGCGTGCTGGTCACCGGCATCCACTATCGGCATCCCGCGGTGCTGGCCAACATGGCGTCGGCTTTAGACATCGTCTCGAACGGTCGCCTGGAACTGGGCATCGGGGCGGGCTGGAACGAGGAGGAGTCCGGCGCCTACGGCATCGAGCTCGGCAGCATCAAGGAACGTTTCGACCGTTTCGAGGAAGCCTGCGAGGTGCTGCGCGGCCTGCTGTCCCAGGAGACCACCACGTTCGACGGCACCTACTACCAGCTCAAGGACGCCCGCAACGAGCCGAAGGGGCCCCAGCAGCCGCATCCGCCGATCTGCATCGGCGGTGGCGGCGAGAAGCGCACGCTACGGATCACCGCGAAATACGCCGACCACTGGAATTACCCCGGCGGGAGCCCCGAGGAATTCGCACGCAAGCGTGACGTGCTGGCCCGCCACTGCGCGGACATCGGGCGCGACCCGAAGGAGATCGTGCTCTCGTCGCACATCAGGCTGACCGAGGACCGGGATTACCGACGGTTGATCGAGGACTGCATCGCGCTGGGTGCCGAAGGCCTGGACCTGGCGATCATCTACCTGCCGCCACCACACGATCCCGCGGTCCTCGAACCCATCGCCGAGGCCATCCGCGATTCCGGTCTGCTCAGCAAATAAGACTCAGGTCACGGCCGAGTCACGCTGGGCAAAAATCCGGCCCGGGCGGACCGCACTCGGCCCTACGGGACCGACAATATTCGCTAAAACCCGTAACGGACGAGTTCGTCGGCGGTGATCAGCCGCTCGGCCTTGGCGGGGAATTCGCGGTTCTTGACAGGGTGACGGAACAATGACCAGGCAAATCGAGTGATCCGTGTCCGGGGAATCGGATTGATGTACACGGTGATACTCCTGCGGTGTGCCAATAGCTGAACCGGGGAGCTACTTTACCGCAGCGCCCTTAGCAAGTCATTAGATACCTCGGTACTGGCAAACAGTCGGAGGCACGCCGAAGAAAAATATGCTGTTTCTGGTGTGACTGAAGTGGCGGAAGTGAACGGTGTGCAACCCGTTCGCGACCCACCTGTGTGCCGAGCGTGCCCCCACGGTTGTGAAATCGATGCATCGACAACCGAGGGGGCACGCTCGTGAAAAGAACCTCTTACCGCTGGGGTACCGCGGTCGGCTTGATGGGGGCAGGCAGCGCGGTGTGCCCCATCAGATACCGGTCGACCGCCGACGCCGCGGCACGGCCCTCGGCGATCGCCCACACGATCAGGGACTGCCCGCGACCCATGTCCCCGGCGGCGTACACCCCGGGCACCGACGTGGCGAACTTCGCGTCCCGCCCGACGTTGCCCCGCTCGTTGATCTCGACGCCGAGGTCGGTCAGCAGCCCTTCGCGCTCCGGGCCGGTGAAGCCCATCGCGAGCAGCACCAGATCGGCGGCCATCTCGAAGTCGGTCCCGTCGACCTTCTCGAACTTGCCGGCCTTCATCTCGACCTCGTAACCGCGCAGCCCGGCCACCCGACCGTCCTCACCGAAGAACTCCTCGGTGTTGACCGAGTAGACGCGTTCGCCGCCCTCCTCGTGGGCTGAGGTGACGCGGTACATCAACGGGTAGGTCGGCCACGGGGTGGAATCGGCCCGCGTCTCCGGCGGGCGCGGCATGATCTCGAACTGGCGCACGTGCTCGGCGCCCTGCCGGTGCGCGGTGCCCAGGCAGTCTGCGCCGGTGTCACCGCCGCCGATGATGACGACCTTCTTGCCCTTGGCGGTGATCGGCGGCTGCTCGTCCTCGTCGACGACGGGGTCCCCGAGCTGGACGCGGTTGGCCCAGGGCAGGTACTCCATGGCCTGGTGGATGCCGTCGAGTTCGCGGCCAGGGATCGGGAGGTCACGACGGGCCGTCGCCCCGCCGGCCAGCACCACGGCGTCGAACTCCGAGCGCAGCTGCGCGGCGGTGATGTCGACGCCGACGTTGACGCCGGTGCGGAATTCCGTTCCCTCCGCTCGCATCTGCTCCAGGCGGCGGTCGATGTGACGCTTCTCCATCTTGAACTCGGGGATGCCGTAGCGCAGCAGCCCGCCGATGCGGTCGTCACGCTCGAACACCGTGACGGCGTGGCCGGCACGCGTGAGCTGTTGGGCTGCAGCCAATCCCGCCGGTCCCGAACCGACGACGGCGACCTTCTTGCCGGTCACCCGATCCGGCGGCAGCGGCACCACCCAACCCTTGTCGAAGGCGTTGTCGATGATCTCGACCTCGACCTGCTTGATGGTCACCGGGTCCTGGTTGATGCCGAGCACACAGGAACCTTCACAGGGCGCGGGGCACAACCGCCCGGTGAACTCCGGGAAGTTGTTCGTGGCGTGCAGACGCTCGATGGCGTCCCGCCACCGGTCGGTGCGGACCAGGTCGTTCCACTCCGGGATCAGGTTCCCCAGCGGGCAGCCGTTGTGGCAGAACGGGATACCGCAGTCCATGCACCGTGATGCCTGAACCTGGAGGTGATCGGATGGGAACTCCTCGTACACCTCTTTCCAGTCACGCAGCCTCAGATCGACCGGGCGGCGCTGGGGTGTCTCGCGCTGCGTGTGCTTCATGAAACCGCGTGGATCAGCCACTTGCAGCCGCCATGATCGCCTCGTCCACATTCTCTCCGTTGCGTTCCGCGTCGGCGATGGCCTGCAACACACGCTTGTAGTCGCGTGGCATCACCTTGGTGAAATGACCGCGCTGGGAGTCCCAGTCGGCCAGGATGCGTTGTCCCACCGCCGAATCGGTGGCGTCGACATGCGCAGTGATCATGCCGTGCAGGAACTCGACGTCGTCACCGTCGAGGTCATCCAGTTCGACCATGTCGGGATTCAGGTTGGCGGCGAGACGATCGTCGGGGTCGTACACGTACCCGATGCCGCCCGACATCCCTGCCGCGAAGTTCCGTCCGGTGGGGCCGAGGATGACCACCCGCCCGCCGGTCATGTATTCGCACCCGTGGTCACCGACACCCTCGACGACGGCGTGAGCGCCGGAGTTACGCACCGCGAACCGCTGACCGACCTGACCGCGCAGGAACATCTCCCCGCTGGTGGCACCGAACAGCACGACGTTGCCGGCGATGGTGTTGTCCTCGGCGACGTAACCGGCAGGCGCCCCCTCGTCGGGACGCACCACGATGCGCCCACCTGACAGACCCTTGCCGACGTAGTCGTTGGCGTCACCGTAGACCCGCAGGGTGATACCCCGGGGCACGAACGCCCCGAAGCTGTTACCCGCCGAGCCGTTGAACGTGATGTCGATGGTTCCGTCCGGAAGACCCTGCCCGCCATAGGCTTTGGTGACCTCGTGACCGAGCATGGTGCCGACCGTGCGGTTCACGTTGGCGATCGTCGTCGAGAAACGCACGGGCGATTCGGAATCGAGCGCCTCGCGACACTGCACGATCAGCTGCTGGTCGAGCGCCTTGTCCAGGCCGTGATCCTGACGCGAACTGCAGTACAGGTCCTGGTTCATGAACGCCGACTCCGGCTCGTGCAGCACCGGCGACAGGTCCAGCTTGTGCGCCTTCCAGTGCTCGGCGGCGCGCGTGGTGTCCAGCGCACGCACCTGGCCCACCATCTCGTTGACGGTGCGGAAACCCAACTGCGCCATCAGTTCCCGAACCTCTTCGGCGATGAACATGAAGAAGTTCTCGACGAATTCGGGCTTGCCGTTGAACCGTGCACGCAGCGCGGGGTTCTGGGTGGCCACGCCGACCGGGCAGGTGTCGAGATGACAGACGCGCATCATGATGCAGCCGGACACCACCAGTGGTGCGGTGGCGAAACCGAACTCCTCGGCGCCCAGCAGCGCGGCGACCACGACGTCGCGGCCGGTCTTGAGCTGACCGTCCACCTGCACCACGATGCGATCCCGGAGCCCGTTGAGCAGCAACGTCTGCTGCGTCTCGGCCAGGCCGAGCTCCCACGGTGCGCCCGCGTGCTTCATCGACGTCAACGGGGTGGCCCCGGTGCCGCCGTCATGGCCCGAGATGAGCACGACGTCGGCGTGCGCCTTGGACACACCCGCGGCCACGGTGCCGACGCCGTTCTCGGACACCAACTTCACGTGCACGCGCGCCTGCGGGTTGGCGTTCTTCAGGTCGTGGATCAGCTGCGCGAGATCCTCGATCGAGTAGATGTCGTGGTGCGGCGGCGGTGAGATCAGCCCGACGCCCGGCGTGGAGTGCCGGACCTCGGCCACCCACGGGTACACCTTGTGCCCCGGAAGCTGGCCGCCCTCACCGGGTTTGGCGCCCTGAGCCATCTTGATCTGGATGTCGGTGCAGTTCGTCAGGTAGTGCGACGTGACCCCGAAGCGGCCGGACGCGACCTGTTTGATCGCGCTGCGCCGCCAGTCACCGTTCTCGTCGCGGTCGAACCGGGACACTGCCTCGCCGCCCTCACCGGAATTCGACCGGCCGCCGAGGCGGTTCATCGCGATCGCCAGCGTCTCGTGCGCCTCCGCCGAGATCGAGCCGTAGCTCATCGCGCCCGTGGAGAACCGCTTGACGATCTCGGTGGCCGGCTCGACCTCCTCGATCGGCACCGGCGGACGCTCGCCGTCGCGGAACTTGAGCAGGCCGCGCAGGGACGCCATCCGCTCGCTCTGGTCGTCGACGAGCTGCGTGTACTCCTTGAACACCTCGTACTGCCCGGTGCGGGTGGAGTGCTGCAGCTTGAACACCGTGTCCGGGTTGAACAGGTGGTATTCACCCTCGCGGCGCCACTGGTACTCGCCGCCGACCTCGAGCTCGCGATGCGCCCACTCGTCGGGACGGTCGAGGTAGGCCAGGGTGTGCCGGGTTGCGACGTCGTCGGCGATGTCGTCGAGGTCGATGCCACCGACCGGGCAGGACAGCCCGGTGAAGTACTCGTCGAGCAGCTTCTGGCTGATGCCGATGGCCTGGAACAGCTGCGCACCGGTGTAGGACGCGAGCGTCGAGATGCCCATCTTGGACATCACCTTCAGCACGCCCTTGCCTGCGGCCTTGACGTAGTTGGCCTTGGCCTGGTCACTGCTGATGCCGGTGATGACACCTCTGTCGACCATGTCCTCGATCGACTCGAAGGCCATGTACGGGTTGACCGCGGCCGCGCCGAAGCCGACCAGAGCCGCCATGTGGTGCACCTCGCGGGCGTCACCGGCCTCGACGACCAGACCGACTTTGGTGCGGGTCCGGTCGCGGACCAGGTGGTGGTGCACGGCGGCGACCGACAGCAGCGACGGGATCGGCGCCATCTGTTCACTGGACTCGCGGTCGGAGAGCACGATGATGCGCGCGCCGTCGCGGATGGCGGCCGACACCTTCGCGCGCACGTTGTCCAGGGCCTCCCGCAACCCCTGGCCACCGCGGTTCACCGGATACAGACAGCGGATCACCGCGGCCCGCATACCGTGCTTGTGGCCACGGATCTCGTGGTCGGGATCGACACAGATCAGCTTCGACAGCTCGGCGTTACGCAGGATCGGCTGCGCGAGCGCGATCTGACGGCACGATTCGGCGTCGGGGTTGAGCAGGTCGCCTTCCGGGCCGACGGTACCCGCCAGGCTGGTGACCACCTCTTCGCGGATGGCGTCCAGTGGCGGGTTGGTCACCTGGGCGAAGAGCTGCTGGAAGTAGTCGAAGAGCACCCGCGACCGCGCTGAGAGCACGGCGATCGGGGTGTCGGTGCCCATCGAACCCAGCGCCTCGGCTCCGGTGCGGGCCATCGGGGCGACCAGCAGGTTGAGCTCTTCGTAGGTGTATCCGAAGATCTGCTGGCGCAGCACCACCCGGTGGTGGGGCATGCGCACGTAGTCACCCGGTGGCAGGTCCTCGAGCTGGAACAGCCCGGCGTCGAGCCACTCCTGGTAGGGGTGCTCGGCGGCAAGTTGGGACTTGACCTCCTCGTCGGAGACGATGCGTCCCTGCGCGGTGTCGACCAGGAACATCCGGCCGGGCTGCAGGCGCATCTTCTGCACGACCGTGCCCGGGTCGACGTCGAGGACGCCGGCTTCCGACGCCATCACGACGAGACCGTCGCTGGTCACCCAGATCCGGGAGGGGCGCAGACCGTTGCGGTCGAGCACCGCCCCGATGACGGTGCCGTCGGTGAAGCACACCGACGCCGGTCCGTCCCACGGCTCCATCAGGGTCGCGTGGTAGGCGTAGAACGCCCGGCGCGCCGGGTCCATCGACTCGTGACGCTCCCACGCCTCGGGGATCATCATCAGCACCGCGTGCGGCAGGCTGCGGCCGCCCAGGTGGAGCAGCTCGAGCACCTCGTCGAAGCGCGCGGTGTCCGAGGCGCCCGGTGTGCAGACGGGGACGATCTTGTCGAGGTCGGCCTTGGTGCCGAACACGTCGGTGCGGATCAGCGCCTCCCTGGCGCGCATCCAGTTCTCGTTGCCGGTGACAGTGTTGATCTCACCGTTGTGCGCGATGCGGCGGAACGGGTGCGCCAGCGGCCAGGACGGGAAGGTGTTGGTGGAGAACCGGGAGTGCACGATGCCAAGAGCGCTGGTGAGCCGCTGGTCCTGCAGATCCAGGTAGAACGCCTTGAGCTGCGGCGTGGTGAGCATGCCCTTGTAGACGAACGTCTGCCCGGACAGGCTGGGGAAGTACACGGTCTCGCGGCCGGGGCCGTCCTGGCCAGGACCCTTGGTGCCCAGTTCGTGCTCGGCGCGCTTGCGCACGACGAACGCGCGGCGTTCGAGGTCCATGCCCGACGCGCCGGCCAGGAACACCTGACGGAAGGTCGGCATCGCGTCGCGGGCGAGTGCGCCCAGCGAGGAGTCGTCGGTGGGGACGTCACGCCAGCCCAGTACGTGCAGGCCCTCGGCCTCGGCGATCTTCTCGACCGACTCGCAGGCGGTCGCGGCGTCCTTGGAGGACTGGGGCAGGAACGCGATCCCGGTGGCGTAACGACCCGGTTCGGGGAGGTCGAAGCCTTCGATCTTGCAGACCGCCCTGAAGTACTCGTCCGGCACCTGCAGCAGGATGCCCGCGCCGTCACCGGTGTTGGGCTCGGCGCCCTGGGCGCCCCGGTGCTCCAGGTTGAGCAGCGCCGTGATGGCCTTCTCGACGATGTCGCGGCTGCGGCGGCCGTGCATGTCGGCCACCATGGCCACGCCGCACGAATCGTGCTCGAACGCGGGGTTGTAAAGGCCCTGAGGACTGGGCGCCATTCCCACCTACCTTATTTTCTGACTACGCCGGCACAGCGTTCCCTGACGGCAACCGTGGACGAGACCGTTAGCCGGAGTGGCCGTGGAGGGACCTTCGTGCAGCACCGAACGACGGCCCTTTTCCCACGCGCCACGAGTGCTGAAAACGATATGACAAAGGGCCCCTGACATGCCAACTTAGTCGACCCTCATGACGTTCGCCGGACCTCGCGCCCGTCCGCCCGCGGCATCGACAGGTCACGGTCGAATAACGTTGCCGCTACCCGTCTTTCGATGCTGGAGTCGACCTCACGGCCGGATCCACCCGTCGACCCTGCCGACGCCGCCCGCCACGGCGAATTTGCTGGAAGTCGCCGAAATGGCCGTGTAGTGCAGAAAAATTCTTCTGGGAATTTGCGCAAAGCCTCGCCAGATTCTTAGAAATTGCCGAACGGTTGCTTTGCAGCTCCGCCGAGGGCTCCAGCAAACTCTTGCCGTGGCGGATTCCGTCGAGCTCACGCCAAACGCGCAGTGGCCCAGCAGATGCTGGGCCACTGCGGCATGGGTGCTGACCGCCGGTGAGGCCACCGGCGAACTGTCAGGATTTCTTCTTCTTGGCCGCGCTGGCGGCACCCTTCTCGGTGTTCTCGCCCTCGTTCGCCAGTTGGCCCCCGGAATTCTCCAGGTGCGCCCGCACGAACCACTGGAACTTCTCCAGCTCGGCAGAATGGCCGATCAGCATGTCCTGGGACACCAGGTCGAGTTCTTCGAGGCGCTCGATGCCCTTGCGGGTGTCCTCGATGACGCCGACGTAGACCAGGTCGAGTGCGGCCAGGTGCGCCTGCACCGTGTCACGGCCCACCGAGTAGTCGTCCCAGGTGCGGTCGTTCTGGATGGCTCCCGGCGTGCCCTGCGGCGACGCACCGAGTGCGGCGATGCGCTCGGCCACCTCGTCGGCGTACCCGCGGACCAGGTCCACCTGCGGGTCGATCATCTCGTGGACACCGATGAAGTTGGGCCCCACCACATTCCAGTGCACGTGCTTGAGGGTGAGATGCAGATCGTTGTAGCGGCTGAGCGCCTTCTGCAGCAGCTCGGCCACCTCGGCGCCCTGCTTGTCGGACAGTCCGGGAACAGTGAATGCAGTCATTGAATGGCTCCTTCGCTTGACCCGCGACGTGTACCCGGGCCTCCGGGGCGGTAATCGTCCCGGTGGCACGTCACATTTCGGCAAGATTCGGCAGCGCGGCGCGCGGGCCGAAGCGCGGATTGACCGCGAGCCCACTTGCTTCGAGCAGGCGCACGGCCCGCTGCCGGTGCGGGGCCAGCGGGGCCAGCAGCGCCACCATCTCGTCGTCGTCGATCGGGTGACCGAGCAGGCTCCAGCCGACCATCGTCGACAGGTGGTAGTCCCCGATCGACAACGCGTCGGCGTCGCCGAACGCGCGCTGGGCGACCTCCGCGGCGGTCCACACCCCGATTCCGGGCAACGACATCAGTGCAGCCTGGGCCGCCTCCGACGACCGGTGGACCAGCCGTTCGAGCGCGTCGGCACGCTGAGCGGCACCGACGACGGTGCGGGCGCGGCCGGGGTCGACGTTGGCGAGGTGGAACTCCCAGGACGGAACCCGTCGCCACGCCTCGGCGGTCGGGGGCACCCGCAGGTGCGCCGGCGCGGGGCCCGGGGCCGGTGCGCCGTACTTGCCGACGAGCCTGCGCCAGGCCCGGCGGGCGTCCTTGCCGTACACCCGCTGTTCGAGGATCGCGGGTACCAGCGCCTCCAGGACGCGTCCGGTGCGGCCCAGACGTAGGTGCGGCACCCGCTGGTGGGCCCGCGCGATGGTCGGCTCCTGCGGGTCGAAGTCGCTGCGATCATCGTCGGCGCCCAGGAGGGCCGGCAGGGTGGCGGTGAACTCGGCGGCACCGGGTCCCCAGGCCTCGCAGCCGACGGTATCGACCGCGGACCGTGTGATCCGCGCCGTCACCGGCCCGCTGGCCAGCAGGCTGGTGCGCCAGATCGCCCCGTCGGGGGCGTCGTGGTAGCAGGGGTCGGCTCGGCCGCGGCGCAGGGGCGAGAGCGTCAGCCCCGGGCTGGCCGGGCCGGCGAACACCACGCTCGCCGAACTGCGCATGTGGCCGGCCTAGGACGCCACCACGACGTCGGCCTTGTTCGGATAGAACGCGACGTGACCGGCGATGTCGGCGACCGCCGGATACGGCTGTTCGTAGGTCCACACCGCGTCGGAGACCGTCCGGTCACCGACGCGCACGTCGTAGTACCCGGCATCACCCTTGAACGGGCAGTAGCTGGTGGTGTCACTGGGCACCAACCGGTCGGGTGCCACATCGGAGATCGGGATGTACTGCACCGCCGGATAGGTGCTTTCCTGCAGCGTCAGCGCGGCGTCGGTCTCGGCCACGGTCTCACCGTCGATCCGGACGACGACGTGCCGCCCGGTCGGGGCGACGGTGATGGGGTGGGTGGCGGACGGTTCGAGCACGGGTCGATCGGTCATGGGTTCCATTAGACGCCCCGGCACGCGTCAGTGCGGTCGGCCGGCGATCTTGTCGGCGACGACGGCGATCGGTGACGTACCGGCCCGGCCCCGCGCCTCGTGCCGGTCGGCCGCCTTGTAGGCCAGGTACATGCCGCGCACGCCGAGCCAGCGCAGGGGCTCGGGCTCCCAGGCCTTGGACCGGTGCCCCACCCACGGCAGCTCGGTCACCGGGGTGCGCCGATCGAGCACCAGGTCGGCCAGCGTCCGGCCGGCCAGGTTGGTGGCGGTCACGCCGTGCCCGACGTAACCGCCGGCCCAGCCCAGGCCGCTGGCCCTGTCGAAGTCCACGGTCGCCTCCCAATCGCGCGGGACCGCCAGCACGCCGCACCAGCCGTGCGCGATATCGATACCGGCCACCTGGGGCAGGACCGTGCGCAACGTGGTCGTCAGCGCGTCGATCGTGCGCACCGGCACCCGTCCGTCGCGGTCGGTGCGCGAGCCGAACCGGTACGGGACGCTGCGCCCGCCGATCGCGATGCGGTCGTCGACGGTGCGCTGCGCGTAGAAGAACCCGTGCGCGGTGTCCCCCAGGGTCTCGCGGCCCTGCCAGCCGATCTGGTCCCACACCTCGGCAGGGATCGGATCGGTCGCGATCATCGAACTGTTCATCGGCAGCCAACGGCGCCGCAGACCCGGCAGCCCGGCGGTGAACCCCTCGGTGGCGCGCAGCACGACGGGCGCGGTGACGATTCCGCGCGGGGTGACCGCGCGGCCGGGATGGATCTCGGTGACGGGTGAGCGCTCGTAGATGTCCACCCCCGACGCCGCGACGACATCGGCCAGCCCGCGGACGAGCTGCGCCGGCTGGATCCGCGCGCAGTGCGGGTTGTGGTAGGCCGCGATCACATCGCTGAGCCGGATCCGTTGCTGCGCTTCGTCTTTCGACAGCTCCTCGATCCCGTCGACCTGCCAGCGGCGCTCCGCCGCCGCGGCCGCGGCGAGCCGGCCGGCCTGCGCCCGGTTGCGCGCCACCTCCAGAGTCCCGCCCTTGACGATGCCTGCCTCGATACCCTCCCTGGCGGCGACGCCGATCACCTCGTCGACCGCATCGTTGAGGGCCCGCTGCCACGCCACCACGCCGTCGCGGCCGTACTGCTGGGCCATCCGCTCGCGGTCACCGGGCACCAGCCCCGACAGCCAGCCGCCGTTGCGGCCCGAGGCGCCGAAGCCCGCGAAGCGCGCCTCCAGCACGACGATGCGCAGGCTCGGGTCGGCCTTCTTCAGGTAGTAGGCCGTCCACAGACCGGTGTAACCGGCCCCGACGATGCAGACGTCGGCGTCGCGGCTGCCCGGCAGGAACGATCGCGGCGTCGGCAGGGTGTCGAACCACTGCGAGATGTATCCGTTGCGCACTGCCAGATTGTGGCAGCCCGTCAGCTCCTGGCGGCGCGCAGTTCGACCCAGAAGCGGGCGGCCTCGGCGATCGACTTCTCCACCGGCCGGGGCTGCCAGCCCAGCTCCCGGCGCGCCTTCGCCGAGTCGACGGGGGCTTCGGCGCGCATCAGCCGCAACGAGTTCAGGCTGAGCCTTTCGTCGGTGCCGGTCAGCCGCGCTTTGAGGCTGCCCATCGCGGCCATCGCGTACGCCACCGGCAGCGGCAGAACCTTGGTCGGGGCGGGCACTCCGGCGGCCTCGGCCGCGATCCGGACCACCTCGGCGTTGGAGATCATCTTCTCCGACACCAGGTACCGCTCGCCGACGCGGCCTTTCTCGGCGGCCAGCAACAGCGCGTGCGCTGCGTCGTCGATGCCCACCGCCTCGAGCTCGATGCCCGCCATCACGAACGGCAGCTTGCCGAAGGCGGCCCCGGCGATGATCGCGCCGTGCGGGGTGCGGCCCCAGTCACCCGCGCCGTAGGTGGTGGAGACGCACATCGCGACCGCGGGCAGCCCGCGGGTGCGGGCGTACTCCAGCACCATCCGTTCGGCCTGCAGCCGGGAGCGCACATACGGGGTGAGCCCCCGCTCGTCGGTGATCTCGTCGGCCTCGGTGGCGGTGTGGCCTCTGCGGCGCCCGACGGTGGCGTAGCTGCTGGTGAACACGAACTTCTGCAGACCGGCCGCGACAGCAGGCTCGGTGGCGATGTCCAGCACGTGCCGGGTGCCCTCGACATTGGTGCGGAACAGCGGCGCCGGGTCGCGTAGCCAGCCCCTGGTGTCGACGACGCAGTAGTGGACGACCTCGCATCCGGTCATCGCCTCCCGGAGCACCGCGGCGTCGAAGATGTCGCCGACGAACCGGGTGACGGGCAGATCGTCGATGCCGACGGTGTTCGCGCCGTCGCGCACCATCACCCGCACGTCGTGCCCGGCGCCCACGAGCTGGCGCGTGACGTGGCTGCCGAGGTAGCCGTTGGCGCCGACGACGAGCACCCTCACCGGTTCACCGTCGCCATCCACTCGGCCGCCTCGGGCGGCAGCGTGCCCAGTTCCCCGGCCTTCCTGCACCACTTCAGCGTCGCCTTCACGAAGCGCAGCGGGTTGTAGATGTCTTCCTGGCGGCACCACTTGCCGTCGCCGGCGTAGGTGACGATGGAGATGTTGGTGGCGCTGATGATGGTGCCGTCGCCGGGATCGCGCATCGGGTTGTCCAGCTCGCAGATCACCCGGCCCGTCGCCTCGTCGTAGACCGTCCACAGCGAGGGGAAGGACGTCATGTGGCTGCCAGGGAAGGTTTCCATCGTGGCCCAGATCCACGGCCGCACCTGCTCACGGCCCCGCATCGTGCCCGCGGCGTGCTCGATGTAGACGACGTCGTCGGTGTACTGCTCGACCCAGGGGTCCCACTCGCGAGTCCGCGCGGCCCGGTCGACCGTCTGCTCGAACGCCGCGAAAGCCTCGGCCAGTTCCTCACGCGGAAATGCGCTGCCCGTCACCCGAGAACTAGAACACGTTCCACCCGGTTCTGTCGAGGTCCCATCGGATGAAATCCGCAGCCCACGGCGTTATACGGGCACTATGTCGAAGACCTATCACAAGAACCCCTCAGCGGTGAGAGCTCTGTCTCCCGAGCAGTATCACGTCACCCAGCGCGACGGCACCGAGCGCCCGTTCACCGGCGAATACTGGGACAACCACGAACCCGGGATCTACGTCGACGTCGTCTCGGGTGAACCTCTGTTCGCCTCGGTCGACAAGTTCGACAGCGGCAGCGGCTGGCCCAGTTTCACCCGGCCGCTCGAGGACACCAACGTCGTCACCAAGCGCGATTTCTCGCACCTCATGATGCGTACCGAGGTGCGGTCCACGCACGGCGAGAGCCACCTCGGGCACGTGTTCCGCGACGGTCCGCGTGAGCAGGGCGGGCTGCGCTACTGCATCAACTCCGCGGCGCTGCGCTTCGTCCACCTCGACGACCTCGAGGAGCAGGGATACGGGCAGTACCGTGGGTTGTTCACCGTAACGGCCGAGAAGGAGCAAGCGTGAGCGAATACAAGCGAGCCGTGCTGGCGGGTGGCTGCTTCTGGGGGATGGAGGATCTGATCCGTCGCGAACCCGGTGTGGTGTCGACCCGCGTCGGCTACACGGGCGGGCAGAACGACCATCCGACCTATCGCAATCACCCGGGCCACGCCGAGGCGATCGAGATCGTCTACGACCCGGCCCAGACCGACTACCGCGCGCTGCTGGAGTTCTTCTTCCAGATCCACGATCCGACGACGAAGAACCGGCAGGGCAACGACGTCGGGACCAGCTACCGGTCGGAGATCTTCTACGTCGACGACGAGCAGCGCCAGGTCGCGCTCGACACCATCGCCGACGTCGACGCGTCGGGTCTGTGGCCCGGGAAGGTCGTCACCGAGGTGAGCCCGGCGCCGGAGTTCTGGGAGGCCGAGCCCGAGCACCAGGACTACCTGCTGCACTACCCGAACGGCTACACCTGCCACTTCCCGCGGGCGGGCTGGAAATTGCCCAAGCGCACGCAGGTCTGATTCGGGCGGTCACGAACGGCGGCGGACGGTGATGCGTCCGCCGCCCGCGGGCGTGTTGGCCACCCCGCGGAAGTGCGACTTCTCGTCGGGGTCGGTCGACAGCTCGATCTCGAAGTGGCGCAACACCGTTCGTAGTACGACATCCATCTCGGCGGTGGCGAACGCGGCCCCGACGCAGCGGCGGGTGCCGCCGCCGAACGGGATGTGTGCGAACGTCGTCGGCCGCGCACCCACGAAGCGCTGCGGATCGAAACGGTGTGGTTCCGGAAAATCAGCGGCCCGCCGGTGGATCTCGCGGATCGCGACGAAGATCGAATACCCCTGCGGCACAACCCAGTCGCCGAGTTCGAACGATGGTGCGTGCACGTGGCGGCCGGCGAAGTCGATGATGGTCCTGGCGCGCTGGACCTCCAGCAGGGTGGCCTGCCGGTAGCTGTTGTCGTCGGTGTCGGCTTCGGTCGCGAGTTCGGCCAGCACGTGCGGGTGGCGGGTGATGCGTTCGAAGGCCCAGCCCAGGCTGGCGGCGGTGGTCTCGTGGCCGGCGGCCAGCAGCGTGAGAAGTTCGTCGCCGACGTCTTCGCGCGACATCGCCGACCCGTCTTCGTAGGTGCTGCGCAGCAGCAGCGACAGCACGTCGTCGCGCGAGTCGAGGTCCGGGTCGGTGCGGACCGCGTCGATCAGCCGGCCGATCACCTCGTCGTAGCGCCTGCGGTAGACGGCGAGCTTGCCCCACGGCGTGAACCGGCCGTACGTGTGGGACGGCATCGGCAACACCGCGAGCCGCGACCCGAGGGTGACCCAGGGCGGGATGATGCGGCGCAGTTCGTCCAGATGTGCTCCGTCAGCACCGAATACGGCGCGCAGGATGACGTTGAGCGTGATCCGCATCATCGACTCGACCGTCTCGAACGGTTGACCCTGCGGCCAGCTCTGCACCTCACGCAGCGTCTCCTCTTCGAAGATCGCCTCGTAGTTCTTGATGCTCTTCCCGTGCAGCGGCGGGGTCAGCAGTTTGCGGCGCAACCGGTGGTCGGCACCG
>Ga0247757_10000138_pt1 | contig 59926 bp, 64 predicted proteins | sample UWRJL126311R4_FD_180929 | JGI IMG/M metagenome (GOLD analysis project Ga0247757, IMG submission 180929) | Plant litter microbial communities from Arlington Agricultural Research Station in Wisconsin, United States - UWRJ-L126-311R-4 | ecosystem: Environmental > Terrestrial > Plant litter >... | reverse complement strand
GTCGGGCACCGTGCGCATGGCGGCGACGAGCGACTGCGCGAGCACCTGCCCGCCGAACACCCGCCCGGTCGGCATGAACATGCTCGGCCCGGTGAAGATGTCCTCGGACGTGCGGGCGCCCGTGTCGGTCAGATCGAGGGCGGCCAGGAGGCCCGAGAGGGGGTCGCTCACGGCTGTAGTTTAGGTCTGGATGAGCAGCGACTCCTTCACCCTCGGCGACGTCGCCTCCCTCGACGACCTGCGCGTGTTCCTCGGCCGCGCGGCCCGGATCGAGGACGGCTCGGTGCGCCTCATCGCCGGCAGCGGCGTCCTCGCCGTGTACGTCGCGGTGCTCTACCCGGCCGGCCTGCTCGACGAGACGCCGACCGTGCTCGCGCTGCGCACCTTCGCGCTCGTGACCGCGGAGGACGCCGAGGCCGACGCGTTCGACGTCGTCGTGCCCATCGGCTCCCTCGCCAGCCGTCTGGAGCGCGCGCGCGACGGGATCGGCGACATCGCCTCGCACTTCGAGCCGGCCGCGACGCAGCGGGTCACGATCAGCCTGCCGATGTCGGTCGCGAGCGCGACCTGGGCGGCGATCTCGCCGCCGCGCGGCGGCTGGCACGCGCTCCCGTCGACGGAGACGGCGCTGCTCGACGCGGCGGCGCGCGCCGGCATCGACGAGATCGCGACCGCGGTGCCGGATGCGGTGGGCGAGTCGATCGTGCGCCGCGTGCGCACGGAGGTGTGGAGCCGTCCGATCCCGGGGCTGGAGCACGTGCCCGCGGGGGCGGGGTTCGCCGCGCTCAGCATGGGGTTCCTCGGCGACGACGCCGTGCGGATCCTCGAGACCGGCCCGTGGACGCGCCTCACGACGGCACGCGGGCACATCCTCGTGCGGCGGAAGGCCTGGACCCTGGCGCGCTAGAGCGCGGCCGCGATCGCGCGCCCCGCCGTGCGCCCCGTGAAGAGGCAGCCGCCGAGGAACGTGCCCTCGAGCGCGCGGTAGCCGTGGATCCCTCCGCCGCCGAAACCCGCCGCCTCGCCGACCGCGTAGAGGCCGGGGACGGGCGCCCCGTCCGGGCCGAGCGCGCGGGCGCTCAGGTCGGTCTGGATCCCGCCGAGGCTCTTGCGCGTCAGCACGTGCAGCTTGACCGCGATGAGCGGTCCGCGCTTGGGGTCGAGGATCCGATGCGGTGACGCGACCCGGATCAGCTTGTCGCCGAGGTACTTCCGCGCCCCGCGGAGCGCCGTCACCTGGAGGTCCTTCGCGAACGGATTGCGGATCTCCCGGTCGCGCGCCGCGAGCTCGTACGCGATGCCGGTCCCGTCGAGCTCGATGCCGTCGTTGCGCTCGCGCATGCCGGTGAGGAGCTCGTCGAGGTTCGCGGCCACGACGAAGTCCGCCCCGCGGGACTTGAAGGCCTCGACCGCCTCGGTCGCGCCCTTGCCGAGGCGCTGGCGCAGCAGCTCCCGCACGCTCTTCCCGGTCAGATCGGGGTTCTGCTCACTGCCCGAGAGCGCGAACTCCTTCTCGATGATCGCCTGGTCGAGCACGAACCAGGAGTGGTCGTACCCGGTCTCGCGCAGGTGCTGCAGCGTGCCCAGCGTGTCGAAGCCGGGGAACAGCGGCACGGGCAGCCGCGTGCCGGTCGCGTCGAACCACATGCTCGACGGACCGGGCAGGATCCGGATCCCGTGCCGGTCCCACACCGGCGCGTAGTTCTCGATGCCCTCGACGTAGTGCCACATGCGGTCGCCGTTGACCAGACGCGCGCCCGCGGACTCGCTGATGCCGAGCATCCGCCCGTCGACATGCGCCGGCACCCCGCTCAGCATGCGCCGCGGCGGCGTGCCGAGCCACGCGGGCCAGGCCTTCCGCACCAGGTCGTGGTTGCCGCCGATGCCGCCGCTCGCGACGACGACGGCCTGGCCGCGCGCCTCGAAGTCGCCCACGATCTCGCGGTTGGAGGCCGCGCCGCGATCGGCGCCGTCGGCCGCGAGCACGGCGCCTCGGGCTCCGACGACCGCGCCGCCCTCGACGACCAGCTCGTCGACCCGGTGCCGGAACCGCAGCTGCACGTGGCCCGAGGCGACGCCGGCGCGCACGGCGGCGATGAAGGGCTCGAGGATGCCCGGCCCGGTTCCCCACGTGATGTGGAAGCGGGGCACGGAGTTGCCGTGGGCCGACGCGGTGTAGCCGCCGCGCTCCGCCCATCCCACGACCGGGAAGAACCGCACGCCGAGCCCGTGGAGCCACGCCCGCTTCTCGCCGCCCGCGAACGCCAGGTAGGCCTCGGCCCACGCCCGCCCCCAGGCGTCCTCGTCGCGATCCCACTCGGCGGAGCCGAACCAGTCCTGGCGCGCGAGGTCGAGGCCGTCGCGCACGCCCATGCGGCGCTGCTCGGGGGAGTCGACGAGGAAGAGGCCGCCGAACGACCACCAGGCCTGACCGCCGAAGGAGGCCTCGGGCTCCTGTTCGAGCACGATCACGCGCCGACCGGCCGCCACGAGCTCGGCCGTCGCGACGAGACCGGCCAGGCCCGCGCCGATCACGACGACGTCAGCGTTGTCAGTGTTCGCGCTCATCCCTGTTTAACCTACGTAACGCGTTGCCGAATCGTGCTCTGTCGGAGCGAAAGCCCGGGGTAGGGTGGCGTCTATTCGCCGGGCCAGGGCCGACTCGTCGTGCGCTCGTCCGGATCCACAGCAGGGAGACAACATGATCCAGAAGAGAGTCATCGCGGCGGTCTCCGCCGTGGCGGCCGCGGGCCTCCTGCTCGCCGGCTGCGCGAACCAGGCATCGACCGGAGGCAGCGGAAGCGGGTCGTCGTCCAACAAGGTCGACATCCCGACGATCAGCTCGGTCGACGTCCCGAAGGACGCGGTTCTGCCCGCCGGCGACGGCAAGGCGACGTGCGACTCCGGCACCACGATCGGCTACATCGGTGCGGAGACCGGCGCGAATGCCGCGCTCGGCATCAACATCTACAACGGCGTGCAGCTGGCCATCGACCAGCACAACAAGGCGAACCCCGGCTGCCAGGTGCAGTTCCAGAAGTACGACACCGAGGGCGACCCCGCCAAGGCGACCGGCCCGACCACGCAGGGCGTCAGCAACTCGGCCATCGTCGGCGTCGTCGGCCTCCCGTTCTCGGGCGAGTCGAAGGCCACGGGCGGCATCTTCGAGGACGCCGGTCTCGTGCACATCACGCCGTCGGCCACCAACCCGACGCTGACCCAGAACGGCTGGAAGACCTTCTTCCGGGCGCTCGGCAACGACAGCATCCAGGGCCCGGCCGCCGCGAAGTTCGCGACCGACCAGCTCAAGGCCAAGAAGGTCTACCTGGTGCAGGACGACTCCGACTACGGCATCGGTCTCGGCACCGCGACGAGCAAGGCCCTCGGGTCGGCGCTCGCCGGCACCGACAAGGTGACCACCGGCCAGAAGGACTTCTCGGCCACCGTCTCGAAGGTCATCAACTCGAAGGCCGACGCGGTCTACTACGCGGGCTACTACGCGGAGGGCGCGCCCTTCGACCAGCAGCTCGTGCAGAAGGGCTTCAAGGGCACGTTCGTCGGCCCGGACGGCGCGAAGGACGACCAGTTCATCAAGCAGGCGGGCTCGGCCTCGGCCAACGCCTTCTTCACCTGCCCCTGCATCCCCGGCGAGCTGATCCCGGACTTCGAGAAGGCGTACAAGGCGGCCTTCAACGCGGAGCCCGGCACCTACTCGATCGAGGGCTACGACGCCACGACGATCCTCCTCACGGGCATCGACAAGGGCAACACGGACCGGGCCAAGCTGCTCGACTTCGTGAAGAACTACGACGCCGACGGCCTGAGCAAGCACTACAAGTGGGACTCCACGGGTGAGCTGCAGGCCCCGGCTGTCTACGGCTACAAGGTCGAGGACGGACAGATCAAGCCCATCGGCCAGATCGGCAAGTAAGTCCATCTCCCCACGTCCGGGGCGGGCGACACCGCCCGCCCCGGACGTCTCGACTTCGCGAGGACCCCCACGTGCTCGATCTCGTCCTCCAGGCCGTCCCCATGGACGACTCCTGGATCAATCTCGACTTCACCGCCTTCGTCCAGGGCTTCTGGAGCAACACCTTCGGCGGCCTGACGTACGGCGCGGTCTACGGGCTCATCGCCCTCGGCTACACGCTCGTCTACGGCGTGCTGAACCTCATCAACTTCGCGCACTCCGAGGTCTTCATCTCGGGCGTGTACGCGGTCGTCTTCACCCTCACCGGGCTGGGCTTCAACGGCGACGCCCCGAACCTGGCGCTCCCGGCGCTCATCGGCGACATCCTGCTGGCGCTGCTCGCGGGCATGATCGCGTCGGCGGTCGTCGCGTTCCTCGTCGAACGCGTGGCCTATCGCACGCTGCGGCGTAGGAATCCGCCGCGGCTCGTGTACCTGATCACCGCGATCGGCGTCTCGTTCACGATCCAGTACCTGTTCTTCCTCTGGCGGGGAGCGCAGCCGGAGCCGAGCGTGATCCTGCTGCCCACGGTGCCGGTCTTCGACATCTTCGGCGGGCTCGTCTACAACTTCCAGATCGTCATCATCGTCGCGGCGATCGTCACGATGATCGCGGTCGACCAGTTCATCCGGCGCTCCCGCACCGGCCGCGGCATCCGCGCCGTCGCCCAGGACCCGGACACCGCGACGCTCATGGGCGTGAACCGCGAGCGCATCATCGTCATCACGTTCATCATCGGCGGCCTCGTCGCCGGTGTCGGCGCGATCGCGTGGATCATGCTCGTGCCGCAGGGCGCGCAGTACAACGGCGGGTTCATCCTCGGCGTGAAGGCGTTCGCGGCCGCGGTCCTCGGCGGCATCGGCAACGTGCGCGGCGCCCTGCTCGGCGGTCTGCTGATCGGCCTCATCGGCAACTACGGGCAGACGCTGCTCGGGGCGTCCGAGTGGTCGGACGTCGTCGCCTTCGTCGTGCTGGTGGTCGTGCTCATCGTGCGCCCGACCGGCATCCTCGGACAGTCCATGGGAAGGAGCCGCGCATGAGCACGGTCAACGGTCCCACCCTCCAGCCGGATCCCCAGGCGGAGCAGGACGAGCTCAACCGCGAGTCGCAGCGTCCGCGCGGCGGGGCGGTCTCGCGCTGGAACACGCTCAGCCGGCCCGCGCAGTGGGGAATCCTGCTGCCCGTCGTGATCCTCGCGTACGCGGCGCCGGCGCTGAACCTGCCGATCCTCTCGACGGAGACCGGGGGCGGCGGGGGGACGAACTGGAACATCAACCTGTTCCAGATGTCGTACTACGCGCTCATCGCGGTCGGCCTCAACGTCGTCGTCGGCTACGCGGGGCTCCTCGACCTCGGGTACGTCGCATTCTTCGCGGTCGGCTCGTACGTCGCGGCGATGTTCACGAGCCCCGACTCGCCGTTCTTCAAGATCCCGTACCTGTGGACCCTGCCGCTCGCGATGGCCGTCACGATGTTCTTCGGGGTGCTGCTCGGCGTTCCGACATTGCGGCTCCGCGGCGACTACCTCGCGATCGTCACGCTCGGCTTCGGTGAGATCATCCGCCTGCTCGCCACGATCATCCCGGCGGTCAAGGGACAGGTCGGCTTCCAGAACGTCGGACGCCCGCCCGGCTCGATCATCGGCGAGGACGGGGTCGCCCGACCGCTGTTCTCGGCCTCGAACGGCGCACCCTGGTACTGGTTGACGATCACGATCATCATCGTCGTGCTCCTGCTGGTCGGGAACCTCGAGCGCTCCCGCGTCGGGCGCGCCTGGGTCGCGATCCGCGAGGACGAGGACGCCGCCGAGATCATGGGCGTGCCGGTCTTCAAGTTCAAGGTGTGGGCGTTCGCGATCGGTGCGGCGGTCGGCGGTCTGACCGGGGCGCTCGCCGGCGGTCAGGTCGGCTTCGTCAACAACCAGAGCTTCACGGTGCAGCAGTCGATCCTGTTCCTCGCCGCGGTCGTGCTCGGCGGCGCGGGCAACAAGGTCGGCGCGATCATCGGCGGCGCGCTCGTCGCGTACATCCCGAACCGCTTCACGGCGATCGCGGACTACAAGTACCTGATCTTCGGCGTCGCGCTGGTCGTGCTGATGATCTTCCGCTCGGGCGGCATCCTCGCCGCGCGGCAGAAGCTGCTGGCGTTCTCGCGGAAGGCGTACTCGTTCCTCCGGCAGAGTCCCGGCTCGGCGAGTGATCGGCAGCGGAGCGAGGTGAAGCGATGAGCGACCCGACCGTCCCGGAGCCGGCGGCTCCCGAGATCCCGAACGTCGACGACGTGCCCGAGGAGATCGCTGAGGCGGCGGCGCCCGAGCGCGAGATCGCGGTCGCGGTCGGCGAGCCGATCATGCAGGTGCAGAACCTGACCGTGAAGTTCGGCGGTCTGGCGGCGCTCGAGGACGTGTCGTTCGAGATCCGCCGCGGCGAGATCCTGGGACTCATCGGACCGAACGGCGCGGGCAAGACGACGTGCTTCAACGCCATGACCGGTGTCTACAAGCCGTCCAGCGGCAAGGTGCTCCTCGAGGGCAAGTCGATCACCGGCAAGCAGCGGCACCAGATCACCCGGCTCGGACTCGCTCGCACCTTCCAGAACATCCGCCTGTTCGGCGAGATGACGGCGCTCGAGAACGTGGTCGTCGGCCTGGATGCGCGGCACAAGACGAGCGTCGTGGGCGCGCTCCTGCGCCTTCCGCGGCACTGGCGCGAGGAGCGCACCGCCATCGATCGCGCGCAGGCGCTGCTCGACTTCGTCGGCATCGGCGACGCCGCGGCCACGCTCGCGCGCAACCTGCCGTACGGCAGCCAGCGCCGCCTGGAGATCGCGCGCGCCCTCGCGACCGATCCGAAGGTGCTCTGCCTCGACGAGCCGGCGGCCGGCTTCAACCCGGCGGAGAAGGAGGACCTCATGGCCCTCATCCGCCGGATCCGCGACGACGGGTACACCGTGCTCCTGATCGAACACGACATGAAGCTCGTGATGGGCCTCACCGACCGGATCGTCGTCCTCGAGTTCGGCAAGAAGCTCGCCGACGGCCTGCCGGCCGAGATCCGCGAGGACCCGCGCGTCGTCGCGGCCTACCTGGGGGAGCCCGAAGATGACGTTGCTTGAGCTCCAGGGCCTGAAGGTGCGCTACGGGCGCATCGAGGCGATCCACGACATGTCGATCACGGTCGAGAAGGGCGAGGTCGTCAGCCTGATCGGCGCGAACGGCGCCGGCAAGACGACCACGATGCGCACGATCTCGGGGCTGCTCACGCCGTCCGCCGGCACGATCCTGTTCGACGGCGAGGACATCACCAAGCTCGCCGCCCACAAGCGCGTCGGCCTCGGCATCTCGCAGGCGCCGGAGGGCCGAGGCGTGTTCCCGGGCATGACGGTCGCCGAGAACCTCGACATGGGCACCTTCGGCCGCAAGGACCGCAGCGGCGTCGCGGCGGACCTCGAGCGCGTGTACGGCCTGTTCCCGCGGCTCAAGGAGCGGCGCACGCAGGTCGGCGGCACGATGTCCGGCGGCGAGCAGCAGATGGTCGCGATCGGCCGTGCGCTCATGTCGTCGCCGCGCCTGCTCCTGCTCGACGAGCCCTCGATGGGGCTCGCGCCCCAGTTCATCAAGCAGATCTTCACGATCGTCAGCGAGATCGCGCAGCAGGGCACGACGATCCTGCTCGTCGAGCAGAACGCGAACCAGGCGCTCGCGCGCTCGGACCGCGCCTACGTGCTCGAGACCGGGACGATCACCAAGACCGGCCCGGGGCGCGAGCTCATGGCCGATCCGGCGATCAAGGAGGCGTATCTCGGCGTCGGCTAGTCGGCCGGTCCGGGGTCGCCCGCGGTGTTGACCATCGCGTGGGCGGCGCGCTCGAGGTAGTCGCGCAGCATCGATTCGTGCAGCGGCGCGAGGTCGAGCGTGTCGATCGCGGCGCTCATGTGGTGCAGCCATCGGTCGCGCGCGAGCGGCGTGACGGCGAACGGCATGTGGCGCATCCGAAGCCGCGGGTGACCGCGCTGCTCGCTGTACGTCGTGGGGCCGCCCCAGTACTGCTCGAGGAATCCGGTGAGCCGCTGGATCGCGCCCTCGAGGTCGTCCTCCGGGTACATCGGCCAGAGCACGTCGTCCTCGCGCACGCCGGCGTAGAACGCGCGCACGAGCTTCTCGAACGTGGGTCGTCCACCGACGGCCGACCAGACGGATCCGCCGACCGGATCGCCCCCCTGGCCCATCCGCAGCGTCAGGTCGCTCATGCGCCGGCCTTCCCGCCGTTGGTGGCGCTCGGCTTGCTCGGCGCCCCCGCGGCGCTCTTCGCCACCGGCTTCGGCACCGGCCTGGCGCCGGGAAGCGGCCCGCCGGGACCCGGCCGCAGGGCGATCGAGTTGAGCGGCGGCAGCTGCACGCCGAGCTCGTCGATCGCGGTCTTGAGCCGCGCCCGCAGCGCCCGCGCCACCTGATCCTTGACGCCCGAGCGGGTCTTGACCACGAGGCGGATGACGATCGCCTCCGCCGACACCGACTCGATGCCCCAGATCTCGGGCTTCTCGAGCACGAGCCGCTTCCACTTGGTCTCGCCGGCGAACGCCGTCGCGGCGTCGAGGAGCTTCTGCTGCACGCCCTCGACGTCCGACTCGTAGGGCACGGCCAGGTCGATGATGACGCGCGCCCAGCCCTGCGACATGTTGCCCACGCGCAGGATCTCGCCGTTGCGCACGTACCAGAGGGTGCCGTTGACGTCGCGCACCTGGGTGATCCGGATGCCGACCTGCTCGACCACGCCGGTCGCGAATCCCGTGTCGACGACATCGCCCACGCCGAGCTGATCCTCGCCGACCATGAACAGGCCGTTCAGCACGTCCTTGACGATGTTCTGCGCGCCGAAGCCGAGTCCGGCGCCGAGCGCGGCGGTGATGAGGCTGAACGCGCCCGCGGCCTGCGGCGCGGCGAGGGAGATGATCCAGATCACGGCGATGATGACGACCACCGTGGTGACGACGCTCGAGAGCACGCCGCCGAGCGCGCGGGTGCGCTGTACGACCCGCATAGCGGCGAGCGGGGAGGCGGCGATCAGCGTCGTGTCGTCGACGCCCGCCTTCTTCTTCGCCCCGTTGATCACGCGGTTGACGAGTCGTCGGATGACGAACTGCAGGAGCAGTCGCACCACCACCGCACCGATGACGATCAGCCCGACCATGATGGGCGTGCCCCACCCGGTGTTCAGGAACGCCTCGAGGCTCGGGAGGAAGTCCATCCGACCAGCCTAGGAGCGGGCGTCTGAAGATGAGGTCAGCGCGCCCGCCCCGTCCGGTCGATCACACGTCGCGGCGCCGCACCAGGATCGTGGCGATGGTGGCGAGCACCACGATCCAGGCGAGCAGCACGAGCAGCCCCTGCCAGGGCTCCAGGGTGATCGCCCCTGGCTGCGCCTGCTGGACGACGGCGTCGAGGCCCGGGGACGGGTAGGCGTACATGCGGCTGCCCGCGGTCGACGGCAGGAACTCGCCCACGTTCTGCAGCCAGGTGACCCGGGCGAGGGCGGAGACCAGGCTCGCGACGTTCGGCAGCACGAGGATGAGGCCGACCATCGTCGCGATCGCGCCCGCCGTGTTGCGGACGATCGCGCCGACCGTCAGGGCCATCAGGCCGATGAGCGCGAGGTAGCCGGCGTCGCCGAGGAGCGCGAGCCAGAACGCGCCGTCCAGGTCGAGGTCGAGCCCGCGGCCGGACGCCTGGGCCAGCACGATCAGGGTCGAGAGCGTCACGGAGACGGCCGCGACGACGAAGACGGCGAGGACGAGCACGACCGCCTTCGCGGCGAGCGCCGGGAGCCGCTTCGGCACGGCCGCGAAGGTCGAGCGGATCATGCCCGTGCCGTACTCGCCCGTGATGGTCAGGGCCCCGATCACGGCGGCGACGAGCGAGGTGAATCCGCTCCCCACGGTGATCGCGCTGACGACCAGGGACATCGTCGACGGGCCGGAGGGCAGGCCGTCGGCGGGCAGCACGGCGAGGAGGAGCGGCGAGACCGCCACGTTGAGGACGACGATGATCACGGCGCACCAGAACGTGGAGCGCAGGCTGCGGAGCTTGATCCACTCGGAGCGGATCGCGCCGGCGAACGAGACGCCGTGCGCGCCCTGCAGGGCCGGCGAGACGGTGAGGGCGGGGGCGGTCATCGGGGATCTCCCGTCGCGATCGGTGCTCCGGTGGGCGGCGGCGGGGGCGTCCCGGGGGCGCCCCCGGAGACGTATTCGGCCTCGCCCTGGGTGAGCTCCATGTAGGCGCGCTCGAGGGATCCGGCGACCGGGGTCAGCTCGTGCAGCACGATGCGGTCCTGCGCGGCGAGCTCGCCGATGCGCGCGGCGGCGAGGTTGCTCACGAGCAGGGCGCCGTTCTCGCCCGCGGCGACGGAGCCGCCGGCGGCGGTCATCGCGGCGCTGAGCTCGGCGGTCTGCGGCGAGCGCACGGTCACGGCGCCGCCGCTGGACTGCGCGACGATCGCGGCGACGGGCGCGTCGGCGATCACGCGGCCGCGCCCCAGCACGATGATGTGGTCGGCCGTCTGGGCCATCTCGCTCATGAGGTGCGACGAGAGGAAGACGGTGCGGCCCTCGCCCGCCAGGTGCCGCGCGAGCGTGCGCACCCACACGACGCCCTCGGGGTCGAGACCGTTGACCGGCTCGTCGAGGATGAGGACCCGCGGATCGCCGAGGAGCGCCGCGGCGATCCCGAGCCGCTGCCCCATGCCGAGCGAGAAGCCGCCCACGCGCTTGCGGGCGACGCTCTCCAGGCCCGTGAGGGCGATCACCTCGTCGACGCGCGCGCGGCCGATGCCGTGGGTCGCGCCCATGGCGGCCAGGTGGTCGCGGGCGCTCCGTCCGGTGTGGACGGCCTTGGCGTCCAGCAGGATGCCGACCTGCCGCAGCGGGTCGCGCAGCTGCCGGTACGCCACGCCGTTCACGCGGGCGTGGCCGGAGGTGGGGCGGTCGAGCCCCACGATCATGCGCATCGTAGTGGACTTGCCGGCGCCGTTCGGACCGAGGAAGCCGGTCACCATCCCGGGGCGGACGGTGAAGCTGACGTGGTCGACGGCGGTCGTGGTTCCGAAGGTCTTGGTGAGGTCGGTGACTTCGATCATCGCGTCCAACCCTACGAAACGCTCACGAACGAGGGGAGGGGGTTAGCCCTCCAGATCGCGGTGCTGCGCCGCGGTCGCCCGCTGCACCTCCGCGAGGTCCTCGACGATGAGCCGGCGGAGCGCCGGGTAGGTCGGGTGGTCGGCCAGCCACTCCTGCGTCGCCTCGACGAGCGCGTGCGACGCGAGCGGCCACGGGTAGAAGCCGTTGATGACGAAGCGCGCGACCTTGAACGCGCGGTGCGTCCAGACGCCCTCGAGCATCTCGAAGTACGGCGAGACGAGCGCTTCGAGCGACACCGGATCGGTCACGTGGGTGTAGCCGAGGCCCGAGTACCGCGCGACGGCGTTCGTCACGCGGTCGCCGTCGACGACGAGGTCGAACGCGGCGCGCTTGGCGTCGGCGGTCGGGATCGTCGCGCGGGCGCGGGCGGCGGACTGGGCGCCGTTGGCCGTGTTGTCGGCCTCGAGCGCGGCGCGGATCTCGGGCTCGCCGGCCTTCCCGGTGAGAATCAGGCCGTCGAGCAGGTTCCACGCGAGGTCGGTGTCGATCTCGAGACCGTCCAGGGCGATGCTGCCGTCGCGGAGCGCGGCGAGGGTCGCGGCGTGGGCCGGCGTCGACGCGATCGCCGCGAACGCGAGCGCGAACTGGAACTGGCGGTCGGAGCCGGCGGGTGCCCCCTGCGCGAGCTCCCACAGCGCGTCGCCGACCTTCTCGATCGTGGCGCGGCGTCGGTTCGGCGCGACGTAGGTGCGCGTCGCCACGGCCAGGTGCGACAGGATCAGGCGCAGCGACGTCGCCTGATCCTCGATCGCGACGTGGTCGAGGACGAGCTGCACGTAGGCGCTCGGCGCGAGCTCGGCGTCGCGCGTCGCATCCCACATCGCGTCCCAGATGAGCCCGCGCACGAGCGAATCGGGGATCGTCGAGAGCTTCGCCTGCGCGACCTCGAGCGACGCGGCGTCGAAGCGGATCTTGGCGTAGGTCAGGTCCTCGTCGTTGACGAGCACGAGCTCCGGGCGCTTCAGCCCGACGAGCTCAGGGACCTCCGTGGACGCCTCGGCCGCGACGTCCAGCTCGTGGCGCGAGGTGCGCACGAGCCGGCCGTCCGCATCCGTGTCGTAGAAGCCGACGACGAGGCGATGCGGCCGCAGGGTCGGGAAGCCCGGAAGCGCGGTCTGCGCGATCCGGAACGCGGTGATCGTGCCGTCCGCGTCGGTCTGGAGCTCGGGCGTGAGGATGTTGAGGCTCGCGGTCTCGAGCCACACCCTGCTCCACGCGGAGAGGTCGCGGCCGCTCGTGGCCTCGAGCTCGTGGAGCAGGTCGGCGAGCACGGTGTTGCCGAACGCGTACTTGTGGAAGTAGTTCGACAGTCCCGCGAAGAAGTCGTCGAGCCCGACGAACGCGGCCAGCTGCTTGAGGGCCGAGCCGCCCTTGCCGTAGGTGATGTGGTCGAAGTTGACCTCGACGTCCTCGATGTCGCGGATGTCGGCGACGATCGGGTGCGTCGACGGCAGCTGGTCCTGCGCGTAGGCGCTGCCCTTCTCCATGGAGAGGAACGTGGTCCAGCCCTCGGTCCACTCGGAGGTCTCGACCGTGGCGATGGTCGACGCCCACTCGGCGAACGATTCGTTGAGCCACAGGTCGTCCCACCACTGCATCGTCACGAGGTCGCCGAACCACATGTGGGCGAGCTCGTGCAGCACGGTCACGACGCGGCGCTCCGCGAGGGCGCCGGTGACCTTCGAGCGGAAGACGTACGTCTCGGTGATGGTGACCGCGCCCGCGTTCTCCATCGCGCCCTCGTTGTACTCGGGGGCGAAGATCTGGTCGTACTTCGTGAACGGGTACGGGTACGCGAACTTCTCCTCGTAGTAGGCGAAGCCCTTCTTCGTGACGTCGAAGAGGTAGTCCGCGTCGAGGTGCTCGAGGAGCGACGCGCGGACGTAGATGCCGAGCGGCACGACGCGGCCGTCCTCGGCGCGGTACTCGTCGTGCACCGACTCGTACGGGCCGGCGATGATCGCGGTCACGTAGCTGCTGAGGCGCGGGGTGGCGGCGAACGAGAACGTGTGGGCGCCGTCGTGGGCGGGCACCGGCTCCGGGGTGGGCTCGTTGGAGACCACGGTCCACTCCGTCGGGGCGGTGACCGTGAAGCGGAAGGTGCCCTTGAGGTCCGGCTGCTCGAAGACCGCGAAGACGCGGCGGCTGTCCGGCACCTCGAACTGCGAGTAGAGGTAGGTCTGGCCGTCGGCGGGATCGACGAAGCGGTGCAGGCCCTGGCCCGTGTTGACGTAGGCGAAGTCGGCGACGACCGTGAGCTCGTTCTGCTCCTGCAGGTCGTCGAGCCGGATGCGGACGCCGTCCGAGATCGTGGCGACCTCGAGGTCCTCGTCGTTGAGGCGCACGCCGATGAGGTCGGCGGTGATCGCGTCGATGAAGGTGCTCGCACCGTCCTTCGCCGCGAAGCGGACCGTCGTGATCGAGCGGAAGCGCTCGTCGCCGGTCGTGAGGTCGAGGTGGATGTCGTACGAGTCGACCTGGACGGTGGAGCTGCGCTCCTCCGCCTCGAGTCGCGTCAGGTTCAGTCCGGGCACCGGAACAGCCTAGTTCCAGCGCGAGAGGATCAGGCGGGGACGACCACCGCATCGTGCGGCGTCGGGGCGTCGACCATCGTGCGGGACGCCGCGGTGCGGCCGAGGAACAGCTCCGCGTCGTCGATGGCGGCGCGCAGCATCGCCGCGAGCCGCTCGTCGGCGTCGTCGACGCATGCCCGCGCGAGGCCGATCGCGGCGGCGCGCACGATCGCGTCGCAGCCGTGGCGCACGAGCTCGGCGGCGCGCACCTGCCAGACGGCCAGGTGGCCGGCGGCCCAGGCGGCGGCATCCGGCACCTGCTCCAGCGCCCGCAGCGCGTCGGCGCGCGGGCTCGGCTCGTTGATGCCGTGCAGCGCGAGCGCCTCCATGGTCGCGAGGACCGCGACGGCGAGGGCGCGCTGACGCTCCATGCTCGAGACCGGCAGGGCGCTGGTCGCGGCGCGGAGGGCGATGATGAGGCCCAGCCGGGCGTCGTCGCCGCGCAGTCCGATGACCCGCGGGATGTCGGGCACGAGATCGCCGCGATGCGCCTCGCCGATCGTGTCGTTCACGGCGCGCGCGAGGGCCGCGAGCGTCGGGTCGGTGCAGCGCGGGTGGTCGCTCCAGCGCTCGCCGGCCAGGAAGGACGCGAACTCCATGAAGCAGGCGCCGCGCTTCGGCGAGCGATGGCGGCCGGCGGACAGCGTCGGCAGCAGCTGGGGGACGGACGATCGAGCGTTCATGGCGGCCTCGCAATGTGCGTTGTGGGTCCATCCTCCCGCTGCCGTCGCGACCGGACAAGATGTCAGGCGCCGCTGTTACCGTCCCGACATGACGCGATTCCCGGAGCAGGACCTGTTTCTCCGCGCCGACGCCGAGCTCTTCGGCGTCCTCGACCGCATCACGCCGGAGCAGCTCGCCACCGCGGCGCCGGCGGACTGGACGCAGCGGTTCCCCGATCCCACGCTCGAGCAGATCGTGCTCGTGCACGCGCACGACGAGGCGTTCGTTCCCGAGGTGATCGCCGGCCGCACCCTCGAGCAGATCGGCGACGCGTGGGAGGGCGTGCTCCACGACCCCGACGCATTGCTGGCCTACCGAACCGCCCAGCAGGCGGCGCAGCAGGCCGCATCGGCGGAGCTCGACCCCGAGACGGTCGTGCACTTCAGCTACGGCGACTACCCGCTGCGCGAGGCGTTCAGCCACCTGGCGATGTACCGCGGGTTCCAGTCCTGGCAGATCGCGCAGCTCGTCGGCTTCGACCACCGCATGTCGCCCGAGCTGATCGCGGGACTCGATCAGTACGTCATGCCGCACGCCGACGAGTGGCGGCAATGGGGCGTGTTCCCGCCCGCGCAGGAGCCGCCGGCCGACGCCGACGACGAGGTGCGGCTGCTGTGCGCCGCCGGCTACTGGACGGCCTGAGCCGCCCGCCCGTCACGCCCTAGCCTGAGCACATGCGCATCCACGTCGGAACGGACCACGCCGGCCTCGAGTTCAGCCGCGACCTGCAGCAGCACCTGCGCGATGCGGGGCACGAGGTGATCGACCACGGTCCGCAGAGCTACGACCCCGTCGACGACTACCCGAGCTACTGCATCAACACGGCTCTCGCCGTGGTCAACGACCAGCAGCACGGCGTCGAGGCGCTCGGCGTCGTGTTCGGCGGGTCCGGCAACGGGGAGCAGATGGCGGCCAACAAGGTGCGCGGCGCCCGGGCGGCCCTCGTCTGGAACCACGACACCGCGCTCCTCGCCCGCCAGCACAACGACGCCAACCTCATCGCGATCGGCGCGCGGCAGCACACGGCGGAGGTCGTGCTCGCGCTCGTCGACGCGTTCGTCGCGGAGCCCTTCAGCAACGAGGAGCGGCACGAGCGCCGCATCGCGCAGCTCGCCGAGTACGAGCTGACCGGCGCGATCGCCGGCCACGAGATCGACGTCTACCCCAGCTAACCCAGCCAGCGAGGAGGGCGCATGCCCGAGGGCCACAGCATCCACCGCATCGCGCGTCAGTTCGCGCGGCACTTCGAGCACGCGCCCGTCGCGGTCAGCTCGCCGCAGGGCCGCTTCGCGGCCGGCGCGAAGGAGCTCGACGGGCACGAGATCGTCGACGCCTTCGCGGTCGGCAAGCAGATGTTCCTCGAGTTCGATCACGGGCTGTTCCTGCGCGTGCATCTGGGGCTCTACGGCGCGTGGGACTTCGCGGGCGACATCACCGTCGACGCGACGATGGCCTCGGCCAACGGGCGCATGGGGCAGACCAACCAGCGCGGCACGGACCTCGCGGCCTACGAGGACTCGCCGTGGTCGATGGGCGCGCCGCGGCGCGCGCGGCTGCGGATGAGCGAGCAGGAGAAGGTGCAGGAGGCGGCCGAGGAGTGGCCGCCGGAGCCCGTCGGGCAGGTGCGGGTGCGCCTGCTGACCGAGACCGCGGTGGCCGACCTCCGCGGTCCGACGACGTGCGAGGTGAACACCCCGGAGCAGGCGCAGGCGCAGATCGCGAAGCTGGGGCCGGATCCGCTGGTCGGCGACCCGGCCGAGAACGAGGAGCGCTTCGTCGCCACCGTGCGCAAGAAGAACGTCGCGATCGCGCTCCTGCTCATGGACCAGGCGGTCGTCAGCGGAATCGGCAACGTCTACCGTGCCGAGCTGCTGTTCCGCGCGCGTCAGAATCCGTTCACGCCGGGCAAGGAGCTGCCGGAGGAGGTCGTGCGCGGCCTTTGGCGCGACTGGGTGCACCTCATGGGCATCGGCGTCGACACCGGCCAGATGCTCACGATGGACGACCTCTCGGAGGAGGACCTCCGCAAGGCGATGGCCAATCGCGACGACCGGCACTGGGTGTACCACCGCACGGGCGAGCCGTGCCGCGTGTGCGGGACGGCGATCCTCATGCAGGAGCTGAACGGGCGGAAGCTCTACTGGTGTCCCGTGGATCAGGCGTGACGCCGTGAGGAGGACGCCCCACTACATCACCGAGGACGAGGACGTCGTCAAGCGCCTGGTGCGCGAGAACCCGTGGTGCACCTACGTCTCGAACACGGCGAACGGCCTCGTCGCCTCGCACTACGCGACGCTCCTCGAGGAGGACGCCGACGGCATCTCGATCGTGAGCCACTTCGGGCGGCCGGACGAGAAGCTGCACGAGCTCGGGGAGCACGAGATCCTCGTGATCGTGCAGGGCCCGCACGGCTACATCTCGCCGGGCTGGTACGCCGAGGGCGACATCATCCCGACCTGGAACCACGTGACGGCGCACCTCTACGGCACGCCCGAGCTCCTCTCGGACGAGGAGAACTTCCGCGTCCTGCAGCGGCTCGTCGACCACTTCGAGCGGGAGATGCCGGCGCCGCATTCGCTCGACGAGGACCCGGAGCGGATGCGCCGGGTCGCGCTCGGCACCGTGGGCCTGCGGCTGCGCGTGACGCGCTTCGACGCGCGCCTGAAGCTCAGCCAGAACAAGGCGCCGGAGGTGCGCGACACGATCATCGCGGCGCTCCGCGGGGAGGGCGCGTTCGTGTCGGCCGGACTGGCGGCGGAGATGGAACGGGCCCGCCCCGAGTAGCTCGGAGCGGGCCGCGGGTCCGTGCGGTCGTTACGCCGCGAGGTGCGCGAAGAGGAACCAGCGGTCCTTGTCGAGTCCGCGCGCGATCTCGATCACGACGTCCTGGCTGACCGCGTCGAGCTCCGCGAGCTCGTCGACCGCGGTGCGCACGGTGGTCAGCACCGCGTCGATCTCCGCGATCACCTGGGCGATCGTCTGGTCGGACTGCTGGAATCCTTGCTCGAGGGCCGGCGTCGTGGTCTTGGCCGCCACGGTCTGGATGCGGGCGTCGATCGGGAGGCCGAGGGCGACGACGCGCTCCGCGGCGAGGTCGGCGTAGTCGCCGGCGTGGTCCACGATCACGTCGAGCAGCTCGTGCACCGCCTGGAAGTTGGCGCCGCGCACGTGCCAGTGCGCCTGCTTGCCGTCGACGGCCAATGCCTGCAGGTCGAGCACGACAGGGGTGAGGAACTGGGCGACGCCGGCCGCCACATCGGCGTCGACTCCGGTCAGGGGAACGGACTTCACATCGGTCATGAGAGATGCCTCCTCGTCGTTGATCTCAACGGTCGCCCAGCCGAACGCATTCCGCAAGCAAGCTGAGGCTCCCCTTGCCCTCGGATGCGGTGCTTGCCGACGCTGTGACTTGTGGGGAGAATGTTGCTTGTGGGGGAGAAGTGGCGATTCCGTGTGCCCGTCGTAGGCGGTGCGCTCGTCGTCGCGCTCGCGCTCTCCGTCGGTCTCGTCGGGCCCGCCGATGCCGCGTCGGCGGACGGCGATCCCACCTGGGCGGACGTGCAGGCCGCGAAGAACGACGCGGCGGCCGCGAGGAACGAGCTCTCCCGCATCCAGTCCGCGGTCGGCGCCCTGCAGTCGCAGGAGGATGCGGCCACAGCCGCGCAGCTGCAGGCCTCCTACGCCGCCACCGTCGCAACGGACGCGCTGACGGCGGCGCAGGCGAAGCTCGACGGGCTCGACGCTCAGGTCGACGCGGCGAAGAAGCAGGCGTCCGAGGCGAGCGCGCGCTTCGTCGCGACCACCGTGCAGATGTCGCGGGTGCCGGGCGGCGATGACCTGACGGCTCAGCTGCTCGCGTCGGCGGGGGGCAAGGGCGATCTACTCGGGCGGCTCAGCTCCCTCGATCAGCTCAGCCGTCGCGCGGTGCAGCTCGAGGAGACCGCGAAGCAGAAGCAGAACGTCGTGAGCGCGCTCCAGGCGCAGGCCTCCTCCGCGCAGAAGGCGCGCGAGAAGCTCAAGACCGATGCCGATGCGAAGCTCCAGGCCGCGCAGACCGCGCAGGCCGCCGCGCAGCAGGCGCTCGCCGCGGGGGAGGCGCGTCGCGCCGACCTGCAGCAGAAGGCGGCGACACTCGGCAACGCAGCGGTCGCGGTCCTGAACACGTACCAGCAGAACCAGGCCGCGAAGTCGACGTCGGGCGCGGGATCCGGAAGCGGCTCGGGATCGAGCTCGGGGTCGACGTCGGGCGGCAGCGGCCTCGATATCTCCGGCGTCGTCGCGGACCCGGCGGGAGCCAAGGCCTACGCGCGGTCCGCGATCGGCCGCTACGGCTGGGGCGCGGACCAGTACGGCTGCCTCGTGACGCTCTGGAACATCGAGTCCGGCTGGCGCGCCAACGCCTACAACCGGTCGAGCGGGGCCTACGGCATCCCGCAGGCGCTGCCGGCCAACAAGATGGCGTCGGCCGGATCCGACTGGCTGACCAACCAGAACACGCAGATCGAGTGGGGCCTCGGCTACATCCGGGCGCGCTACTCGACGCCGTGCGGCGCCTTGGCGTTCGAGACCTCGCACGTCCCGTACTGGTACTGAGCACGGGGGCTGACCCCCGTGCCGATCGGGCCGACCGCCGGATGCCGGCGCGGCGAGGCGGTCGCGAGGGTGGAGTCATGACCACCGAGACCGCGCCTGACACGATGTCCGACATGACCACGAGCACCGCGCGCGCCCCCGGGCGCCCCGGCGGCGGCGTGGCCGGCTACGGCCGGTTGTGGGCGGAGACGCCGCGCGGCCTGCTCTACCTGCTCATCGCGTTCCCGATCGGGGTCTCGGGATTCTCGGTCACCCTCGGTCTGCTGAACGCCGGGATCGGCACCCTCATCACGTTCTTCATCGGCGTGATCCTGCTGATCGCCGGCCTGTACGTGGCGCGCGGACTCGGAACCCTGGAGCTCGCGCTGCTCCGGTTCACGAAGCTCCCGCCGATCGCCCGGCCCGACTGGCGCGACGACCGGGCCCGGCGCGGATTCCTCGGCTGGGTCGGCGCGGTGCTCGGCAACGGGCACTACTGGCTGCACCTGCTGTGGTCGGTGCTCGTGAACTTCGTCGTCACGACGGTCACGTTCTCGATCGCCGTGGCCTGGACCGCGAGCGCCCTCGGCGGCCTGACCTACTGGTTCTGGAGCCTGTTCCTGCCCGACGACTCGCGCGACGTCTTCCCGGTGTACTGGCTGTTGCGCACGCTCGGGCTGCCCCTGCAGCACTCGAGCGCTCAAGCCGTGGATGCGATCGGCTTCCTGGTCACGGGCGTGATCTTCGCCGCGACGCTCCCGTTCGTCATCCGCGGTCTAGTGTGGGCGCACTGGGGCGTGGCGCGCGGGATGCTGGGCGCCTTCCGCTCGGACGCCCTGCGACGCCAGGTCACCGACCTCTCCGCCTCGCGGACCGCGGCGGTCGCCGCCGAGGGCACGGCGCTCCGCCGGCTCGAGCGCGACATCCACGACGGACCGCAGCAGCGCCTGGTGCGCCTGCAGATGGACCTCGCGGCCGCCGACCGCCAGCTCGACGCCGACCCGGATGCCGCCCGCCGGCTGCTCGGCGAAGCGCTCGCGCAGTCGAAGGAGGCGCTCGACGAGCTGCGCGCCCTCTCGCGCGGGTTCGCGCCGCCGATCCTGTTGGACCGCGGCCTGGTCGCCGCGCTCGAGTCGCTGGCCGCGCGCGGCGCCCTCCCGATCCGCCTGCACGCGACCCTGCCGGAGGGCACGCAGCTCCCGCCGGAGCTCGAACGCAACGCGTACTTCATCGTCGCGGAGTCGGTCACCAACGCGGCGAAGCACGCGGGCGCGGCGAAGGTCGACGTGACGGTCGCGCTCGGCGACGGCGGTCTCGACCTCGCGGTGAGTGACGACGGACACGGAGGAGCGGCGGTCGCGCCCGGGCACGGCCTCGCGAATCTCCAGGAGCGCGTGCAGGGCCTCGGCGGCACGCTCGCCATCACGAGCCCGGTCGGCGGCCCCACGGTGATCGCAGCGCACCTCCCGGTGGAGCGGGTCGAGTAGCGCGCGCGTCTCCCGGCTGCGCCTTGCCCGCTACCGTCGGAGGCATGGGAGTGCGCGTCGCCGTCGCCGATGATTCGGTCCTGCTCCGCGAGGGCCTCGTGCGGGTCCTCGAGGAGGCCGGGCACGAGGTCGTCGGCGCGTTCGGCGACGCCGAGGCGCTGCTCGCCGGGATCCCGGAGCTGCGCCCCGAGCTCGTCGTGCTCGACGTGCGGATGCCGCCCACGTTCCGCGACGAGGGGGTGCGCGCCGCGATCGAGTTGCGCCGCCGCGAGCCCGGGATCGGCATCCTGCTCCTCTCGCAGTACGTCGAGGTGGCCTACGCGCAGGAGTTGCTCGGCGCCGGCCGGGGCGCGGTCGGCTACCTGCTCAAGGACCGCGTCGCGTCGCTCGCCGAGCTCGACGACGCGATCGGCCGCATCGCCGCGGGCGGCACCGTGCTCGATCCCGAGGTCGTCGCTCAGCTCATCGGACGCCGGCACGACCCCCTCGCGACCCTCACACCGCGCGAGCGCGAGGTGCTGCAGTTCATGGCCGAGGGACGCACGAATGCCGGGATCGCCTCCGCCCTCTTCATCGGCGTGGGCGCGGTCGAGAAGAACGTGACGTCGATCTTCGGCAAGCTCGGCCTCGAGGACTCCGGCACCGACCACCGTCGGGTGCTGGCCGTGATCGCCTGGCTGCAGGCGGCGGCGTAGCCCCGGCCTAGGAAGCCGGGATGGCCTCCGCGATGTGCGGGAGCTGGTCGAGCGTCTCGCGCAGCGCTTGCGCGATCGTCCCGTCCATGAGGCGCAGCAGGCCCGTGGTCGGCGCGTCGAGCACGACCCTCACCTCGGCGGTGTCGCCCAGGTCCTTCACCGCGACCGTCGCGTCGATGTGGAGCGGTGAGGCCGCGATCCGCGCGTGCATGCCGGTCGGCGGGTCGAGGCGCACGATCTCGAGGCGGCCGGATCGGGTGGCGCCGCCCACCGCGACGGTGGCGTCGTACTCCGCGCCGACCGTTCCTGCCGCGCCGTGCACGAGGTCCAGGTGCCGGATCGCGGGGATCCAGGTCGGCATGTTGTCGACATCGGCGAGGAACGCGTAGACCGCGGGCCCCGGTCGTGGCACGGTGATCTGCGTCTCGGCGTGGGCCATGCTCCGACGGTAGTGCCGTGGGGAGTCCGCTGAGAGGGACTGGCGGGCGACGCACGGCGTCGGGATCCTGTGGGGATGGACCAGCTGGCGATGAATCGGAGCGTGATCGAGCAGTTCCGTGCGGGCGGCGAGATCGAGGGCATGCACCGCGACCGGCTCCTGCTGCTGACCACCGTCGGACGGCGCAGCGGCGGCCGGCGGACGACGCCGATGATGCGCGTGCCGATCGGCGGCACGAACTACGTGGTCGCCTCGAACAACGGCGCCCCGGAGGATCCGGCCTGGTTGCGCGATCTCGAGGCGGAGCCGCGCGCGCACGTCGAGGAGGACGGCGCCGCGTACGACGCCACGGCCCGCGTGCTGCGCGGGACCGCCCGCTCCGCGGCGTGGTCGGCGATCGTCGAACAGGCGCCCTTCTTCGCCGAGCATCAGGAGAAGGCCGGACGCGAGATCCCGGTCGTCGAGCTCATCCGCGCCGCCCGCTGACCTGAGCAGGTTCTGGCAAATCGGGGGTAGAAGGGTTGGCCTGCGCCGCGGGCCGGGAGAGCGTCGAGGGGTCGCACAGTGCTGCGCGGCCGGCCACCCCGGCGGATCCCCCGCGCCGGGGTGGCCCCTGTGGCCGTCCTGCGGTGGACTGGGGCGATGGACATCGACGTCATCCGCCGGGAGCTCGACCAGCCCGGCGCGCACGAACTCCTCACCTCGGCACCGCTGCTGCGGCTCGCATACTCGGGGTCCGACGGGACGCCCCGCGTGATCCCGATCGGCTTCCTCTGGAACGGAGCGCGGATCGTCGTCTGCACGTCGACGACGGCGCCGAAGGGGCGGGCGATCCGCTCGCGGCCCGAGGTCGCCGTGACGATCGACGCCGGGGCGTCGCCCGCCGACTCGCGCTCGCTGCTGGTGCGCGGGACGGCCGCGGTCGAGACCGTGGACGGGATCCCGAGCGAGTACCTCGACGCGGCTCGCAAGACGATGACGCCGGAGGAGGTCGCCGGCTTCGAGCAGGCGGTCTCGGCGATGTACCCGCAGATGGTGCGGATCGCGATCACGCCGACGTGGGCGCGGTACTACGACTTCGGTGCGGGGCGGCTGCCGGCGACGCTGCGGCGGCTGGCGGAGGAGGCGGCCGTGCGCGGGTGATTGCACTCCGGTAGACGCCCTGGTCTACTGAGCGCACGGAGGCCTCATGAACGGGACGGCATCGCATTCGGGGTGGACCCGGTTCTGGAATCGCGGTCGATGGTGGAAGGCCCTCCTTCTCGCCGTCGTCTACCTCGTCCTCTACGAGGCGGCGTCCTTGCTGGTGGCGCCCCTCCTCCCGTTCATCGGAGGACCGGGCACGGCCTCGTACGTCGTCGTCCTGTACGTGATCCCGATTCTGTTCGGCGGGGTGATCCTCGTCGCGTTCGGGGCGTCCGTCGGGTGGCTGCGCGGACTGTTCGCGCGTCAGCGCATCCGCGGCCGTGGCTGGATGTGGATCGCCGTCGGCGTCGTGCTGTTGTTCAACATCCTGCGGTTCGCGAGCATCGACTACGGCCGAGCGGGGTTCGGCTGGGTGGCCGCGTGGATGCTGGCCGGTCTCGTCATCGGATTCGCCGAGGAGGTCCTCACACGCGGGTACGTCGTGCGCATCATGCGCGAGGGCGGCCACTCGGAGGTCGCGGTCGCGCTGGTCTCGGCGGCCCTGTTCGCCCTGCTGCACTCGGCGAACCTGTTCACCGGTCAGGCCGTCCCGTCGACGCTGGTGCAACTCGTCTACACGTTCTTCTTCGGCATCTGCATGTACCTGGCGCTCCGGGTGACCGGCACGCTGATCGCGCCGATCCTGCTGCGTGCGAGCACCGATCCGAGCATCTTCATGCAGTCGGCCCATCCGGTCCCGGGAGCGCTCGCCGCGTTCTCCGGCCTGGGCAACGTCGCGGTGGTCGTCGTGGGCGCGGCATTGCTCGTGGTGCTGATCCTCACGCGGGGGAGCGTGCGGGCAGGCCGGGCGGCATTCGACGCGGAATCGTCCTCGACATGAGGTCCATCGTGAGCACGCCGGACGCGCCGACGTCATCGCTGTACAGCCAGGGCATCGCGGCCGGGCCATTCCTCTTCGTGTCCGGGATGACCGGGATCGACGTGACGACCGGGCTCGCGGAGCCCGGTATCCGGGAGCAGACCACGCAGGCTCTGAGGAACTGTCTCGCGATCGTCGAGGCCGGCGGCTGCGCGATCGCTGACATCGTGCAGGTCACGGTGCTGCTCGCCCATCCCGAGGACTTCGCGGGGATGAACGAGGCCTACGCGGCGTTCTTCAGGTCGGATCCGCCGACGCGCGCCGTGACGAAGCTCGGCGTCGAGCTTCCGGGGATCCTGATCTCCGTCATGATGACGGCCTATCGCGCGCCGGTCGCGGGTGCGTGAGGGGAAACCTGACCGCGGGTGTTCGCCATTCACCCGAAGGACCCATCCTTGAACCGCTCTCCTCAGTGACCACGGGGGAGTTGGAGGGTGGGCTTCGGGTCAGTCCGGGTCAGCCGTGGTCAACCACATAGCGGCGCGGGCACGGGGTCGCCTTGTGATTCGACCGGAACCGAGATGCTCCGCCATCAGCTTCCAGACGGGGCTTCTTCGCGCAAGCTGAGCATCGCTCCCGCGCTGCGCCGAGCGCGCGAGGCTGGCGGTGTGTTCAGGCGTCATCCAGAGCGGACCTCCGTCATGCACCGCCCGCTCAAGCACAATCCGCTCCGAATATTGACGCCCTGGGTGGCCGTCGCCGTTGGACTTTTGATGGTGGTCCTGTACCTGGGCAGCCTCGGCGCAGGCGAACCGATCAGCGGGCTGTACATCCTCATCGGGCCGGGGCTGATCGTGATGGGCATTGTCGCCTTCTTCGTCTACCGATGGATGGCGAAGCGGGGGCTCTAGCGCTTCGGCGTTCGACTTCGGGGACCGTGCGCGATGCGGTGTTGTTCACGGATTGTCCGTGAGACCGCTTCCGACGACGGAGCCAGGTCTGCTGAACATAGATATTGCTGGTCACGAAGCAGCAACGAAGAGGGGATGACGGGAATCGAACCCGCGTAATCAGTTTGGAAGACGTTTCAGCGGCCTGTCCGTGGGTGCTCGCCGTCGACCCGAAATGATCCCTCCGTGACTCGTTCTCTTCAGTATTTACGGGGAAGTTGCAGAGTGCGCTTCGGGTCAGTTCGGGAGGCGCGGGCATGGGGCTTTCTTGTGATTCGACGGGGATCTGTCGCAGCCGCGTAATCAGTTTGGAGACGCGGTTTTACCGCTGGACGGTGACGGTGCCGTCCTGCTCGACCCAAAAGACGAGGACGCCAACCTTCGACAGTGCAGCCGCAACTCGGTCGACCTCGCGCCGGTGCGATGGCACATCGGGTAGGGCGATTGCCGCTTTGGAGGTGCCCTCCGACACAACCCGCAGCGACCTAAGCACCGCTACTCCGACATGTGTCGCTGCCTGGCCCTGGTTGAACGGCTTGCCATAACGGCTGGTGTGCGGCTTCGAGCTCCCCTCGCCCTTGGCCTCTACGATCAGCCGCTCCTCGCCGCGAGTGGCAACAATGTCGTCGCCGTGCTGCGTAGCGAGGGCGGTGCTCTCAATTTGCCAGCCGTCCGCACGCAGACGGTCGACCACGGAGTTCACCACGTCGTCTTCGTAGAGCACGTCAGCAGCATGTCACCGGCTCGCGTCGAGCCGTCGATGCGACTCCGAGCGCTCGCGGCGACTGCCCTCTGAGCTGTCAATGTAGGCGTCTGGTGAGGTCTTCCATTCGCCGGCGTTTGCACCTGGACGTTCTGACAGCGTCCCGCAGGTCGCAGGTCGCAGGTCGCAGGTCGCACCGGAGGCCGTCCTCGCGTCGTCGACGGCAAGCAGGCGAAGCAGGCTCAGGCGCTGCGTTCGGCGGGCCACCGCGTGCCCGACATCGCCAAGACGCTGAACGTCTCCATCGCCACGGTCTACCGCCTCACCAAGGCCGCCTAGGCTCCCCGCATGCGGACGATCGGGTGGGCTGCCGTGGTTGCCACCTCGGTGGCCGTGGTCCTGTTCATCGTCGGATGGTTCTTCCCGCCACCAGTGCGGCATGTCCTCGCCATCGTCGCGCCGTCACTGTTCCTCGTCGGAATCGTGCTCGGGATCGTCTGGCAAGCCCTCATGCGACGGGCCGGGCATCGGCCCTAGACGGCCCTACGCGCCCCGCTCCGGGCTCTGCGCCTCGCGCCTGGCCTCGGCGTCGTGATGCGCCCGCGCGAGTGCCAGCGTGTACCCGGTGTCGACTCGCACAGCGGCGACGAACCTCGCGACCAGGGCCGCGCGCTCGGCGTCCGTCATGCGGGCGGCCATTTCCGCCCCGAGCGCGTCCACCAGACCGTCAGGACGAGGCCACCGCCGCATCCGGCGACGACGATGCTGGAGACGAGACCCACGACGTCCCCTCCTCCAGTCAACTGAAGGACTAGCAACACCAAGCCGCAGACGAACATCAGGCCGCCGCACACCGTCAGGACGACTGCGACGGATCGGGCCATGTGGGCAGCCTATGCGGCAGCGCCGGTGCGCACGTCCTCGCGGAAATGGCGTAGGTAGTCGCGCGCCTCCCGGTATGTGGCCGCTCGCGCGATGCCGTTGTAGCGGCCGGAGAACGCCGCTGCGAGGCTCACCCGGAACCGGAAGCCGAGCAGGATCGCGAGGCCGACACGGAACGGCAGGCGGCGCGTCTGGTTGCGTAGCCAGGCGACGCGCACGATCACGACCTCGACCGTCGCGAAGAACGACACGAGGTAGAGGAACGGCAGCAGCAGCGCAGGAAGCCACAACGTCAGCAGGAACGACCGCAGCAGTTCGAGCCAGTCCAGCCGGGATGCGTCGTGCACTATCGAGACCGTCGTCCAGGCGATGGCGGCGAGTCCGACCACGGTCAGCATTCCGCCCGTCAGGCGTCGGACGGCTCGCCATTCGTCCTTGGTGGCCGCCACGGCATTGAGGGCGACGAGCAGCGTCGCGAACGGCTGGATGAGGAGTTCAGCCCAAAGCGGGAAGGGCTCGACGTTGAGATAGAACTCCAGCAGCGCTGCGATGCCGAGCGCCTCGCGCACGAGGTCACGAGCAATCACCCCGCCGGACTTCGCGCCGATCACGCGGAACAGCATCGGGATGGCCAAGGTGACCGTGATGACGATCGCGTCTTTCAGGAGGTCCCAGTCCCAGCCGCCGACGAGCCAACCGAGCGCGAGGCACCCGGCGATCCAGGCGAACATGGCCAGGAAGACGGCGAGGATGCGCGGTACGAAGAACGCTCGCAGCACTCCCAGCATCGACGGGCCGACCGAGCGCCGGAGACCCGGCACGACGAACAGCACCACGAGCGCGACGCCGAGGAGGATCAGCGTCGCCAACTCGCGATTCGTCAGCACGAGTCGATCATCGCCCAGGCCACGCGCTACGGCGTGTCGGGCTCGTCGAGCCGGGCCCGGATGTCGCGGATCATCTCGATGATGACGTCGCGCATGCTCTTCGGCGCTTCTGGCGCGAATCGCGGGTAGCCCCGTGGGAGTGAGCGCTCGACGTGCTCGGCGATGTCGCGGATGTCGAGCGTGACGCCCGAGTCAACGACGACGTGCATCATCTCCCAGAACCCCGCCTCCGTCCGGTCGTAGAGGTCGTGCGACAGGGACTCGGCATCTCGCGGCATCCCGACCGGTGTCGCCCGAACCCGACCGAACGCATCGCGGTTGTAGTCGAGCGTCGACTCATTCCTCGCGGCCTCGGCGTTCTCCTCCGGGGTCTGGCACCGCGGGCAGAGGAAGTAGATCGCGACACCCTGGCGCATCTCCATGTTCCAGTCCGTAAGGTTGAGGGCACGACGCCCGCAGCGCGCGCACCGGACGCGGCTCACGGGGAGCCAGCCAGTCGACGTGAGGACCTTCTCGTTGTTCTCGTTCATGACCGTGGTACGCCGCTCGGCGTGACGATCGTCACGGGGACAACTTCGGGCGAGCCTGGGGACAACTCCCGCGACGCGGTCCCCCTAACTGCCGCCCTAGTCTCGCTTCGCGTCGAGCGTCGCGTCGACGGTGAAGGCGGCCTGTTCCGGCGTCATGCCGACCTGCGCCAGCACGACGAGAGCCCGAGTGCGATCACGCGCGACGATCGCTGCCTCGAACTCGGAGTGCAGTCCCGCAGTGAAAAGGCGCTCGTTGACCGTCATGCCCGAGTAATCGACCATGCGGCCGAGCGTAGCGACGCCTCAGCCCCGCTTCGCATCGAGCATCGCGTCAATGAGCCCGGCGGCCTTGACCTGGCGCGCCTGAGATGAGTGCTGATAGCGGAGCGCGGCGGCCATCGTCGAGTGCCCCAGCCGGACCATGATGTCCTTGGTCGTGAGGCCAGCCTGCGCAGCCTCCGTACCCGCGATGTGCCGGATGTCGTGCAGATGGAAATCCTCGATTCCCGCCGCCTCGCACGCCTTAACCCACGCACGCCGGACCCGCGCCGCAGTGAGGCGCTCGCCGCAGGGCGACCGGAACAGGGGAGTGGTCGGACCGATCGCGGGGTGCTCGGCGAGGTAGTCGTCGACGGCCTCCAGACCATCTCGCAACAGCGGCACCGTGCGCGTCTTGTTCGTCTTCGTGGCCTCGCCCTTGTGCTGCTTGCTGATGACGAAAGAGCCCTCGACGTAGTCCGTCACGTTGAGCCCGACGACCTCCCCAATGCGCCCGCTCGACGCGATGAGTGCACGCAGCACCGGGCGCAGGGTCTCCGGCATCTCGACGAGCACCGCGTCGAACTCCTCGCGGCTGTGGTCCGGGCGATCCTTCGCGACCATCGCGAACGCGCCCTCCACCTGGCACGGCGACTCCGAGATGAGCCCGCGCTCGGCGGCCTTCTTCATGATGCGCCGCATGGCGCTGTAGGCGTTCCTGCGGTTCACCGGCCGGTCGGCGAGGTCCCTCCACCAGAGGTCGACGGAGTGCGCGGTGATCCGGTCGAGGGGCATGTCCTTGAAGCGGACCAGCGCGGTGCGCATCAGGCTGAAGTAGTTCTCTCGGGTCCGCGGCTTCAGCCGAGGCGACGTCGCCGCGTAGACCTCGCCGAAGCGGCCGAACGTCTCCATGCGAGGAGGGCGCTTCTGCTCTTCGGCAGGTTCGCCCCGCGACTCCCACAGGCCGAGCACGACGAGGGCCCGCGCCGTGTTCAGTGCTTCCTGCGCCGACTGCCTGTCGGAGTACGTCTTGCCCTTCTCGACGGATTCTCGACCGTGCGTCGCGGTGAGCACGTAGGCGGCCCATCGGCCGCTCTTCAACTGGCGGACGCTGCCGCCCTGCTTCCTTGTCCTCACCATCAGCGATGCCGTCCCATGACCGTTGTACGTCGCTGGCCAAGTCGGCGAGATTCGGTGCACGATTCGGTGCACGCCCTCGCCAGAGCCGGCGGGACGCCGGTCACGAAGGGCTGAGATGCCCGGGATTACAGGAGAGGGGATGACGGGAATCGAACCCGCGTAATCAGTTTGGAAGACTGAGGCTCTACCATTGAGCTACATCCCCGGATGGTGCGCCGCGAGTCTACCGGCCCCCGGGGATGCTTCTGTTCCAGGGTCTCGATACGCCCGGCCGAGCCAGCTGCTCGACGGCGTCAGGACGCGACGCGCAGCTCCGCCGTCTCGCCGTCGATGCGGATCGCCGCGCACGCGTGCGCCTCGTCCCACGCCATCGCGAAGAAGACGCTCGACTCGATCGGGCCGACCTCGCCGCACTCGAGGCAGCGCGGCTCGTAGGCCCGCACCTCCATGATCTCGATGTCCGCCATGCCGACAGTGTGCGGCGGGCCCCCGACATCGGGCCGCAGGACACTCCGGAGCGGCCTCGCATCCCCACCCCCTAGAATCGTCGGGGCCTATCGGACGGGCGCATCCCGCAGGCCGGCCGGCCCGGGGCGTAGCTCAGCTTGGTAGAGCGCCCGCTTTGGGAGCGGGAGGCCGCAGGTTCAAATCCTGTCGCCCCGACAGCACGACCCCACCGAAGTTCAGGAGACATCCCCATGGTCCAGGCGACCGTCGAGAAGCTCTCGCCCACGCGCGTGAAGCTGACCATCACCGTGACGCCCGAGGAGCTCAAGCCCTCGATCGATCACGCCTACTCGCACATCGCGGAGTCGGTGAACATCCCCGGCTTCCGCAAGGGCAAGGTGCCGCCGCCCATCATCGACCAGCGCGTCGGTCGTGCCGAGGTGCTGAACCACGCCGTCAGCGACGGCCTCGACCGCTTCTACCGCGAGGCCGCCGACGCCGAGAAGATCCGCCCGCTCGGCCGTCCCGAGGCCGACATCACCCAGTGGCCGGACGAGAAGACCTTCACGGGCGACCTCCACGTGACCGTCGAGGTCGACGTGCGCCCGGACTTCACGATGCCGAAGTACGACGGCATGAAGATCGAGGTGGAGCCCGTCGCGGTCTCGCCGGACGACGTCGAGAACGAGCTCGACAACCTCCGCACCCGCTTCGGCACCCTCGTGACCGTCGACCGCCCGGCCAAGACCGGCGACTTCGTCACCCTCGACCTCACCGCCACCATCGGCGACGAGGAGGTCGACACCGCGAGCAACGTGAGCTACGAGCTCGGCTCGGGCGAGCTCATCGAGGGCATCGACGACGCGCTCGACACCCTCACGGCCGGCGAGTCGACCACCTTCGAGTCGGAGCTGCTCGGCGGCGACCACGAGGGCGAGAAGGCCTCCGTCGCGGTCACGCTCCTCTCGGTCAAGGAGCGCGAGCTCCCCGAGGCCGACGACGACTTCGCCCAGATCGCGAGCCAGTTCGACACCATCGGCGAGCTCCGCACCGACCTGCGCGAGCAGCTCGGCAAGCAGAAGGAGTTCGGCCAGGGCGTCGAGGCGCGCGACAAGATCGTCGACCAGCTGCTCGCCGGCACCGACATCCCCGTGCCGCAGCAGCTCATCGACGACGAGGTGAAGCGCCACCTCGAGGCCGAGAACCGTGCCGACGACGCCGAGCACGGCAAGGAGGTCGCCGAGTCGAGCGAGAAGACCTTCCGCTCGCAGATCCTCCTCGACGCGATCGCCGAGAAGGAGGAGATCAAGGTCGGGCAGAACGAGCTCACGACCTACCTCGTCCAGTCGGCGGCGCAGTACGGCATGGAGCCGGGCGAGTTCATCCAGGTGCTCGACCAGAACGGCCAGCTGCCCGCCATGATCGGCGAGGTCGCGCGCTCGAAGACGCTCGCCGTCATCCTGAGCCGTGCCAAGGTCGTCGACACGAAGGGCAAGGACGTCGACGTGTCGGCGTTCACGGCCGGTGCGCTGGGCGACCCGGATGACGAGCCCGCGGTCGTCGCCGAGGGCGACGCGCACGACCACGACCACGATCACGCGGGCCACGAGCACTGAGCTCGAGCCCGTCACGAAGGCCGCGGACCGGGTGTCCGCGGCCTTCGGCATGATGGGCGCATGACCCGGTTCGTCGCGCTGCTGCGCGGAGTCAACGTCGGCGGCGTGACCATGAAGTCGGCGGAGCTGGCGGAGGTCGTCCGGGGTCTCGGCTACGACGACGTGACGACCGTGCTCGCGAGCGGCAACGTGCTGTTCACGACGGGGGAGTCGGCCTCCACGGCCAAGAAGCGGCTGGAGCAGGCGCTCGGCGACCGCTTCGGCTACGAGGCGTGGGTGCACGTGCTGACGGCGGAGGCGATCGCGAGGATCGCGGCCGCCTATCCCTTCGCCCGGAGCGACGACCGCCACGCGTACGTGGTCTTCGTCGTGAAGCCCGAGGTGCGCACCGAGCTCCTGGCGACGGAGCTCGACCCGGCGATCGAGGAGGTCGCCGAGGCCGAGGGCGTCCTCTACTGGACCGTGCCGAAGGGCTCCACGCTCGACAGCGCGCTCGGCAAGGCGCAGGCCGCCGCACGCCACAAGCCGTGGCTCACGACCCGCAACCTCAACACCCTCGAGAAGCTCGCGCGCTGATGCGGCGGCCCGCGCGCGCGACGCGCTGCCTCTGCCCACGGCGAACACCCCCACGGGGCCCCGCGTGCGCTCGATAGATTCGACGCAGTCATCAACCGAACAGGAGCACCCTCCATGGCCGACACGGCATTCCAGCCGAGCGTCTTCGACCGACTGCTGAAGGATCGCATCATCTGGCTCGGCAGCGAGGTGCGCGACGACAACGCCAACGAGATCGCGGCGAAGCTCCTCCTGCTCGCGGCCGAGGATCCGAAGCGCGACATCTTCCTCTACATCAACTCGCCCGGCGGCTCGATCACGGCCGGCATGGCGATCTACGACACGATGCAGTTCGTCCCGAACGACATCGTGACCGTGGGCATCGGCATGGCCGCCTCGATGGGGCAGCTGCTGCTCACCGCGGGCACGAAGGGCAAGCGCTACATCACCCCCAACGCGCGCGTGCTGCTGCACCAGCCGCACGGTGGATTCGGCGGTACGTCGTCCGACATCCAGACCCAGGCCGCGCTCATCATCGACATGAAGAACCGCCTCGCCGAGATCACCGCGGCCCAGACCGGCAAGTCGGTCGAGCAGGTCAACGCGGACGGCGACCGCGACCGCTGGTTCACCGCCCAGGAGGCGCTGGAATACGGCTTCGTCGACCACATCCGGGAGTCGGCGGCCGATGTCGTCGGCGGCGCGGGCACCGGCGACACCGAGTAAGGACGAGAGACATGGACACCCCCACCTTCATGTCGGGCGGCGACCTCGCCTCCCGCATGCCCCAGTCGCGCTACATCCTGCCGTCGTTCGAGGAGCGCACGGCCTACGGCTTCAAGCGCCAGGACCCGTACGCGAAGCTCTTCGAGGACCGCATCATCTTCCTCGGCGTGCAGGTCGACGACGCATCGGCCGACGACGTCATGGCCCAGCTGCTCGTGCTCGAGTCGCAGGATCCGGACCGCGACATCGTCATGTACATCAACAGCCCCGGCGGCTCGTTCACGGCCATGACCGCGATCTACGACACGATGCAGTACATCCGTCCGCGCATCCAGACGGTCGTGCTCGGGCAGGCCGCCTCGGCCGCCGCGACGATCCTCGCGGCGGGCACGACGGGCATGCGCCTGGCGCTGCCGAACGCGCGCGTGCTCATCCACCAGCCCGCCGTCGGCGAGGCCGGGCGCGGGCAGGCGTCGGACATCGAGATCCAGGCCAAGGAGATCCTGCGCCTGCGCACCTGGATCGAGGAGGCGCTCGCGCGGCACTCGAACAAGACGCAGGAGGAGATCCACGACGCCATCGAGCGCGACACGATCCTCTCCGCCGACGAGGCGCTCGAGTACGGCCTGATCGACCAGGTCCTGACCAGCCGCAAGAACGCGTCGGTCGCGGCGATCGGCAGCTAGCACCACTCCTCAACATCCGCAGCGCCTGGGATTCCGGTCCCGGGCGCTGCGGCGTCTCTAGCGTCGGCAGCATGGCTGGGACACCATCGCGGGAGGCCGTGCGCGCCGCCTCCCGACTGGAGCGCACGCGCTCCTTCCGCACCGTCGCGCGAACCGGATACGCGGTCGCCGGGCTGCTGCACGTGCTCATCGGGATCATCGCGATCTCGATCGGCGTGCACGCCGACGGCGGTCAGGCGGATCAGAGCGGAGCCCTGCGCTCGGTCGCGGGCGCTCCCGGCGGGATCGTGCTGCTCGTGCTCATGGTCGTCGGGCTGGTCGCCCTCGGACTGTGGCAGATCCTGCGGGGCGTGACGGCCGAGAAGTGGGGGCCGCGGCTCTCGGCCTGGGGGCAGGCGATCGGCTACCTGTTCCTCGGCGGGCTCGCGATCTCGGTCGCAGCCGGCGGCGGATCCAGCGGCGGCGGCACGACACTGACCGCGCAGGTGCTGGGCGTACCGGGCGGCGTCGTGCTGATCGCAGCGGTGGGCATCGGCGTGTTCGCGGGCGGGGTCTGGTTCGTGATCAAGGGCGTGACGAAGAAGTTCCTGAAGGACCTGGAGCCGGAGGGACGGCTCCGCGGGCTCGTCGAGACGGTCGGCGTGGTCGGGCACGTCGCGAAGGGCGTGGCGCTCGCCGTGCTGGGCGTGCTCGTCGTGGTCGCGGCCGTGACGGCCGACCCCGACAAGGCGGAGGGTCTCGACGCGGCATTCCAGGCGCTCGCCCGGGTGCCGTTCGGCGAGGTCCTCGTGGTCCTCGTCGGGGCCGGCTTCATCTTCTACGGCGTCTACTCCGGATTCCGGGCGCGGTTCGCGCGCCTCTGATCCGCGCGACCGCGGCGCGACACCACCACGATCGCGACGACCACCGCGAGGGCGACCGCGAGGAGCGCGCCGCCGATCCACAGGACGTCGGAGAGCGGCACGGTCTGCGACCGCTGCGCGTCCGGATCCCCGGGAGCGGCGGTCGACGCCGCGAGGGGAGCGCGCCCGCAGTCCTGCGGCTTGTCGTACGCCTTCGCGGGCGTGAACCCGGCGGGCGGCCGCCACGAGAACGGGTACGAGCCGCTCACCGTGTGCCCGTCCTGCGAGACGAACTGCCAGATCACCGTGTAGTCGCCGCCCGCTCCCAGAGCCGGCTTGATCGACATCGTCGTGTCGACGATCGAGATGCAGCCGTCGCCGTAGTACTTCCCGGCGCCGCTGCGGATCTCGAACGCGAAGCCCGTCCCGTCGCCGCTCACGTCGAGCAGCGGCAGGTTGGTCGCGACGTCGAAGGTCCGCGGCAGGGCCGTCAGCGTGGAGTTCGCCGCCGGGGTGGTGGACACGACCTGGTTGTGGGCGGAGGCGGGGGCGGCGACGCCGAGCACGACCGCGCCGACGAGGACCGCGACCGCGGCCCCCGCGGCGAGGACGCGCCTCACGACCCGGAGCCCGCGGCGGTGCGGCGGCGGAGTCCCGCGATCCCGACGACCAGGCCGACGACCCCGAGCACGAGGCCGGCGAGGCCGAAGACGCGCGCGACGACGTCGGGCTGGGCGGAGCCGGTCGGGGTCGTCGCGGCGGAGACCGTGGCGGCCGGCGTGGGCGTCGTCCCGCCCGCGGCAGGCGGCGCGTCGTTCACGTAGAGCACGGGAGCGGGGTGCTCGGCACCCGCCCCGCTCTGGCTCCACGAGACCACCGTCCCGTCGCTGTAGGTCTGCTCCGCCGGGAGCGCGATGCTCCCCACCGACGGCACCGGGCCGACCGACAGCTGGAACACGCCGAGCGCGCCCTGCGGGATGCCCTGGCCAGGCTGCGCGGTCCAGGTGATCTTCGTGATCGCCTCGGTCAGGGTGCTGTCGCCGTTGACGATCGGCTTCGGCAGCTTCTCCTTCGTGGCAGTCGCGGTCCACCCGGGCACGGGCACGTACGACGCGCTCACGAACGGGTGGTCGGTCGGCAGGCTCACGACGAGCTTGTCGGTGGTGGCGCCGGTCGACTCCTCGTTGGGCACCTTGAAGGTGAGCAGCGTGTACGAGCCGGCGGCGGCGGTGTTGCCCTGGAGCGTCACGTGGGCGCTCGCCGCGAGCGGCGCGGCGACGGCGAGCAGGGCGCCGGCGCCGAGGGCGAGGGTCGCCGCGAGAGCGCGGCGGACGGGGGTGTGCATCAAAAAGTCCTTCATTTCGTTCTGAGCTGCGCCGGAGGCCCCGGCGCGGGCGGTTCAGGGCGAGGTGAGGACGGGAGGACCGCGCAGCGGCAGGGCGGCGACGTGTCGGCCGGGCCGCAGCGCCCGCGGTCGCGCGAGCGGCACCGCGGCGGGACGTGCGACCGGCACCGGTCGCACGAGGACCAGGAGCCGGACGACGAGCCGGCGCAGCATGCCCCACACCGCGCGCTCGGCGCGGCGCAGGAACCAGATCGTGAGCACGCCCGCGACGGCGTGCGCGAGCCACATGCCCGGATCGACCAGGTGCCCGAGGTGGTCGTGGACCGCAACCGGCGCGAGAGGGCCGCCCATGTCCATGTGCATCCCGGGCATGGCCGTCGGGTCCTCGACGTGCGGGCTCGTTCTGTTGTCGCTGCCCAGCAGCGAGAACAGAAGGTGGAAGGCCAGCTGGCTGCCGCCGACCGCGATCGCGAGGCGGGGGAGGCTCGGCCGGCGTCCGATCGCGAGGGTTCCCAGCATCCCGGCGAAGACGACGCCGACGACCAGGCCGAGGGGATCGGGGCGGTAGCCGCCCGCGAGCGTGTGCGACACCGCGGCGACCCCGGTCGCGAACGCGCCGACGAGCCAGCCGCGGGCCAGCCTCTCGCCCCGCGTGTGCACGGATCCAGGGTATCCGCCACGCCGCGCGCGGTTCTCCCCACGCTGCGGGCCGCCGCGGGCCGTTCGGGTTAGGCTCGGTCTACCGCAGCGGGGAGGGGTCTCCCCACGCACGGGAGGAGACCAGCGGATGGCACGCATCGGTGAGAGCGCCGACCTGCTCAAGTGCTCCTTCTGCGGCAAGAGCCAGAAGCAGGTGCAGCAGCTGATCGCCGGTCCCGGCGTCTACATCTGCGACGAATGCGTCGAGCTCTGCAACGAGATCATCGAGGAGCGCCTGGCCGAGTCCGGCGAGGAGACCACGGGCGAGTTCGAGCTCCCCAAGCCGCGCGAGATCTTCGACTTCCTCGAGGAGTACGTGATCGGGCAGGAGCCCGCCAAGCGCGCGCTGTCCGTGGCCGTCTACAACCACTACAAGCGCATCCGGGCCCGGCAGACCGTCGCGGCGGCCGACGCGGTCATCGACGACGTCGAGATCCAGAAGTCGAACATCCTGCTGATCGGCCCCACCGGCTGCGGCAAGACGTACCTCGCCCAGACCCTCGCCAAGCGGCTCAACGTGCCCTTCGCGGTCGCCGACGCCACGGCGCTCACCGAGGCGGGCTACGTCGGCGAGGACGTGGAGAACATCCTCCTCAAGCTCATCCAGGCCGCGGACTACGACGTCAAGCGGGCCGAGACGGGCATCATCATGATCGACGAGGTCGACAAGATCGCCCGCAAGGCGGAGAACCCGTCGATCACGCGCGACGTGTCGGGCGAGGGCGTGCAGCAGGCGCTCCTCAAGATCCTCGAGGGCACGGTCGCCTCGGTGCCGCCGCAGGGCGGTCGCAAGCACCCGCATCAGGAGTTCATCCAGATCGACACGACGAACGTCCTGTTCATCGTCGCCGGTGCCTTCGCGGGGCTGGAGGACATCATCTCCTCGCGCGTCGGCAAGCGCGGCATCGGCTTCGGCGCCCCGCTCCACTCGAAGCGCGACGAGGCCGAGCTCATGGGCGAGGTGCTCCCCGAGGACCTGCACAAGTTCGGCCTGATCCCCGAGTTCATCGGCCGCCTGCCGGTCGTCACCACCGTCGCGCCGCTCGACCAGAGCGCGCTCATCCAGATCCTCACCGAGCCGAAGAACGCGTTCGTGCGGCAGTACCAGCGCATGTTCCAGATCGACGGCGTCGAGCTCGAGTTCGAGCGCGACGCGCTCGAGGCGATCGCCGACCTCGCCGTCCTGCGCCAGACCGGCGCCCGCGGCCTGCGCGCGATCCTCGAGGAGGTCCTCGGGCCGATCATGTTCGACGTCCCGTCGAACGACGACGTCGCCCGCGTCGTCGTGACCCGCGAGGCCGTGCTCGAGAACGCCGCGCCGACCATCGTGCCGCACGCGCCGCGGCGCGCGGAGAAATCCGCCTGATCGAGATCCGCGCTGGATTTATCTTGATATCAAGATAAATTGGAGCGCATGAGGTCCATCGCCGAGCGTCTGCGCGGCGTCGATCCGGTGCTCCGGATCCTCGCCACCACGACGCTCGTCGCGACCCTCGGGCGTGGTGTCTTCGCGACGATCACGGTGCTCTTCCTCGGTTTCGCGGTCCGTCTGACGCCCGCGCAGATCGCGCTCATCCTCGGTGTGGGGAGCGTCATCGCGATCGGGGCCACCCTGGCCGGCGGCCACCTCGCGGATCGGGTGAGCGCACGCCGCCTGGCCCTGGTCGCGATGATCGTCACGAGCCTCTCGCTCGCGTCGTACGCGCTGATCACCGGCTTCTGGAGCGCGCTCGTGATCGTGTGCGTGCAGGAGGCGGCCATCAGCGTCGGGCAGTCGGCGCGCTCCGCGATCATCGGGCGCGCCTTCGGCTCGGAGTCGCGCGTGCGGGCGCGGGCGATCCTGCGCACCGTGACCAACGTCGGCATCGCGGTCGGGTCGGGGCTCGGCGGCATCGCGCTCGCGCTCGACACCGAGGTCGCCTATCGCGTGGCGCTCGGGATCGCGGGCGGCGTCTTCCTGCTCGCCCAGCTCAACCTCGCCCGACTCCCGGCGCGCGTCGACGCGATCGCGGTGCAGGAGCGCGCTGCAGCCCTTCCCGGCGCCCGGCGGCCGCGCACCGTCCTGGCGGGACGCTCGCCCTGGCGGGATCCGCGCTATCTGGCGCTCTCGGCGCTCAGCGGCGTGTTCGCGATCCAGTTCGCGGTGGGGGAGTTCGGGGTCCCGCTCTGGGTCGCGCGCGACACCGCGGCGCCCCGGCCGGTGATCTCGGCCCTGCTCATCGTCAACACCGTGCTCGTGATCATCTTCATGGTGCCGCTCTCGCGCGGCACCCACCGGATCCGCACCGCCGGCCGGCTCACGATCGTGGCCGGACTGCTCATGGCGGCCGCGTGCGGCGTGTATGCGATCGCGGGGACCGTTCCCGCGATCGCCGCGGTGGTCGCCCTCGTCGGCGGCGCGGCCCTTCACGCCTTCGCGGAGATCCTGTCGCAGGCCGGCGGCTGGGGCCTGAGCTTCGAGCTCGCCGACCCCGATCGGATGGGCGCGTACCAGGGGGTGTTCGGCACGGCCTACGCGATCGGCGCGGCGGTCGGCCCGGCGCTGATCACGCTCACCGCGATCCAGCACGGGGGGATCGGATGGGCGGTTCTGGGGGCGATCCTGCTCGTCGCGGCGATCGGCATCGGCGTCATCGCCCGGGGCGCCGCCCCGGCCCAGGAGACGGCGTCGGAGGCCTCCGCCAGGATGGGGTGATGGCCGCGCGGATCCTCGAACGCTGGACCACGGCCGACCCCGTGCTCCGGATCCTCGGCACCACGACGCTCGTCGCGACGCTGGGCCGCGGCGTCTTCCTGCCGATGACGACCCTCTACCTGAGCTTCGTCGTCCACCTGCCGGCGGCGCAGATCGCCCTCGTGCTCGGGGCCGGCAGCGTCACCTCCATCGTGTTCTCGGTCATCGGCGGGCATCTCGCCGACCGGTTCAGCGCGCGCCGGCTCAGCTTCGTCGGGCTGCTCGTGGCGAGCCTCGGCCTCATCTCCTACGCCGCGGTGTCGGAGCTGATCTGGGCCCTCATCGTCGCCGTCGTGGAGTCGGCGGCGCTCGGCATCGGGTTCTCGTCGCGCGGCGCCATCATCGGGCGCGCGTTCGCGGGGGAGCAGCGCGTGCGCACCCGCGCGATCATGCAGACCATCACCAACGTCGGGATCGGCGTCGGCACCACGGTGGCCGCGATCCCGCTCGCGATCGGCACGCCGGAGGCCTATCGGCTGAGCTTCGCCATCGCGGGCGTCGTGGTGCTGCTCGGGCAGCTGCCGCTCCTGCGCCTCCCGGCCCGTGTCGACGCATCCCCGGCGCGCGACACGGCCGAGCCGGAGAGCGAGACACCACCCGTCGTGGAGGGCGACGACCCCGCACCGGAGGTGCTCGGCGAACAGGCCGGCCGCGGTGCGCGCGGAGCGGTCGGCGGGCGGGCGCCGTGGCGGGATCCGCGCTACCTGCTGCTGTCCGCGCTCAGCGGCGTGTTCGCGATCCAGTTCGCCGTGCAGGAGATGGGCCTGCCGCTGTGGGTCGCCCACGACACGACCGCGCCGCGCTGGATCATCTCGGTGCTCCTCGTGCTCAACACCGTGATCGTCGTGCTCTTCACGGTGCGGCTGTCGAAGGGCTCGCACAAGCTCCGCACGGCCGGACGCCTGACCGCGCTGGCGGGCGGCCTCATGGTGGTCGCATGCGTGGTCTACGCGCTCGCAGCGGGGCTGCCGGTCGTGCTCGCGTGCGTCGTGCTCGTCCTCGCCTCGGGCGTGCACGCGTTCGCCGAGGTCCTGTCGCAGGCCGGCGGCTGGGGACTGAGCTTCGAGCTGGCGGACCAGCGGCGGATCGGCGCCTATCAGGGCGTCTTCGGCACGAGCTTCGCGCTCGGCTCGGCGATCGGGCCGGCCCTCATCACCGTCACCGCCATCGCACTGGGGATGCCCGGCTGGCTCATCCTCGCCGCCGTCTTCCTCGTGGCCGCGCTCGGCGTGACGGCCATCGCGGAGCGCGCCGCCCGCCGCGATCCGGCAGCGGCGTAACCGCCGCCGCCGCGCCCGTAGGCTGCGAACCATGTCGCGTCCGCTCCGTCCCGCGTCCCTCGCGCAGCCCGTCGTCGCCGGGATCGTCGCGGCGATCAGCGGCTACACGGCGGCGTTCACGATCGTCGTGGCGGGGCTCCGCGCGGTCGGGGCGTCGCCCGCGGAGGCCGCATCGGGCCTGCTCGTGCTCACGGTGTTCCAGGGCGTGCTCACGATCGTGATGAGCCTGCGATTCCGCCAGCCGCTGTCGTTCGCCTGGTCGACGCCCGGCGCCGCGCTGCTCGTCGCGGCGAAGGGCACGACGGGCGATTTCGGGGCGGCGGTCGGGGCCTTCCTGCTGTGCGGCGTGCTGCTCGTGATCACCGGCCTGTGGCCGTGGCTCGCGCGCACGATGACCCGGATCCCGCGCCCGATCGCGTCGGCGATGCTCGCCGGCATCCTGCTCCCGATCTGCCTCGCGCCCGTGCACGCGGCGGTGGCGCTGCCCCTGCTCGCGCTGCCCGCGATCGTCGTGTGGCTGGTGCTGCTGCGGCTCGCGCCGCGCTGGGCCGTGCTCGGAGCGGTCGTCGCGGCGACGGTCGCGATCGTCGCGACGCAGCCCCACATCGCGGGCACGCAGCTGCTCCCGTCGCTGACGTTCGTGCTGCCCGCCTTCGACCCGCTCGTGATCGTGAGCATCGGGATCCCGCTCTACATCGTCACGATGGCCGGGCAGAACGTGCCGGGCTTCGCCGTGCTGCGGACCTTCGGCTACGAGAACCCGCCCGCGCGCGGGATGCTCGCCGCCTCGGGCGCGGCGACCGTGGTCGGCTCCTTCTTCGGCGCGCACGCGCTCAACCTCTCGGCGATCTCCGCGGCGCTCGTCGCCGGACCCGACGCGCACACGGACCGCGACCGGCGCTGGATCGCGGCCCTCTCCTGCGGGATCGCCTACGTCGTGATCGCCCCGCTCTCGGGCGCGGCGACGGCCCTGGTCTCCGCCTCGGCGCCGATCCTCATCGAGGCGGTCGCGGGGCTCGCCCTGCTGGGTGCGCTCATCGGGGCGATCGCGGCCGCGTTCGACGAGGTGGAGCACCGGCTCGTCGCGGTCGTGACGTTCCTGGTCGTGGCGGCCGGCATCCAGGTCGCGGGCATCGGCGCGGCGTTCTGGGGGCTCGTCGCGGGCGGGATCGTGATGCTGTGGCTCGGCATCCGCCGCCGGCGGCCGGAACAATCGGAGGACGCCGCCGGTTGACGCGGAGGTGACCGCTCCGCTCTCCGTCCTCGACCTCGCGGTCGTCCGCGCCGACTCCACGCACGCCGAGGCGCTGGCCGACACGATCGCCGTCGCGCAGGAGGCCGACCGGCTCGGCTACGAGCGGTTCTGGGTCGCGGAGCACCACGGCATGCCCGGCATCGCGAGCTCGTCGCCGCCGGTGCTGATCGGCGCGATCGCGGCCGCGACCGAGCGCATCCGCGTCGGCTCGGGCGGGGTCATGCTGCCGAACCACTCCTCGCTCGTCGTCGCGGAGCAGTTCGGCACCCTCGTGGCACTGCACGGTGACCGCATCGACCTCGGCCTCGGGCGCGCGCCCGGAACCGACCAGGTCGTGACCGCCGCGATCCGCCGGGGGATCGCCGAGACCGTCGACGACTTCCCGGCCCAGGTGATGGAGCTGCTCGCCTACTTCGGCACGATCCCCGCGCTCGACGGCGGGCAGGGCTCGCGGATCGTGGCGATCCCCGGGATGGGCGACGCGCCGCAGCTGTGGCTGCTCGGCTCCAGCGACTTCAGCGCCCGGCTCGCGGGCCTCATGGGACTGCCGTTCGCGTTCGCGCACCACTTCGCGGGCGGCGACCGGACGCCGCTCGCGTTCGAGCTGTACCGGAACAGCTTCCGGCCGTCGGTCGTGCTGCGCGAGCCGCATGCGATGGTGGCGGTCGCCGCGCTCGTCGCCGACTCGCGTGCCGAGGCGGAGCGGCTCATGCAGCCGGCCGCGCTGCAGTTCATCCGTCTCCGCAGCGGGAGCCCGACACGACTGCCCTCGCTCGAGGAGGCCGAGGCCCACGCGTGGACGGACGGCGAGCGCGCGTTCGCCGCACAGCGCATCCAGCACCAGGCGGTCGGCACGATCGACGAGGTGCGCGCGGCGATCGATGCGTTGGGCGCCGCGACGCAGGCCGACGAGATCCTCGTGGTGCCCCAGGGCCCGACGCCGGAGCATCGGCTGCGGACGCTGCGCGAGCTCGCGCCGGAGCGCGCGCTCTAGTCGAGCCCGCGCCGCTTCAGGAGCGGACCGATGTCGGCGGCGCGACCGCGGAAGTCGCGGTACGCCTCGAGCGGATCCTTCGATCCGCCGACGCCGAGCAGCCGGTCGCGGAAGCGGTCGCCGTTGGCGCGCGTGAGCCCGCCGTTCTCCTTGAACCAATCCACGGTGTCCGCGTCGAGCACCTCGCTCCAGATGTAGGAGTAGTACCCGGCGTCGTAGCCGCCCGAGAAGACGTGCGCGAAGTACGTGCTGCCGTAGCGCGGCGGCACGAGCGGGTCGTCGAGCCCGACGGCACGCAGCGCGTCGGCCTCGAACGCGGCGACGTCGTCGACCGCCTCCGCCGCGTTGTGCGAGAGCCGGTGCCATGCCTGGTCGAGGAGCGCGGCGGCGAGGTACTCCGAGGTGAGGAAGCCCTGGTTGAAGGCCTCCGATGCGTGGATGCGCTCCACGACCTCGGCATCCAGCGGCGCCCCCGTCTCATGGTGCTTGGCGTAGTTCGCGAGCACCTCGGGCCACAGCATCCACATCTCGTTGACCTGGCTCGGGAATTCGACGAAGTCGCGGAACACGTTCGTGCCCGAGAACTTCGGGTACGTCACCCGCGCGAACAGCCCGTGCAGCGCGTGGCCGAACTCGTGGAAGAACGTCGAGGTCTCGTCGAAGGTCAGCAGCGTCGGCCGGCCTGCGGCGGGCTTCGGCACGTTGAGGTTGTTGACGACGATGGATCCGGGATGCCCGAGCAGCTCGCTCTGCGAGATCAGCGGGTTCATCCAGGCCCCGCCGCGCTTCGAGTCGCGCGTGTAGAGGTCGAGGATGTAGAGCCCCAGCGCGGAGCCGTCCTCGTTCGACACCTCGAACACCCGCGCGTCGGGGTGGTACGCCACGAGGTCGGGACGCTCGGCGAACGTGACGCCGTACAGCTGCGTCGCCGCGAAGAACACGCCGTCCTGCAGCACGCGCTCGGCCTCGAACCACGGCCGCAGGCCCGCGGTGTCGACGTCGTACTTCTGCGCCCGCACCTTCTCGGTGAAGAACGCCCAGTCGGCCGCCGTGATCGCGGAGCCCGCGAGCGCCTCGAGGTCGGCCTGCTCGGCGCGCGCGTTGCGGGCGGCCGCGGGAGCCAGGCGTCCGAGCATGTCGGCCACGGCCTCCGGGGTCCGGGCGGTCTCGTCCGCGGTGATCGCGGCGGCGTGGGATGGGAAGCCGAGGAGCTCCGCGCGCTCGGCCCGCAGGCGCGCGATCCGCAGCACGAGCTCGCGATTGTCGAACTCGCCGCCGCGGGAGCCGCGCGAACGCGATGCGGTCATGATCCGCTCCCGCAGGTCGTGGCTCCCGATCGACGCGAGGAAGGGGTGCCCGGTCGGCAGCACGAGCGTCACGAGCCAGCCGTCGAGCCCGCGCCCGGCGGCCGCCTCGCGCGCGGCCGAGACCTCGCCGTCGCCGAGCCCGACCAGCTCCGCTGCATCGGTCACGTGCACCGCGAGCTCGTTCGTATCGGCGAGCAGGTTCTTCTCGAAGCGGGTCGTGAGGGTCGAGATCTCCTGGTTGAGCGCCTTGAGCCGCTCCTTCTCCGCGTCGTCGAGGCCGGCGCCCGCGAGCGTCATCTGGGTGTGCCAGCGCTCGACGAGATAGCGCTGCTCCGCGGTCCACGCCCTCGCGGGGCCCTCGTCCGACGCGAGTGCGTCGTGCAGGGTCGTGATCCGCCAGTAGAGCATCGGATCGAGCAGGATCGCGTCGCCGTGCCCTGCGAGCCGGGGCGCGATGCGCTCCTCCAGCTCGTTCGTCGCGTCGTTGGAGTCCGAGGAGCTCTTGTTGAAGAACACCTCCGCGACCCGGTCGAGCAGCTGCCCGCTCTCCTCGAGCGGGATCAGCGTGTTCTCGAACGTGGGCATGTCGCGCCTGCGCACGATCGCCTGGATCTCGGCGAGCTGGTCCGCCATCCCGCGCTCGAACGCGGGTTCGTAGTGCTCGTCGCGGATCTCGGCGAACGGCGGCAGACCGAACGGGAGGGTGCTGGGAGCGAAGAAGGGGTTCTCGATGGACGCCACCGAACCAGCCTACGAGGGCCGCGATCCCGACCGCAAAGAAACAGTTGCAAATAAAATCTTGCAAAGGAAGCTTTGCAGAGTTACCTTTGCATCATGACCGACGAAGAGCGCTACCCGCGGCTCGAGCCCTCGCGGCTCAAGGCGCTCGCGCATCCGCTGCGCACCCAGCTCCTCGACGCGCTGACCGCCTACGGCCCGGCCACCGCGAGCGCGCTGGGAGAGCGCCTGGGGGAGTCGAGCGGTGCCACGAGCTACCACCTGCGCCAGCTCGAGAAGGCCGGCTTCGTGCAGGAGGACACCACACGCGGCAGCGGGCGCGAGCGCTGGTGGGAGCGCATCCCGCAGTCGATCTCGATCGACACCAGCGGTCTGCCGGACGACAGCCCGGAGCGCGTGGCGAGCGAGATGATCCTCAACGAGTGGGAGCGCACGCGGCGGCAGCGCCTCTCGGACTTCACGACCCGGGGCGAGCGGCTCCTGCCGCCGGACTGGCTCAAGGCCAGCAACCTCTCGAGCATGAACCTGACCCTCACGAGCGCCCAGCTGGCATCGCTCGACGAGGAGCTGATGGCGGTCATCGACCGCTACAAGAAGCAGTACCGCAACCAGGCCGGCGAGGGTGTCCGGTCGGTCGAGATCCATCTCAACCTGTTCCCCATCGTCGACGCCGAGGAGCGTCGCGATGTCGGTGGTGACCGGAAGAATTCCTGATGAGCGAGGGAGTCTGCGACATGAGCACGGGAATCATGTACTACGAGAGCGCCATCCGCGTGCAGCGTCCGCGCACGCCGGGCGGCCTGCCGGGAGCGGCGGTCAGGGCCGGCCGGCTGCTGGAGCTGTGGGGCTACCGGGCGGCACGGTTCGCCATGCGCGCCGAACAGCTCGTCACGCCGATGCGCGGCCGCGATGCGGTCGCATCCCGGGTCGGCGGGCCGACATCGGCGATGGTGAGCCCGCCCCGGTTCTACTGAGCTCGGCGTCGCGCGCGTCAGCCGTGGAGGGTCGTCCCGTCGTCCAGTTCGACGACGGGGCGGCCCTCCAGCCACGTCAGGGTCCAGCGCAGGGTCGTGTCGGCGGGCAGGCCGGCCTCGACCTCGGCGATCCGCGCGAGCAGATCGTCGGGCAGGCGGGCGGGGGCCGGGCGTCCGACCGACCAGCGGGATCCGAGCTGCATCACTTCTCCTTCGGGGTGGGGTCCGGCGTCGGGCGATATCCCGGCGCGCCGGTGTCGACGGCGAGGAGCGACTCGCGCGTCGCGGTGCGGTAGGCGGTCGCCGCCGCGGCCTGGGGAGCCCCGCATCCGTCGACCGGCGCGGCGTACGCGTGCACGCTGCCGCCCCGGTCGATCCAGACGAGGAGCGGATCCTGCGCTCCGGCCGGGCAGCCGGAGGTGCGGATCGGGGCGTCGGCGGCACGGTACGCGGCCACGAGACGCGCGGGGCGGGGGACGCGCGACGCGAGCTCCCAGGGGCCGTACGACGTGATCCCGTCGCTCGAGAGGTGGACGCCCGCCCGGCAGATCCGCACACGGTCGGTGGGCGCGACGATCGCGTCGAGGTGCCGCGGCGTCACCGCCGGGCAGAGCGCGAGGACCCGCGGATCGAGGATCGCGACGAGTCCCTGCGCGCGTTTCGGCACCGCCCGCCCCGGGTCGGCCGCGGGCGCCGCCGGGAAGCAGGCGCTGAGGGGCAGCGCCAGCGCGACGATCCCCAGGAGCGCGGCGGTTCGAGGCGTCCGGCGGGTCACGGTGCCTCCGGGGAGGGAGTGGGCGGCAGGGTCGGCCGGTAGCCGGGCGAGCCGGTGTCGACGCCGATCACGGCCTCGCGGCTCGCCGTCCGGTACGCCTTCGCCGCCGCCGCGGTGGGCGCGCCGCAGGCGTCGACGGGCGCGCGATAGGGCAGCGCCGCTCCGGCGCGGTAGACCCAGATGATGAGCGGATCCGCGATGACCGATCCGCAGGACCCGCGCGGCTTCGCGATCGCATCCGGCCTCCCGTACGCGGCGATGAGCGCGTCGGGATGCCGCAGCCGGTACACGACCTGCCACGGCCCGAAGGTGCTCACCCCGTCGCTCGCGATGCGCACGTCGGCCCGGCAGACGTAGACCCTGTCGATCGGCGAGATGGGACCGCCGAGGTGCTGCGGCACGTATCCCGGGCAGTACTGCACGATCTGCGGGTCGGTGAGCTCGGGCAGCGGCGTGAGCGCATCGGGGATCGCCGTGTCGGGGTCGACCTCCGCCTTGGGCGGGAAGCAGGCCGTCAGCGCGACGGCGACCGCGGCGGCGAGGACCACCGCCGCGAGCCGCCGCGCGCGCATCTCAGGGCCTCAGCTCGTACGTGACCCAGGTCGTGCGCGAGGCGACGCGGTCGTAGACGCGCTGGGCGCCCTCGTTGGAGGCCGCGGTGATCCAGCGCAGCGTGCCGCCGGGCGCGACCGCGCGGGCGTGCGCCGCGAGGTGCGCGATGAGCGCCGTCGCGACGCCGCGGCCACGCGCCGCCGGATCGACGAACAGGTCGTCGAGGAACCAGTCGCTGCCCGACGAGAACGTGTCGGGATGCGCGCGGTAGTGCGCGAACCCGATGACGCGCCCGTCGTCGTCCTCCGCCACGAACGCGGAGACGCCGGATCCCGGACGCACGAGCAGCTTCCCGACGTGGTCGAGGTGCGCGTCGTCGAACGCGGTCTCGTAGAAGGCGCCGTACGCCTGGAACAGCGCGCGCCAGGCCGGGAGGTCGCCCTCCGCCAGGTCGCGCACGCGGGTCACGACGCGGCCGGCGTCTCGTCGAGCTCGATGGCGGTCACGGCGATCTCGTCGCCCTCGGTGAACGAGAGCTCCGCGATCTTGCCCACGGCGCGGAGGTCGTCAGCCGCCTCGGCGAGGATCGCGGGGCCGGCGATCGCCGCCGTGCGCACCTCGGTCTTCTGCGAGGCCTTCGCGTCGGTCTTCGCGCGCCGGATGCCGATGAGCGCCGCGCTCACCGCCGGGAGCAGGCCGCGCGGCGCGTCGGCGCTCAGCCCGCTGTTCTCGGCGGTCGGCCACGGGGCGGTGTGGATCGAGCCGTCGTGCGTCCAGCTCCACACCTCCTCCGTCGCGAACGAGACGACCGGGGCGAGCAGGCGCAGCAGCACGTCGAGGGCGGTGCGGAGCGCGGTGACCGCGCTCGCATCGCCCGCGTACGCGCGCTCCTTCACGAGCTCGAGGTAGTCGTCGCAGAAGGTCCAGAAGAACTGCTCGGCGACCTCGAGGGCGCGCGCGTGGTCGTAGTTCTCGAGCGCCCGCGTCGCCTCGCGCACGACGACGGTCAGCTCCGCGAGCATGTCGACGTCGAGCGGCGCGGTGACCTCGCCGGCCTCGCCCTCGAAGGAGTACACGAACTTCGCCGCGTTGAGGATCTTGATCGCCAGCCGGCGGCCGATCTTCATGAGCTTCGGGTTCTGCGGATCGAAGGCCGCGTCGGTGCCGAGGCGCGACGACGCAGCCCAGTAGCGGACGGCGTCCGACCCGTGCTCGTCGAGCATCGCGGCCGGCGTGACGACATTGCCCTTCGACTTCGACATCTTCTTGCGGTCCGGGTCGACGATGAAGCCGGAGATGCCGGCATCGGCCCACGGCACCTCGTGGTGCTCGAGCTCCGCGCGCAGGACGGTGGTGAAGAGCCAGGTGCGGATGATGTCCTGCGCCTGCGACCGCAGCGAGTACGGGAACACGACCGCGAACTGCTCGGGGTCGGTCTCCCAGCCGCCGGCGATCTGCGGGGTCAGCGACGACGTGGCCCAGGTATCGAGGATGTCGAGCTCGCCCACGAAGCCGTTCGGTCGTCCGCGCTGCGCCTCGTCGTAGCCGGGAGCCGGGTCGGACGCCGGATCGACCGGGAGCAGGTGCTCGCCCGGCACGATCGGCTGGTCGCGCTGCGGCTCGCCATCCGCGCCGAGGGGGTACCAGACCGGGATCGGCACGCCGAAGAAGCGCTGGCGCGACACGAGCCAGTCGCCGGTGAGGCCGCCGACCCAGTTGTCGTAGCGGACGCGCATGTGCTCCGGGTGGAATCCGATCGCGCGGCCCGCCTCCACGAGCCGGTCGCGCAGCGACTCGTCGCGCGCGCCGTTGGCGAGGTACCACTGGCGCGTCGACACGATCTCGAGCGGACGGTCGCCCTTCTCGTAGAACTTCACCGGGTGCTGGATGGGCTTGGGCGCGCCCTCGAGGTCGCCGGACTCGCCCAGCAGCTCCACGATCCGCTGCTTCGCGCTGAAGACCGTCTTGCCGGCCAGTTCGGCGTAGATCTCGCGGCCCGCGTCGCTGAAGACGTCGGCGGCCGGGGCGTCGGCGACGAAGCGGCCGTCCGCGCCGATGACCGCGCGTGCCGGCAGATTGAGCTCGCGCCACCAGATCACGTCGGTCAGGTCGCCCCAGGTGCAGATCATGGCGATGCCGGATCCCTTGTCCTGCTGGGCGAGGTGGTGCGCCACGACCGGCACTTCGACGCCGAACAGCGGCGTCGTCACGGTCGTGCCGAACAGCGGCTGGTAGCGCTCGTCGTCGGGGTGCGCCACGAGCGCGACGCACGCGGGCAGCAGCTCCGGGCGCGTCGTCTCGATGAAGACGGGGGAGCCGTCGGCCCCGTGGAACGCGACGCGGTGGTACGCGCCGGGCTGGTCGCGGTCCTCGAGCTCGGCCTGCGCGACCGCGGAGCGGAACGTCACGTCCCACAGCGTCGGCGCGTCGGCCTGGTACGCCTCGCCGCGCGCGAGGTTGCGCAGGAACGCGCGCTGCGCCGCCTGCTGCGCCTCGCGGCCGATCGTGCGGTAGGTCAGCGACCAGTCGACGCTCAGGCCGAGCTTGCGCCACAGCTCCTCGAACTGCGCCTCGTCCTCGTGGGTGAGCCGCTCGCAGAGCTCGATGAAGTTGCGCCGCGAGATCGGCAGCTGATCGGCGGCCTTGCCGCTGCCGTCGCCGTTGTTCGGCGGGGTGAAGTCGGCGTCGTAGGGCAGCGACGGATCGCAGCGCACGCCGTAGTAGTTCTGCACGCGGCGCTCGGTCGGGAGCCCGTTGTCGTCCCAGCCCATCGGGTAGAAGAGGTTCTTGCCGCGCATGCGCTGGAACCGCGCCGCGATGTCCATGTGGGTGTAGCTGAAGACGTGCCCGATGTGGAGGGAGCCGGACACCGTGGGCGGCGGCGCATCGATGCTGAAGACGGCGTCGCGGCCGGCCGCGAGCGCGGCGGCGCGATCGAACCGGTAGACCCCGCTGCGCTCCCAGTCGGCGGACCACTTGGGCTCCAGCCCCTCGAGGGCGGGCTTCTCGGGAATGGCAGACGTCATGACGGGACTCCGGTTCGATATGCGCGGCACCGTGTGGATGGTGAGGTGCCTGGTTGTGACCGGTCCATTCTACGAGCGGCTCATGGCGCGCGCGTGACGTCGAGATGAGGCGGCTCTGCATGCCCGACGGGCCCTGGATCGTGATGGTGTCGCACTGCGACGTGTCCCCGCAGGGAAACGAGTACGTGTCATAGCTCGGCGTCAGAGCCGCTCGGCCGGAGAAGCCATCCGCGTCGACGCCGAAGTGCGCGAGCACGTCCTTGCGGCTCGTCCAACAGATCGTCAGCAGCACCTCGGTCGCGCCGCCTGAGCAGTCGGCCCGTGTGGGGAGATCGAGTACGCCGGGATCCGCACGGAGGCGCCGCTGCCGCTGCCGATGCCGCAGTTCGAGCCGCTGCTGCTGGAGCCGCCGCCGATGCTCTCAGCTGCTGTCGTCAACGCTGACGGGCGCGGAGAGTTGGGTCGAACTTGGCAAGCCGACGATCGGAGCGCGGCCATGACGATCCCGATCAGAAGCAGCGTTATCAGGAGCGCGCGCTTGTGCTTCTCGGGAGTCGGCTCCGGCGCACCTCCGGACGTCCCGACCCGCTGGGTGGGAGCGCCGCCCATGTCCTCGATCCGTGGCCGGGCTCCCGTACTCAATGGCCGGCACAGCGGGCCTGGTTACCGAGATGAGGACCCGGCGATCACCTCTTGGGGGTCAGGGTGACGTCCTTAGAGGTCGAGCCGCCCGGACCAGTCGCCGTGACCGTGTAGACCTCGCTCGAATCCGAGCAGGTGTACTTGCCTGTCGCGCTTCCGTTCATCAGCAGGATGCTCGACGGCCCGGTGACTTTGATGTCGGTGGTGTTCGTGATCCCGGAGTAGGTGATCGTGAAGTCCGCCGTGGTCGGCGCAGGGCCCGGCGGGTCGGTCGCTGCGGCGCAGTCCGGCACTGTGGCGCTCGGGACGATGGTCGGCGCGGCCGGAGGCGGCGGAGAAGGCGGCGAAACCGTCTTGGTGGGTGCCGGAGTCGGAGTCGGGGTTGGTGTGGGAGTGGGAGTGGGAGTCGGAGTAGCCGACGGGGTTCGACTTGGCGTCGTGGATGGCGTCGATGACGACCTCGGCGTGGTGGAGGACGAGGTCGTCGAAACGGGAACTGCCGCCCCGCGGGTCGCGAGCACGATCGCGAGCACGATGATCGCGATCAGCAGCGCGCCGCCGACGCTGCCCAGGATGACGAGCAGCCGCTTGCTGTTGCCGGGCTCCTCGCCGCCGGGCCCGTCGGTCGCGGGAGGCGGGCCGACCGGACCGCCGGGTGCCACGTCGAAGCGGCGCGTGGCGAACTCGTCGGCCGCGGGCGCCATCCCGAGCGTCGCCGCCGCCGAGCCGACGCCGAACGGGTCGACCGTCGAGGGTCCCGTCGCGGGGGCCGTGTACGGCGTGGTCGCGTCGAAGGCGGTCGTCGGAGCCGGGGGCTCGACGGGCGTGGGCGCGGCCTGCTGGCCGGCCAGCAGCCACGCGAGCGGGTCGGGCGTGGCCTCGGCAGGGGTGGCAGGCGGTTCGGCCGCGGGCGGGGGAACCACGGGCTCGGGTGCCGCCGGCTCGGGCGGCGACGGCACGTCGGCGACGGGCAGCGCGGTCGTCGGCTGCTCCCAGCTGGGCGCGACATGCTCCCACGAGAACGGCGCGGGCTCCGCGGGAGCGCCGGGCTGCTCGACGGGCGTCGGCTCGGCCGCGGACTCCGGCGCCGCCGGCTGCTCCGCCGCGGGCTGCTCCTCGGCCTCCGCGGGCTGCTCCGCCGGGGGCTGCTTCGGGAGCTGACCGGTCTCCCCGGGAGGGCCGAAGAGGCGGCTCAGGGCGTCGTCGTCGTGCTCGTCGCTCATCGGATCCTCGGTGCTGTGGGCGGGGACCTTCAGCCTAGGGCCCCCGCCCACCGCCCTCAGAGCGTCTCGACCGGGGCCGAACGCCGCACGGAGGCGAAGGCCGCGACCGCGGTGATGAGCGACATGATCGCGAGCACGATGCCCGGGTGCCACCACGCGAACGCGGTCGCGGCCCCCAGCCCGTCGGTGAGGAAGGGCACGAAGCCCGAGATGACGGCCGCGATGCTGTACGCGATCGACATCGCCGAGTAGCGGAATCGGCCCGGGAACAGGTCGGCCATCAGTCCGCCGAGGGCCGCCCAGCTCGCGGTGGGCAGGATCCCGCCGATGATCATCGTGCCGACCAGGATCGGGAACGTCGCGAACTGCAGCAGGAAGTACATCGGGAACGCGACGATGAGCGTTCCGACCGCGCCCCACGCGACGACCTTCGCCGAGCCGACCCGGTTCGCGAGCGCGCCGAACAGCGGGATCGTGACGAGCTGCAGCAGGCCGCCGATGCTGGTCGCGACCAGCAGGTCCGTGCTCGAGAAGTGCAGGTGCGTGACGCCGTAGTTCACCGTGTAGGTGTTCATGAGCGAGTAGGAGCCGATCCCGAGCAGCGCCACGGCGACGCCGAGCAGCACGGCGAGCGGCCGGCGTCGGAAGGTGTCGAGGAACGGCGCGAGCGAGCGCTCCTTGCGCTCGGTCAGCTCCCGGAACACCGGCGTCTCGTCGATCGACCAGCGCAGGTAGAGCGAGACGAGCAGGAACGGGATCGCGATCAGGAACGGCAGCCGCCACGCCCAGCCGCCGAGGGCGTCCGGTCCGAGCTGGGCGCCGAACCCGTTGATGAACCCGATGAGGATGAACGCCGACACGAGCGACCCGACCGGCGACCCGAGCTGCGGCACCGCCGCGTAGAACGCGTGCTTCTTCTGGCCGGCGTGCTCCGAGGCCAGAAGCACCGCGCCCGCCCACTCGCCGCCGAGCGAGAAGCCCTGCACCAGCCGCAGCACCACGAGGAGGACGGCCCCGAGCCACCCCGCCATCGCGTAGGTCGGCAGGAGGCCGATCGCGCCGGTCGCGATGCCCATGAGCAGGATCGTGACGAGCAGCGTGCGCCGACGCCCGATCCGGTCGCCGAGGTGGCCGAACACGATCGCGCCGACCGGGCGGATCACGAAGCCGACCCCGATGTTGGCGAGCGCGGCGAGGGTGCCGCCCACCGGTCCGAGCGGGGTGAAGAAGAGCGGCGCCGCGAACAGGGCGGAGAAGTAGCTGAAGACGTAGAAGTCGTACGACTCGAGCGAGGTGCCGACCAGCGAGGCCCACAGCACGCGGCGCGCCACCCGCGTCGGGGGAGCGGGAGCCGGTGCAGACGGTGCGGGGGGAGCGACGGCGGTCACGGGGCCTCTATTCTGTGATTGTTGGACGCAGTCCAGATATTGCGCCCACGAGCCTACTGGAAGGACGCCATGCCCGCCGGACGACCCCGCGCCTCCTCCCGCGCGACGATCGAGGAGGCCGCCGGCGAGCTGTTCCTCGAGCGCGGGTACGCGGCGACCTCGCTCGCCGACATCGCGCAACGGGCCGGCGTCGGGCGCGCGACGCTGTTCGGATACGTGCGCGCGAAGTCCGACCTGCTGTGGCTCGAGGTCGACGGCGCGCTCGACGACTTCGAGGAGCGGCTGCAGGCGGGCGAGCCCGTGGCCGAGGCGCTCGCCGCCGCGACGACGATCGCCCGGATCCCGCTCGCGATCGGGCAGGCCGAGGCGATGGGGGTCGCCGACGAGCTCGCGGTCTCGGGCCGGCTGCGCACCGCGCGTCTCGAACATCTGCTGGCCTGCGCGGACGGCGGGCGCGGTCTGGCCGCCCGTGTGCGCCGTCGCGCTCTCGCCGCGGCGATCTCGACCGCGTGGGAGTCGTGGGCCGTCGCCGGGGCCGCCCGCCGTCCGCTCCACGACTACGTGACCGAGGCGCTCGCCGTCGTCGGCGCGGGGGTCCGGATAGACTGATCCCACCGACATCGATCCGGCCATCACCGGGGAGTCCTCGGAAGAAACCGCGTCGCGAGCCGCGGGAGTAGACCCGAGCGGGTGCGCCCGTCATCGCGTGGAACGAGCGGTCGCTCCGTGGGAGCGGCAAGCGAGGTGGTACCGCGGCGGTGACGTCGTCCTCGTGCAGATGCACACCGCACCGAGGAGCACCGCATGTACCCCGCTCACGCCGACGGCACCGGCGTCCCCGCCAGCCCGGACCTGCCGGAGATCGAGCGCGGCATCCTCGCGTTCTGGAAGCGCGACGACACGTTCCGCGCCTCCGTCGACAACCGCGCCGGATGCCCGGAATGGGTCTTCTACGACGGGCCGCCGTTCGCCAACGGGCTCCCGCATTACGGCCACCTGCTGACCGGCTACGCGAAGGACCTCTTCCCGCGCTACCAGACGATGCGCGGCAAGCAGGTGCACCGCCGCTTCGGCTGGGACACCCACGGCCTCCCCGCCGAGCTCGAGGCGATGCGCCAGCTCGGCATCACCACGACCGACGAGATCGAGGAGATGGGCATCGGCGCGTTCAACGCCGCCGCCCGGGAGTCGGTGCTGCGCTACACGCGGGAGTGGCAGGAGTACGTCACCCGCCAGGCGCGCTGGGTCGACTTCGACGACGACTACAAGACGCTCGATCCGACGTTCATGGAGTCGGTGCTCTGGGCCTTCAAGCGGCTGCACGACAAGGGGCTGGCCTACGAGGGCTTCCGCGTTCTCCCGTACTGCTGGAACGACCAGACCCCGCTCAGCAACCACGAGCTGCGCATGGACGACGACGTCTACCAGCAGCGCCAGGACCAGTCCGTCACGGTGACCTTCCCGCTCGTGGGGGAGCGCGCCGAGATCCTCGGCCTCACCGGCGTGCTCGCGCTCGCCTGGACCACGACCCCGTGGACCCTCCCGACGAACGCCGCGCTCGCCGTGGGTCCGGGCATCGAGTACTCGGTGATCCCCGCCGCGGACGGTGCGCACGAGTACCTGCTCGCCACCGACACGATCGGCTCCTACCTCAAGGAGCTCGGCTACGAGTCGGTCTCGGACGCGGTCAACGCCCGGCGCAGCCGCGTCGACGGCGCGCAGCTCGCCGACGTGCACTACGACCGGCTGTGGGACTTCTATGCGGACGCGCCGGGCTACGAGCGCGCGTGGCGGATCCTGGTCGCCGATTACGTCGCGACCGGAGAGGGCACCGGCATCGTGCACCAGGCGCCCGCGTACGGCGAGGACGACCAGGTCGTGTGCGCCGCGGCCGGCATCCCGGTCATCCTGTCGCTCGACGACGGCGGACGCTTCCTCCCGGCCGTCGCGCCCGTCGCGGACGAGCGCTGGTTCGACGCCAACCCGGTGCTCATCAGGCTGCTGCGCGAGGACGCCCGGCTGTTCCAGGTGAAGAGCTACGAGCACAGCTACCCGCACTGCTGGCGCTGCCGCAACCCGCTCATCTACAAGGCGGTCTCGAGCTGGTTCGTGCGCGTCACGGACTTCAAGGACCGCATGATCGAGCTCAACCAGCAGATCACCTGGGTGCCGGACAACGTGAAGGACGGCCAGTTCGGCAAGTGGCTCGAGAACGCGCGCGACTGGTCGATCAGCCGCAACCGGTTCTGGGGCTCGCCGATCCCGGTGTGGAAGTCCGACGACCCCGCGTACCCGCGCGAGGACGTCTACGGCTCGCTCGAGGAGCTCGAGCGCGACTTCGGCCGCCTCCCGCGCAACGCCGAGGGCGAGGTGGACCTCCACCGCCCGTTCATCGACGAGCTCACCCGGCCGAACCCCGACGACCCGACCGGCAGCGCCACCATGCGCCGGATCGAGGACGTCTTCGATGTCTGGTTCGACTCCGGCTCGATGCCGTACGCCCAGGTGCACTACCCGTTCGAGAACCGGGAGTGGTTCGACAGCCACCACCCCGCCGACTTCATCGTGGAGTACATCGGGCAGACCCGCGGCTGGTTCTACCTCATGCACGTGCTCGCGACGGCGCTGTTCGACCGGCCGGCGTTCTCGAACGTCATCAGCCACGGCATCGTGCTCGGCAGCGACGGGCAGAAGATGTCGAAGTCGCTGCGCAACTACCCCGACGTCAACGAGGTCTTCGACCGCGACGGATCCGACGCGATGCGCTGGTTCCTCATGTCGAGCTCGGTGATCCGCGGCGGCAACCTCGTCGTGACGGAGGAGGGCATCCGCGGCGGCGTGCGCGAGCTGCTGCTGCCGCTGTGGTCGACGTACTACTTCTTCACCCTGTACGCGAACACCGCGGCGCCGGGCGGATACCGCGCCGCGTGGCGCACCGACAGCACGCACGTGCTCGACCGTTACCTCCTCGCCAAGACCCGTGAGGTCCTCGAGCAGGTCACCGAGCACCTCGACGGGCTCGACAGCCCGTTCGCGGCGCAGGCGCTGCGCGACTTCGCCGAGGTGCTCACCAACTGGTACGTGCGGCGCAGCCGCGACCGGTTCTGGGACGGCTCCGACCGCGACGCGTTCGACACGCTCTTCACCGTGCTCGAGACCGTGTCGCGCGCGGCCGCGCCGCTGCTCCCGCTGGTCTCCGAGGAGATCTGGCGCGGGCTCACGGGGGAGCGCAGCGTGCACCTCACCGACTGGCCCGATGCGTCGGAGTTCCCGAGCGATCCGGAGCTCGTCCGCACCATGGACCGCGTGCGCGAGATCGCCTCCGCCGGCAACGGCCTGCGCAAGGCGCGGCAGCTGCGCGTGCGACTCCCGCTCGCGGGGGCGACGGTGGTGAGCGGGGACGGCGACGCGCTGGCCGCGTACGGCGACATCCTCCGCGACGAGCTCAACCTCAAACGCGTGGAGTTCGCGCCGCTTCAGGAGTCGAGCCTCGGCGACTGGGGCATCACCCGCCGCCTCAGCGTGAACGCCCGCGCTCTCGGACCGCGCATCGGCAAGGAGGTGCAGCGCGTCATCCAGGCGGCGAAGGCCGGCGACTGGAGCCAGGACGGCGACGTCGTGACGGCCGGCGGCCTCGCGCTGCAGGACGGCGAGTACGAGCTGGAGCTCCAGGTCGCCGACGCGGACCGCGCGATCGCGTTCCTCCCGGGCGGCGGCTTCGTCGTGCTCGACACGGCCACGACGCCGGAGCTCGAGGCCGAGGGCCTCGCGCGCGACGTGATCCGGGCCGTGCAGCAGGCGCGCAAGGACGCCGGCCTCGAGGTCGGCGACCGGATCGTGCTCGCGCTCACCGGGGACGAGGTCGTCGTCGCGGCCGTAGAGGCGCACCGCGACCTCATCGCGGGCGAGACCCTGGCGACGACCGTGACCATCGCGACCGGCCCGGCCGAGGGCGTCGCCGTGGGGGAGAATCGTCAGGTGCAGATCGAGGTGAGCCGCGCGTGAGCGACCCGATCGACGACGACGACTTCCGCGACGCGGCCGACGAGGTCTATCGCGAGCTCCTCGACCGCGTCGGCGAGGCGGCCCCGCAGCCGCGCCTCGAGGCGACCCGGCGCGCGGTGGAGCTCCTCGGCGACCCGCAGCGCTCGGCCCCGGTCGTGCACATCACGGGCACGAACGGCAAGACGTCGACGAGCCGCATGATCGAGTCGCTGCTGCGCGCCTCCGGCCTCAAGACCGGTCTGCTGACGAGCCCGCACCTGGTGCGGGTGACCGAGCGGATCATGATCGACGGCCGGCCCGTGAGCGACGAGGCGTTCGCGCGCAACTGGGACGACATCCAGCCCTATCTGCTCATGACCGATGCCGAGCTCGTCGCGAACGACGAGGAGCCCCTGACGTTCTTCGAAGCGCTCACGGTACTCGCGTTCGCGATCTTCGCCGACGCGCCCGTCGACGTCATGGTGCTCGAGGTCGGGATGGGCGGCGAGTGGGACTCCACGAACGTCGCCGACGGGCAGGTGGCGGTCTTCACCCCCATCGCCCTCGACCACGTCGAGCGGCTCGGCCGCACGGTCGCCGAGATCGCGCGCACCAAGGCCGGGATCATCAAGCCGGCCGCGTCGGTCGTGACCGCCATCCAGCCGCTCGAGGCGCTCGACGAGCTGCGCGCCGCGGCCGCCCAGGACGAGGCGACGGTCGCGGTGGAGCGCGTCGACTTCGCGCTCGAGGCCACCACCGTGGCGGTCGGCGGGCAGCTCATCGACGTCCGCGGGCGCGCGGGCGAGTACCGGGGTCTCTACCTGCCGCTCTACGGCGACCACCAGGCGCAGAACGCGACCCTCGCGATCGCCGCGGTGGAGTCGTTCCTCGGCGACGGATCGCGCGCGCTCGACGCGGACGTCGTCGCGGAGGGGCTCGCGACCGCGACCTCGCCCGGGCGGCTGCAGCTCGTCGGCACCGAGCCGACGGTCATCGTCGACGCCGCGCACAACCCGCACGGCGCCGCCGCGCTCGCCGCCGCGATCTCCGAGTACTTCGACTTCGACGAGATCACGGTCGTGCTCGGGATCCTGCGCGACAAGGACGCCCACGGTATCGTCGCCGAGCTCGCGCCGTTCGCCGAGCAGTTCTACGTCACGGCGTCGGAGTCGGCTCGCGCCATCCCCGCGGACGAGCTCGCCCAGATCGTGCTCCGCCTCACCCACGAGGACGCGACCTACCAGTTCGCCGACCGCGACGACGCCCTCCGGGCCGCGCGCGACTGGGCCGCCGCCGCGCCGCGCCGCGCCGTCGTCGTGACCGGGTCGATCACGCTCGTCGGCGAGGCCATCGCCCTGGCGGAGGCCGAGGGCTGGAAGGCGCCATCGGAAGCCCCGGGGGAGTCCGCGGGTGAGTGAGCCGGGGGAGGCGGAGCCGAAGGTCCGGTACCGCCGCGTCCGCGGGCTCCGCGAGACCCTCCTCTCGATCGTCCTCACCATGGAGGCCGTTGTGATGTTCTTCGCGACGCTCGTCTTCTTCGGCCTCCACGTCTTCCCGCCCGCCGAGGCCTTCACCCTCGGGGCGAGCTGCCTCGTCGTGCTCGCTCTGCTCGCGGGGCTCCAGCGCTGGGCGTGGGCCGTCTACCTGGGTGCCGCCGCGCAGGTCGGCCTCATCCTGCTCGGGCTGTTCACCCCCGCGATGTACGTCGTCGGCGGTCTGTTCGCGGCCGTCTGGCTCTACTGCTTCCTCCGTTCCCGTCAGATCGAACGCCAGCACAGGCTGGCGGAAAGCGAGTCACCGTGACCGTCGAAGAGACCCTCGTCATCGTCAAGCCGGACGGGGTCGCCCGCGGCCTCACCGGAGAGATCCTGCGCCGCATCGAGGCGAAGGGATACCAGCTCGTCGACGTGCGCATGCTCACGGCCGACCGCGAGCTCCTCGCGAAGCACTACGCCGAGCACGAAGGCAAGCCGTTCTACGAGCCGCTCGTCGAGTTCATGCAGTCGGGACCGGTCGTCGCGCTGCGCGTCGCCGGCGACCGCGTGATCGAGGGATTCCGCTCCCTGGCCGGCGCGACCGACCCGACCGCGGCGGCCCCCGGCACGATCCGCGGCGACCTCGGCCGCGACTGGGGCCTCAAGGTCCAGCAGAACCTCGTGCACGGCTCGGATGCCCCGGAGTCGGCGCAGCGCGAGCTCGGCCTCTGGTTCGCGTAGTCCCGTGATGACGAAGGGCCCGCACCGATCGGTGCGGGCCCTTCGTGCGGGAGGCGGGGTCAGCTCTGCGCGGCCACGGCCTCGTCGATGGCGCTCTTGACGGTCGCGGCGTCGCTGAAGTTGCCGGTGAAGAGCTTGCCGCCGATCACGATCGTCGGTGTGCCCAGGCCGGTGCTGCCGGGCTGGTAGAGCGAGGTGTCGGAACCGGCGCGCTGCGTGGTCGCGGTGATGAAGTTCTTGAAGCTCTCGCCCTGGATGCAGGCGTCGACCTTCGGATCGTTCAGCCCGGCCTTGTGCACCATGCTCACGATCTGGTTGTTGGTGAGGCCCGGTCCACCCTCCGCCGGCTGGTTGTCGTAGTTGTACTTCTGCACCTTCAGGAAGCTGTCCGGGTCGAAGTTCGCGATGCACGCGGCGGCGTTGTTGACACGGCTGGCGAACCGCGGGCCGGTGTAGTTCTTGTCGACGATCGCGACCGGCTTGACCTCGAGGGTGATGGTGCCGGCGGCGACCATCTTCTGGATCTGGTCGGCGTTGGCCTCCTCGAAGGCCTTGCACGACGGGCAGGCCCAGTCGACGTAGGTCGTGACGTTCACCGGCTCGCCGGCACCCGTCGGCGTCGGCACGGGAGTCGGGTCCTCACCCTTCTTGAGGGCGGCGGTCGTGGTCGGCACGGCCTTGCCGTCCTGCGCCGTGAACAGGATGCCGCTGCTGATCATGTTCTTCGGCCCGTTCGCGCTGATCGGCGCGGGCTTCGGCATGTTCACGATGACGAGCACCACGATCACCGCGACCGCGACGATCACCACCCCGACACCGGACGGGATCAGGATCTTGGCGAGGCGCTCGCGCCGCTTGGCCTTCTCGCGCTCGACGCGCGCGAGCTCGCGCGCCTGCTCGCGGCGCTGGTTCTT
>Ga0247757_10000137_pt1 | contig 59945 bp, 56 predicted proteins | sample UWRJL126311R4_FD_180929 | JGI IMG/M metagenome (GOLD analysis project Ga0247757, IMG submission 180929) | Plant litter microbial communities from Arlington Agricultural Research Station in Wisconsin, United States - UWRJ-L126-311R-4 | ecosystem: Environmental > Terrestrial > Plant litter >... | reverse complement strand
TTACCCTTCTTTGCTACAGATGTGGGAAAAAAAAAAAAAAAGAAAGAAAAAGAAATACTGCTACGGGTTAACATCCTCTCGTATCGTGCACAATCCTTGCACCCATAGTTGAAGGGGTCGGTCAGTCGGAGAAAGGCGCTGCCAAGATTCCATCCTCGCAGCATTCAAAGATGCTAAGTCATCGCCAATTAAGCCAATCGAAAGTGTACGGCGTTGAACCGTAAATATTTGCAAACTTTAAGAAAGGGGTATGAAACTGCATGAGACCGGCCGCATTTGACGTGAAGGAAACAAGCATATGCGTAATAGACGGCAGGGGGCTTGCCCGGACCTAGGAATGCAAGTATTGGCGTGATGGATTGATACATGAGATACAATAATGAGTAGAGACTTTGTGTGATGAACTAATCATTCAAAGCACGCAAACGGGCCAAGATAGCAGGCAGGAGACTGTTCCATGGACACCGCCATGAGCACAGTGACCGATTTGGCATTAAACCAAAAGATGTTCTATGCATCGATGTGGAACCCCACAATAGCGATGCAAAGTTGCTGGCGATAACCCATCCGCAGTCCGGTGGCGTGCGGCGGGTGGAGTGTTGAGGTCTGACAAGCGTCTCGACAAGCCGGAAAAATGAGACCCTTGCATCTCACCCCACGGCCAGCTTTGTTCTACTGTCCACAGCATCTTCACATCTCTAGCCACACCAGCGTTGCGTGAGGAAACAATGTGCATCCATTCGTCCGTTGTTCTGTGCTCCTTTAACGTACCCATCACGCCAGTGCAACACTCAGATCAAGTATTGCACGCCACTAATCCTGTCTCCCACAACGCGCAATCCTTCTAGAAGCCATATCTGCAGCATCAATCTATTTTTCCATCTACCACACGTTCCTACATGCGCATTTGCGACCCTAAACCTGCAAACCATGGCGGGCCGCCCCGATAAGCGAATCGGTTAGAGAAACGTGCTTCTTTCACCCCCTCTCAACCGCTTCTTTGTCGTTGCATGCAGGCAGTCGATTGACAAGGAGCTCGAGGGGCACCTCCACCTGCCAAGCAGCCTGTTCCGCGCTATCGTCGAGTAGTTATGCGCACATTAATTGGCTCCTGCAAGAAGCGGAGACAGCAGAGAAATCCTTCTCGTACTTTAACCTAGCGCTTACTGCGCAATTGATATCGAATGTACCACTGTGGGTGTGGTAGCAGCAGTGCACATTGGATGTGTTCGCTCCGGATGTAACCGTCAGAGCGGTTATCGTGGCCAGCCGCATTGCGAACCGCAAACCGAGACCAAGTACAGTAATACCTTCCTTTTGCTGGCCAACAGCTCAAAGCTAAGCTCTGCCCCTCCATCTGTCCTCATTCTGTTGTGTAACAATTGAGGGTTGATGATATCTGTTGGCTTCGAGTTTTGGTAAAGCAAATTGTTAACCGAACCAGCCGCTAGTTGATTATTGACTGAACATATATTCAGTAGCGAAGCTATCAAGCCCGTCGAACGATACTTGCTTCTTCCCTTTCTACAGTAGCTCATTGAAAGGTAGTCGTAGTGGGTTAGGTGTGAGCAGGATCGAGGCTTCTACACTAAAAACTTGCTCATTCCTGCGCGTTCCTACCGCCACATCGCTTTAACAGCGGGTCATATCTTTGCCTCCTCGCATCTGCTCTATCCAGCCAGTTTCAAAATTCACCTTTCCAGTCACTGAAACGATCAAATCTTGTCAAATCGATCAGCTATGGACCATTCACACATGTCTATGTCCATGACCATAACTTCGGCCATGGACATGGCCACGGCGGCTAGCGCAACCATTATACCATCCATGGCTCCAGCGCCTGAAGGCGGTATGGATCATGATATGGGAGGGATGGGTATGGGAGGTCCCGGAAGTTGCAAGATCAGCGTAAGGCTCTCTCGTCTGGCCAGTGAAAGCGGCATCACTAATATCAAATGTAGATGCTTTGGAACTGGTACACCATCGACTCGTGTATGTTGACACACTTCTCTCTATTCATTCGCACCTAGCCGTGGTTATGGCATTTCTTGCTGTGTCGTACTACTACACATACCCCCCCTCAAGCATGTCAAGGCCCTCCACAATATATGTCTGGCACTGGCCTCACGTATGCGCAGCCTTGGGCATCGCTCTCACAGTTATGCATAGGACATTACACTTGGTCGTTGATCTTGACGATCTTCCATTCAAGACCTGTCCCCTCAATATATATACTAACCCGGTATAGGCTTCATTGCCGGCTCGTGGCACAACACCTCCAGAGGCATGTTCGCCGGCTCTTGCATTGGTGTAATTCTTCTCGTTGTTGCCCTCGAATTTCTTCGCCGCGCTGGTAAAGAATACGATCGCTTCCTTGTCTCACAGCACATCCATGCGCTCGCACAACAGGCACAACCAGCACCCGTGTCCGCCTCCTCTTCAGACGCCGGTAAATCCCCTGCGCAGACAACTGCCGCATCTGTTCCGCCTTCACCATTCCGGCCAAATGTATTACAGCAGGCGATCCGAGCACTGCTTCACATGGTTCAGTTTGCCGTGGCATACTTCATCATGTTGCTGGCTATGTACTTCAACGGATATATCATCATCTGTATTTTCATTGGAGCTTACATCGGGTACTTTATCTTTGGTTGGGAGACGTTCAACGTGAAGCAGGGTGGAAATGACCGAATGTCGGAAGAGATAACAGTGTGTTGCGGGTGACTGGGCCGGAGACCCAGCGCCACATGAGACGAAGCAAGGCACGCGAAATACCAAATTGAAAGCTCACTATTTGTTTCGAGCGATGGGAACGCAGTTGGATGTATGGTTTTTTATTAATACCAAGTCCGGCAAAGGACCGGCTTTTGGAGTTTCGAAACCTCGGACTGAATCGAATATAAAGGATTGACTGAGGTATCATCGAGCCGCCAACTCCATCTAACAGTCCATTGCGTGCTGCCGAAGAGATGTCCAAGCCCAAAATATCTATGCTTTATCGGTGTTGTGTGTTAAACGTGCAAACAAATTTCATCCCTAATCCACGCCGCCAGCCTCGTTCTCTTCGGTAGATGAGGGTGTACACTTATTTGTGCTGAAGCTAGATGAGCACCTTTGCCTTCATGGCATACGGATAGGGGAGGTCTTACGGGGCAGCTATCACAGCTGCAGTTAGGTCCGCAGTTGCAGGTGTTGGAAGAAGCGCATCCGCAGTTGCCCATGGTGAAGTCTTCGGGATTGGAAAGATGGGAAGGTGATTTTGGAAGTTGCTTGATTGTCGAGTTGTTGATGGTGTAGTGACAAGTACGAAGAAAAGGGAACGCAAAGCACAACTTTATATACCTTCAAGATGCGCTGTTTGTGCGCCCACGAAGCACGCCCCTCGTGTCCAGTCCGCCTCTGATTCTCCGCATAAGTGTTTCAATGCTGATCCGGTAAGCTCAGCCCCGCATATGACCTCATATTAGGCGTATCATTGGTTAGTGTGGGGAAGGCTAAGACTTGCGGTCTTTGTGCGGTCGGGCCGTTTGTCTGATTGGGAGAACGGTACCACGGGACACTCGATACGGGCTTTAGTGAGCGGACTCCAAGCCACACAATTGGTGGCGATAGATGTAATAGCTGTAGGGGTATTGTGTTCTAGAGTTCAGCATGCGTCACTAGGGTGTGATGCGGAAGTAATGAGGTGAGGGCTATTGCTATGGCGCTAGCCTCAGGATTGTGTTCCTTTGTATCACGAGCCTGCTGTTCATTCAATCTCTGTCATTGTGCTATGCATTACATATGGTTTACTATGCCGATAAATTCGGTCAGAAAACAAACCAACTGGGATAGACTACTTTGAATAACTGTTGGGGCCCCCTATCAAGAGATCGCCAGGTCTGCAATTTGAGCCCGACGGGGTATTCTTGGCCCAACTGTCAACTTTCCTTTTCTAAACATACCTCCGAGATCACAGCTATCCCTTTAACTGCCTAGTGCCTTCCAGCGGCATAAGAGTCTTGTATTCAACAAAACAGATCTCGTACGTATCTCTTTGGAAAGCTGGTTACATATTGATCTATCCTATATGCTCCAATGATGCCAAATTAGGGATGCTCGTGCGGTACTCGTAGCTTCAATGTATACTTTGAAATATTCTTACTCTTCTCCCCAACATCTCCAAGATCCATGGTAAAGGTCGTAAGCAATGTTTTTAACCGATCTTAGCCCAAGAGAGAGTAGACTCCCTATCAGCCTTCCCATTCACGTTAAGACTATTACAATCCAAACCTCTTTCCACTAGTTGTTTAGCCTTGCTTTTACGCCAACACCTCATGATGCCGAGAGTCTCGCTGGAATGTTGGACAGAAATCGGCGTGTGTGCAGAATGGTTGGATTTCGACTTCCAAAGCAGTTTTTTTTTCATATTATCACATTTTGTTGAGGATCATGTCACAGGAATCGGTTTTTGTGGATTGGAGTTGTCAAGGAAGGACCACGCTATGGTACCCCCATGACTCCGCTCCCTTGTAATCGAAGTCTTATAACAGCGATACTGCATCCACTGAGCTTCTTCTAATAACCGAGAAATATCGACGACTCGATCCACAGAGCATGAATTCTATTCTAACAGTATTGTTGAGTGCCGGATGCCGAAAGATGGGCTCAGACTCGCCAAGGTCGAAGAAGTCTATCTTTAAATACCGTACATGTTCCATGTCCGAGCCTTTGATTATTAAAAGATCATTGCCGCATCTTCGGAGCATATTGGCGCGTACAGCAAATGTGGAGATGGTTCAAAGGGCTTTCAGAATTGATTACGTAAAGGCCCGGGAAATATATCGAGGTTGTAAATTCGATGGAAACGAGGACGATTTATAGAAATTTCCATAGAAAAATAGTATTGACAGCTCCTACCAATCTCAGGCACGGGATACAACCCCATGATAAAGCTCAACGAATGATGAAAATCCTATTCTTGTAGCCATCAATGACTATGGGGCCCACACAACTGTAGCAAACGAAACTGTTCATGGTTTTGTTCTGGATTGATTCTCAAAATGGTACAGCGGATGCAAAACGAAGCATGCATGTTGCAGCGATGAAGGAGCAAAAATTGCGGCTTATCTACTCGTCTTGTAGATGCCGGAAGCTCTTTACTATCTCTAGCTTAGCAAAGGAAATGTCTTGCATCATCAAGAACGAATATATTGGTGTTTTAAAAACCCAACCCATCCCACGGCCCAGTGCGATGGATGGAAGACACAAAAAGAGCTGATGACTCGCCGTCCTTTGGGCTGTAAAACAATCGAAGTATATGCATAAAGAATTTGCTAAGCTGAAAGTAGGATCAACCTGATCTCAGTCTTCATTTAGAAAATAACCCCCCACCCCATCCAGATGCAAGTCTAAAATTCGCGGCTTGCCATACGACAGGTAGATTCCAAACAAAAGAGACCTAACGCACGCTAGCTAGCGACAGTAATCGGAGCCAGCTGGACTCCAACATTTAAAAACAAAAAGAAATTGTATACATACGACAGCGGGGATTCGCTAGTTGTCACCAACCTAGCTACTAATCCGCCGGTAACCTGCTTAAGGATAGCTGAGCGAACGGGAAGCACTGTTTTCAGGTTCCAATGGTCGTATGTGATAGTGAGGACACATACAACAGGATATGAATCCGAAATGACATGGGACGAAAGGAAAAATATGTTGCAAATAGGAGGGTTTCGCGCATAGTGAAATTGGCGGGGCGTTGTGCGACCCTCTAAGCAAACGGCAGAAACACATGCGTATGGCTGAAGACCCCCAAGTATAACTAACCGAATAGCGCCTCAAGTGTATGTATGTATGTATGCTAATTCCAAGCTCGGAAAAGAAAAAGAGACAAAAAGAACACCCACCGGATAACGCAAACTAATGCAGCTCACAAACTCACCAGATTTCTCGAAAACAAACCCTTAAGCTGTCCGCTCCTTCCGTCCATCCCGACTGCTACCAGGTGCACCGTCGGTGCTCGGATCGTATTCGCGCCCGCTATTCCGTCTTATCGGTACCGTTGTGGGGTTTGCCTCCTTGAGCGGCTCCGTCTCGACAACCTCTACGTCACTATCCTCATCATCCCTCCGCGCCCTCCTATGCCTCTCCAACCACGCTTCGTCTCCACTCTCGTCATCGCTTTCGTCGCCAGCAGCGACCACGTACTGGCTCTCTCCGCCTGAGGGGTCCTTGATGAACCCGTCGATGATCCAATACTGTAAGGCGTTCATGATGAGTGGGAAGATGAACATAACAAACAAGATTTGGATAGCCTCGTTGCCTTCGGTCCAGCGGAGAGCCCAGTCGCCGACCCAGGCGATCCAAGGGAGGAGTTGGAATATGAAAAAGACGCAAAGCTTCATGCCGAAAAGGCCGATGAAGTAGATGACGGATTGTTTGAGCCACCATGTCGCGCGCGGAGGTTGTCCATAGTTTCCAGAACGAATCGACTCGGGAGGATCTGCGATGGGGGTAAGGAGGAAAGCTCGGTGGAGCACTTTGAGGAGCAGGACGAGGATTGGGATGCCGATGGTGGTCTGCTCACGTTAGCTAAATTTTCGTTTCATGGAACAGAGAGCCATACGTCAATGGCAAGATTGAGTAGATAGAACGAGCAAGGGTTCGGCTGACTCCCTTCGTCGTCCGAGCCAGCATACTGCTGTGCCGCCTTCGCCTTTGCCGCAACGTCGAATTTGCCAGAAGAAAGCATGGACATGAGAATGTTGGCTAGATGCAGCAGAACTGATCCGAAGACTTGTTTGGACACGTCGAAGAACCAGATCTTGAGCGGACGGCGTGGTGTCTCTCGCCATCGCTTGTAGACTAATGATGACAAGGCCAACAATCCTAGCGCACCTTGGACTACTAGAGCGTAGGGTCCTAGCAAATGGCACTCGCTGTTGTCGTCTGACTCCATCGGACTCGCTTGTGTAGATGTGGATTTTGCTGGCTCGGCGGGAGAAGTTGTAGGTGTCACTTGGACGTGCTCGGGCTCCGCCGTAGGGGTCGTAGGGGTCGGCGTCGGGGAAGATGCTGAAATCCGTTCGAGAGTCGTAGGCGTTACGGCAGCATCAATCGACGCGCTGGGCCGCGCGACAGTGGGACGCTCTGGCGCAGATGGCTGCACAGGTTCAGGATCCACGCCAGCGATACCCAATAGCTCCGTCTCAAACACCAGTGTTGAAAAAGGCGGGATAGGACCCGCCTGTTCGCTTCCATATCCCATGTTCGGCGGGATGACCAGCTTCCTGCCCTCTCCAATACACATGCCTATCAGTCCTTGGTCCCATCCCTTGATGACCTGGCCCCTTCCCAGCGTAAATTCAAATGGTTCCCGACCATAACTCGAGTCGAACTGCGATCCGTCACTCTGTAAAGTTCCCTTGTAGTTCACCGATATCTTGTCCCCATCTCTGGTCTTACGTGTGCAGTCGACATGTTTCGTAACTTCGATGCCGAGGCTCTGTGAGGAGACGGAGGAAAAGAAGAGCGAGAGCGGAAGCGCGGAGAGAGTGACGAAGCGCCACATCTGCAGCTATAGATGCCAAAATCACTGGCGGTTTTGGGTGTATATGAAGAGCTTGCTCAGTTCTGGGAGACGAAACGGTCACGAGAGAGGCGGAGTCGGTGCGATGGTGAGACACGCTGCGGCGGGAAGGTACTTTGAAGCCCGAAGACAGCGCAGAGAGGACAGGCGCCGGAAAGAAAAGCTTGAGGAAAGATAGGCGCGACGGAGAGTAAACGTTGTACTCGACGTGATGCGGACGTCTGTGGCAAGACAATTAGCCAAGAGACTGGCCGCTGCCTGACCAATCGAATGCCGCGTTGCATAGTGTCCTAGATTTCACAAATATGCCGTAGTTCTGCCAATAGCATGATCTCGACAATTAATAAGACGATTTTAAAGGGCATGTTCGAGATTCCTTAGCACCCATCACTCTAACTATAGTACACATATGGCCTTCCCCAATCGTTACATCACCCCGTCCTCAGTAGGGAACAAGCCACCTCCAAGTACCTGTCTCCAACCCATTCGTTGTCCAATAAATCCTTCTTTTACCCTGCCGTTTGTGTTCTTCCCATAGCTTTATGCGTTCCCGAAAGACTATCCGAAGAAACTGGGTAGTAGGAAAGCAAAGCGCCGGCCCTGTCCCCCATAACGCAAACGCGCCGCTTAAATGCTGATGCGTTCCATACATTAATCCAACGCCCATTGTATCCCTAGAAAATGCTATGGACATGAAATGTAAACATGCACATAAATATGTGCGCGAAAAAAAAACCCCCCAAAAGTGGACGCGCGTTGTCGTTGTTGCCCAGGCATTCCTCTAATCGTATACCAATTGCTAGTGCGCCATGCTTTTAAGGTGAGAGCATTAAACGTCCTGTATGTGCCGCATCGTCGATGCAGAGTCGCACAGTCGAAATGGTGTGTACTGTTGACCGCTGAAGTTGTGCTGGAACGTATATATGCACATGGGAGTGGCTGCGTTGTGGCCGTTTCATGACTTGCGTGGCTTCATCAGATCCGGAGCTTTCGTTTTATCCGGAGGATCCAAAAATTTAGTCATAACTAAAGAGAGCTCTTTAAACTCGACAGGCTTGGTGACATAAGAATTAAAGCCAGCTTCTACGCACTTGGCATAAACGTCACCAAGCACATTGGCCGAGAGGGCTATGATAGGATGTCGGCGGTATCCATTCTTCTTTTCCCACCGCCGAATTTCTTTGCAGGCTTGGTACCCGTCTTTGTTAGGCATGTGAAGATCACACTAGAAGCCACGTTAGAAAAATTGGTCCGGATAGGGAGTCGATTTGCATACTAAAATGATGGAATAATAGCCCGCTGGCTTCGAAAATACTGCCTCGGTACACTGTACACCATCCAGTACTGTTTCCGTTTCCACCGATATCTTCGCTAGAAACTTGAGCACAACCTGGAATGACATGAGTATAACATCCTAAGTCCTTGGCCGGAAAGCTTACGGTTTGATTTATGTGGTTGTCTTCCACGAGTAGTACTTTGTAGCCTTTACCGCCCACTCTTCTCTTCAATTCTTCAAAAACGAGCTTTTGATTGAAGACTACCTGCTGCGCTGTATCCTGGTTGCGGTCCGTGCTTGACTCTCTCTCTTTCTGCGGATCGAATATGACAGCGAACTTTGACGGCTTCAGTGGTCGATAGATGAACTCAAGTCGGCGACCTGTTATCAATTGGTCGTAATCGTAGGCTGGTGCCTCCTTCATCAATTCCTTCTTCTGAGCAGGGTCAGAAACAACTATGATGGATGCATTGCCATAGACCATCGAGTTGAGAATCTGATCCATGATTGCAATCACTTCAGTTGTCTCATGAAGGACCAAGACAACATGGGTGAAAAGGACAGGGTCGTCGCCCCCAATCATCCTCTGAGCCTCAACAAGGCTGGGCTGGCCTGTAATCTGATGTGGTATTCCAGGCGGCAGTGTCTGTTTGATATGTCGAATGGTTGCCTCTCTACTGTGAACTAATGGGCACACTACCAATATTGAATACATAGGTGGCTGTAAGGAACTTCCGAGTGGCGACAAACTGCGCGTTGGGCCCGGTGTCTGTACGGTGTCATCTGAGCCTATTGAAGCAGAAGATACTTCGGATGAAATATCTTTGTCGCTTGGAGACTTTTTTATGGGAAGAGCAAGTTGCATGCTAGACTCCTTAGCTATTGCGGTCTCTTGAAGGAAAGACGAAGCTGAGGACCGCTCCGAACGTAGACTAGATTTGCCAGTAAGAGCCGCGCTCGTCAGAGAATGGTCTGAGCTCCCAGACGAGAGAGAAGGTGATTCACGCGACCTCTCCGAGGCTGTGAGGCTTGGAGCAGGGGATTTCACAGATTCAGTCTTCTCCAGCAATGTGCCAGGAAAGCGATCTTGACGAATCTGCGCAACGACTTGTGGGGGGGCAGATTGCATGGGAAGATGAGGAACTACCATGATAGGCTCTATTGCTGGCGTTCCTGGAGTGGCTGGCTTGGGCTGGGGGAAGTCATCGTCGGTCGGGAGCCCGAATTTGATGGTGAAGAAAAATGTTGAGCCTTTCCCAGGGACACTTCGAGCATCCATCCTACCTCCATGCAATTCGACAAATTGCATAGATATAGCCAGACCCAAACCAGTCCCCCCATGCTGTCTCGTACTGCTTGCATCAATCTGACTGAAGCGCTTGAATAGGTATTTTGCTTCGTGCTCATTGAAGCCTCGCCCAGTATCGATGACCTCGAACCGAACCATGGCTTCGCCGTCTTTGAGGTTCCCTGATCGTTCTGGAGGCTGAAGCCGACATCGGACGAACACCTCACCTTTTTGAGTAAATTTGATGGCGTTTCCGACCACATTCAGAAGCACTTGGCGGATGCGGAACTTGTCGCCTTTGACCATTGACGGCACACCTTCATCCATTACATAGTTGAGTTCCAAACCTTTCTGAATCGCAAGACCCATGTTGAGGTCGTTAACCTCTTCCAGTAGGGAAGGTAGGTGAAGCCATTCCATGGTGAGTTTAATCATGCCAGCCTCTACCTTGGAAAGATCCAAGATGTCATTTATGAGGTTCAGGAGACTGTCCGTACTGGCTTTGATGATATTGACATGCTCTAATTGCTCAGTGTTGAGCGGGCTGTCCAGTAGGAAATTGACCATTCCAGAGATACCGTTCAAGGGCGTTCGAATTTCATGTGACATGTTGCTCAAAAATCGCCCTTTGGCATCCATGGTCTCCTTTAGGGTTTGTTCGAGCAATTTATGGTCATTGATATCGGTAGCAGTTCCATACCAGGTCTCCTCTTCACTATCCTCGGCAAGCGATTTCTCCAGTAGGATACGCACAAGGTGCCACCTATACTCACCAGACTTATTACGTAATCTTACCTCAGTGGAGTAGGATGCACGTCCATCAGCATCTTTCTTTATTCTAAGAATCCCGGTGCTGGCAAGCCTAGAGAGTTTTGCTTGAGGCATATCTAACCTCTCTGGAGAGCTGCCAGGGCTGGTAACTGTCTTTTCTGTCTCCGAGGAATCGTCGGATGAGGTTGAGTCCTGACGGGCGTGTTCGGTTGGTAAAGATGTGGGCACATTGACTGCAGCAGAGCCATCCTCGTTCATCTCTGGGAGCTTGCACTTGATAACGTCATCCGGGTGAACGTATTCGAGGAACCCATTACTGTGTGCATGGATCTCACTCTGGCCAGAGTATGATTCCCATTGCGAATTACAGAATGTCAATCCGCGGCGGTTTGACGCCACGAAAACGACTTGAGGGCTGGAGTTTGCAAGAGCGCGGTATTTTGCTTCGGAAGCTGCGGTTTCTTGCTGGCGGGCCGAATTGATCTCAGCTAGATGTTGCTCGTGGAAGTCCATGTTCGTTCCGATCCAATGTACGATCTGCTGTCGTTTGTTCTTTAGTGGCGCCACTCGAACATAAAACCATCGATAGCAGTCATCGAAACGTCTCAGTCGCACCTTCTTCTGCAACTGCTGCCCCGTGCGTAGTGACTTATTCCATTGCTCCAAATACGCATCCCGATCTTCAGGATGTATCGTATCCCAAGGTCCCTGCAGAACCTGGTGTTGCTCTTGACCTCGGTATATCAGGAACTTCGAATTTGCCCAGGTTAACGCACCTGTGGTAGGAAGTGCCGTAAATATTTGGACCGGTAGGGAATCAATGATAGTTCGCAGGAGATTCTCGGATGGAGGTGGCATGGGAATGTCCTGGCCTTCCGTTAGGGAACCACTCCTGACGTGTGTTGTCGACAAAGCGGGTGTTCGACCCCCCGGGGTTGTGGCGGCTGGGAGCGACTGGAAAGAAGAGCTGAAATCTGCACCATAGGAGTGCAAAAGGGAGTGCCCTCGATATCTGTTATCCGCAGGGGCTCGCAACTTTCGGCTGCCTGATGTCTCATCTGATGCGGCCCTCTCGTTTCGTGGTGTGGGCATGTCTTCCTCAGGTGTTTCTGCTATGTTGCTCACATTCGTCCGCTTTGTTTGACGTTTTTCGGGTTTTCGAGATTGCTCTTGCGTCGACGACTGGCTGGTCGTTCGGCCAGTCCTTCTCTTTGCATCAAAATAACTTTCAATGGCTTCACTGCCCGCCAAATGATTGGGAGTACTAGTCACAGAATGTTTGCTAGAGAAGCCTAGAGAAGCTGCATCCCACCCTGGCGTACCTGTAATAGATCCACCGGGGCTGTGCTTTGATCGTCCAGAGTAGTCTGAAGGACTCGTGACACTTCCGGCTGCGGAGTGATCGATATTCTCGAGATCAAGATGCAGAAGGTCATCAAGGCCTTCCACATCTGGCATTGGTGTAAAGCCTGCGTGTGGACCTACGCCAAACCTTCGCTGCCGAATACCGATTGCTTGCGCTTGTGCGTTGGAGAATTGCCATGCGATGTAAAATGATGTTGCAAGATGCGGACCGAGATGCTTGAGTGAGTTCGTCAGATTTCGTGGATAGGGGACAATGGGCGATATAATAGAGAGAATCGCAATAGGTGCTTTTCGTTCGAACTCATCTGGCGGAGTGGTAGGCTCCTGGGCGGATTGCTCAGACGCTCTGCGGGATAATGATGGAGCACGGGAAGGGGTAGCAGGTTCTGGAGGTTGCATTGGTTGGGATAGTGTGGGATGTATTAGTGGTATGTGAGTAACGGTGCTGGCTTTGTCGATACCGATGGCTTCTACAACACCGTACTGCGCATAATCTTGCGCTGAGCTGGAGGGATTGAAGGTTTCCTCATCCACACCTGAAGTCGAAAAGAAGGGATTCTCGTTGGGATCAGTTTGGATGGCCGGGGATGGAGCGGGAGACTGTGCCCAGGGCGAACTAGGAAACTGCTCGTACTCTTCGTAATAAGTCTGTAACCTGCGGTCACCATTATCAGTCCCCGCAGGCTTGGACGTGCCAGTACGGCTTCGAGGATTAGAGGGTCGTTGTGACTCCTGACTAGACATGTCGTGCTTTGCACTCTTAGACTGAGACTCTTGTGCTGGTTCAGCTGAGCTCTGCGATGAAGTGGAAAAGGAGGTAGAATAGTCCCTAGTTAGTGTCACAAGCCGACCTCGCTCAAGGACTCGATTCACGCCGGAGTTATCAATGAGTGCATCAGGTTCATGGTCCAAAGCACGCAAAACAGAGAACACAGCAGTGGGGGGCGAAGACTCGGCACCTCCAACGCTAGAGAAGTCCGGATCGCTGAAGGTAGGCCCTCGTGAGCGGGTAGTGGTAGGTTGCTGGTGAGCAGTTCCATCAAACGACACTGGTGAGACTTGCCTTAAAGGGTGTTCAGCTCTCGTCGCTGTTTGTGGTGCATGACTCATGGCTCGGAGAGGCCCACGGGGACGAGAAGATGACGTTGGCGAAGGAGCCTCAGAGATGAAATCCCTTCTTTGTCGCTCATGGCCGGCAAATGAATGCCGAGCTGGAAGCTTTGGCCTCCGGCCAGGTATTGAAGGCACCGGGGGAAGATCAACAGGTTCCTCTTCTAAGCTTAGAGGTTTATCCGGAAGATCTCGAATATCTGTCGATGTGGTGGTCTCTTGGTCAGTCGAGACTCGGGGACTTTCACCCAAGGCCGAGGCGTGAAAGGTGCATTTTTGTCCCCAAGGAACATTCTCGATATCGGAAGAATCTGCCGGTACCGCCAAAGTCGCTCTTTCCACACCATAGCAATCATGCATGATCTTGGTAATGCTGTTCCACCAAGACGCAATCCCTGGCTCTGAATTGAGCATCAAAACAAGATCATAGAGATTCGGGCTCGGAAAGCGCGGATCTTCGGGAGCCGGGCTCTGGAAAGCACCATCTATAGGGGCGAATGGGGTGCCAGATGCGGCGGGAGTACTGGACTCGGAAGCAATGCGCTCCCTAGGCGCTGCATAATCTTTTCCGTACATGGCCGAAACCGTGGGTGATAAGTTGGTGAAGGGCTGATGGAACGCGGAGGACCATACCATGGGGGTGTTTGGTACGGTGGGGAACGGATAGGACGGTGTACGGAGCGCGCGACCTGCAGGCGTAGGTGGCACGCTGCCACGGATAGTTTTAGAAGACTCGGTCGATTCGGTGGAAGTGGTCTGGCCTGTGGGCAAAGGGCTGGTAAATGCTCCTTCTAGTGTGGGCGAGATGACTGATGGTGGTTCCTCCTTGATAGGCGAGACGCGCCGTGCGGACATGAAGGTGGCTGACGATGCGCTCGGCGTGCTCTTCATCCTTGCGCGCTGTTGTTTCTGGATAGCCTGCAGCTGGAGGTTTCGCAAACGCTCGATTTCCATTTCATCGGGCGATGCTTTCCCCCGAGACGTCTCATCGGGACTCTCTACCGGGACTGGGACGCGCTCGGTGTGGCCTTGGAGCGCGCTTTCGGGCGCGTCCAAATCGGAGGCAGCATGGTGCTGTGGCGGGTGGCTTTCTGGGAGGGTAGCTGGGAGGGCAGCGGACGACGTCTCCTGGCGTGGCGAGGGAGTGCTGCGTGGAAGGCGCTGCAATTGCGGGCGGCCCGACGGCGTCGAGGCGACGGCGTCTTCGGCGGTGACGTGGGTGCGCTCAAGGCCGGCGGTGCTCGACGTGGGCGATGGCGACGGAGGCTGGTTCATTCTTGCATCCCCTTATCTTCTCTCCGGCAGTGCGTGAGGAGAAGACAGGTGGAGTCGGGGGCAGTGGCCAACGATATGGCGGACACGGTCTTCATTCGCGAGGCAGACGGTGGATGGCCAGGAGAGGTCCCTGAGTGCACAGCGTGTGCTGAGGCTTCGGGCACCCACAATGACGTACTAGCGAGGGCGGCGAAAGCACCAAGGCAGCATGCGCCAGGCCGCGGGCAGAGAGAGACACAGCGCTGCAGCAACGCAACGAGCGAGCAAGACGGCCGGAGGGTGCGGCTCTGGGAGGGCGAGTGCAGATGGAGAGTGGCAGTGGGACGGAATTGGCAGAGGTGGCTCGTATGTTGGCCGGAAGGGACCGCGCTTCCTGGCAAGGCACCGCGAGAGATCAAGGGCTGGGATGATGCGGGATGGGCACAAGGGCGACAGCACGCAGCCAAGTACATGCAGGTGGGCTTAGCCAGCCACCCGCGCAGGCAGCTTTGTCCTTCTTGACCATGGCCATGCGGCACTTGGAGGAGCCTTGCGCGCGCAGTCTGCTGGCCGCTGGTCGCAGGTCGCTGGTCGTGTCCTTGCGTCAAGACCCGCCCACGATGAAGCTGACTAGAAGGGCTTTTTTTTGGGGCCGCCGTGGCACAGGCGCCGCAACCAGGGCCGGGGGCCGTACGTCAGCCAAGCCCCGTCGGGGGACAGGACAGGACGGCGCAGGACAGCATTGCACGCCCGCGCTGCGGCCCTCGAGAGCAGCGAGAAGAGACGAGAGAGAGCGCGCGCAGCCAAAAACCCAAGAGGCTGTCCGCACGCCCTGCATGGCACGACGACTCCCGTCCTGCAACAACTGCAGCGGCGGCGAAGCTGGCCAGGCCAAGCCAGCGCCAGCCAGCTTCTCCATACCCAGACGGCCCCGATAGGCAGGCACGCGCAGGGGTGCAATTGCCATACCCTCCCAATGCGCTCTAGCGCCTGCCCGCAACCGTGACCGCGCCCGGGCCGCTTGGTCCATCGAGCTCCACCACATCTGCGATCGTTCGTGATGCGAGCAGAACCTCATACGACACATATATGTCCTGGCTTGGGGCCCTGGCCTCCCTCGGAGCCTGGCTGCCCCACCCCGTCCGATCCGATCTGCCATCAGCTCGCTTTCGCCGCTTCTACAAGGGCACCCTCACCCGGTTCTCCGCAAGCCTCACACCTGGTCGCCAGCCATCAAGGCTGCATCAAAACTTCGTCCCGATCGCGTGCAGACTCGTCGTCATGGTAGCGGACACTCCGAGCCTCCGTCGATGTCGGCACGCCATGGTAAACTATTGTATTGTACAATAGGTCCCTCAGCCACGCGAACCGCTATCCTTATCTGGAGCAAGCAATGTCATGTTGCCACCTTATGCCTGACTCTTTCATTATTAACCGAGCCCCCCTTCTCTCCCGGGGTTTGGCTCTCACACCCAATACATGCAAGTAATTTGATTTCCGTCCTATCTCACACAAGAAACATTCAAACATCCATCTACAAGACACATCCTTGCGTTGCGTTGCGTTGCGTCGATGGCTCCCAACGCGCCCCAAACGCGCCGTCACCCATCAAATCACTGACCCGCAGCCTTGCCTAAGACTTACACCCCAACATATGTCCCACTGGTGATGCGCTTTACCGTCGCCACAGGTTTCCATGTTGGCGCAGGGCTCGTCGGCCCTGCATTCTCGTCTGCATCCGCAAACGGGTCTGATTCTCTTTCCGCCTTGCCATCGCCGGGCACGCTCTGGCTTACTCCCAGCCCACTTCCAAGACGGAGTGACGGTGCTCCCGTCATCTCCCATCGCGCTTCGACGTTTCCTGCCTTGGCCTCGCCATCGGTGGAGAAGCGCACCCGCATCGATTGCTGCGCCTGGTCGCGCCCAAAGGTAACCTCCCCCAACCGCCAGTAGATCAGCCCCTTCTCCTTGGAGAAGGTTCCCGCTGGCTTGGATTGGCAAGCCGTAGCCTTGGAGCCTGGCTCCAGCCGTAGCACCAAGACCACATTCTGTAGCGTGACACTGGCGCCATCTCCGAGTTCAAACTTGGGATTCAGCGAGTAGTGAAGAATCACCGACGTCTGCGTGGCCTCCGTCTTCCATACTGGCGACAGCACGATGGGAGCAAACGATGCGAGGTTCTCGCCCTCGAGGTGTACTTGGTAGTGGAACGCTACCGACGTCTTCGTGATCTTGGCAAGATCGACGGTATAGTGGCCCGGGCTGTCTGGTGCTTGATCCACAAACGCGGGGTTCGGCGCAACTTTCTCCAGAATGGAGAAATTCTCTAATCGGATGCTCTCCGTGCCAAACGGCCCCGAAGAAAGATCTATAGGGTTAAAGGCAAGCGCCACTTGTCCAATAACCAAGGCTTTGGTTACGTTGCCCTGCTCAAACCATGCGCTAACCGTTTCCACTAAGGAAGCATTGAGTCCAGGTTCGTGCATATCGGGGTGCTTGATCGTGCTGCTAGCAGAACTGCTTAGAGACCGCCCGGAGCGAATAGATTGAGTATCGGACGCGGCATGATCCTCGGACATCAGATTACGGTGAGCCAGCTTGAATGCTGGAGATGTCGGTTGAGGTGGGATAACAGGGACTGGGAACGAGGTACTGCCGGACCCAGCTGATGGCACAGGAGGTATCTCCCCTATGCTTGTGAGTTCGGGAGTTGCCGGGTTGGGTACGAAGATTGTATTGCGGACATCTCGCCGTCCGCGGAGCGTGTTTGAGCGTCGCGCCGGAGCAGCTTGCTGGGTAGCCGTCAGTAAGTGCATTGGGAAAGATAGATGCCACCTTACCGCTCGTAGAGCATTAGCCATATCCGCCATGGCTGCGTTCACATCGCCCTCTTCTTCCTGGATGGGCGCGTTCTTGATGTCCAACTTGAATTGAGGTGGCGGATTGAGCTCAGTGGGCACGCTGTTTCTTGTCAGTCAGGGCATTCTTTGCAATCGGTGCAACTCACAGTCCTGCCTCTTTTTCTGCTTCAGTTATTGCATCACTGGCGGACGGAGGGACCGAGAAGCCTTCCGAGTCTTTCTCAGGCTAGAAAAACAATCAGTACAAGGTATTTAACCGAAGCTTGACGTCCCTACCTCAGGCATCTTGTCGGCAGGCGGGGGAGGCGATAGAACTTCATTCAATTCTGGTATTGGTTCAGTCACAGTTCCGTTGGCTGGCGCTGGAGTGGAAGCAGATGCTTCTTCATGCGGCTCGAGGCTTGTCCCATTCGGTCGGTCCGTGCTGAGTTTGCGAGTCTGCCTGGGTGAACCTGACGCGTCTGATGCTCGCGGAGTCACAGATGGCCTTGCGGGTGACCCAGGGCCATCATAGGAGGATCCTGGTGCATCACGGTCTTTAGATTTATTTTTGCCAAATGCTCCAAAACCCGAGGCCAGGTTGGACGAGGATTTCCTCTCCGGTGATGATGCCCTACCGTATGGATGCATACTTTGTCTACGCCGATTCAAAACCGTCCCGAATCGTTTCAGAGGGTTTGAGCTATGTTTCGTTTCGGGCGCTACCATCTATCAGTTTGCTGTAGTGCCTCGTGTCAAATATGTGCATACCAGATCCACTCTTTTGACTTCTATCATCATCTGCATGTATGGTCGGCGGGGGAGGCATTGGAGGTGGTGGTGCTAGGTTCCTCGATGGTGTGCCTACGTTGCTACCTTTGCGACTGACAGGGAGCGGCCTTTCCCCACTACGTACTCTCAATGCCCACGTCTGAATCTCATCGGCAGTCTCAATGTTCAGGAGCACATTCAGTGTCTCCTCGGCACTCACCCGATTTCGTTCCACCTGGTCAACTTCATGGGTCTGAAACTGGGTAAGAACATCGCGGAGATGGTTCAGCCTACTTTCGTCCACGGCCTGTAATTTCTCGAACACGTAAGGGGCCTGCGATTCCCACTGCAGGGTAGCATTCTCGACATCTGCGACTGCGGTTGCCACCGAAGCCGCCTTTGCTTTTGCGCCCTTATCCCTCAACTTTTCGGATTTCTTCCTCGCTGTGTCAATCTCGCGCGCCATGGATGCCAGATTGCCGGATATGGTGGACATGGCCTGTACTTCGCGATTCGTAGCGGAGAAGTCTCGCAGTGGACGTTCGACATCGGCCTCAATCTTCTGAGCGAGTGTGTGGTGCGACTCGGCAACAGCCTCAGTGGTGCTTATGATCTTCTGCCATGGTGTCGAAAAGACGCTGTGTCAGGTCAGCGCGTAATCCTTATCTGGCGCATCAATCGCCATACCCAAGATCCAAAGACTCATCCGGAGGACGTTTGTTCGCGAGCTTCCGCAGTCCCTGGACATAGGCTTCCTCAACCCGACGCCGCTCCTGTTGCAGTCAGCGGCCGCATTGTGCTGTCTGGGACGACACAAACCTGCAGCCAGTCGGCAATATGAAGATTGAGCTGGCCGACATGCTTCATGCGGTCATTGAGAACCGTCACAGCTTGAGCGGGCGGAAGTGAACTCTACCAAAGGTCAGCGAGCGCAGCGGACGGGCATGCGCGAGGCTCACCAGCAACTCTGGGTATTCTTTGCGTTGCAGGTCCATGGCGGGTTGGTCAAGGGCCGCAGTGGCCGCACAGGATAGCGATTCAGCGGCTGCACATAGAAGATCCCTTGTGAGCTGCCCGGAAGGGTCGCGGAGCTGTCAGGACCTCACTGCGTTGTCAGGCCTTGGGTGGGCCTCGCCACATAGGGTTTAGAGCAATACGCGCGGTTCAGCCGGGATTACGTCAAACACTTTCTCGACGACAGTTGGGACGAACAAGCAATGATTCCAGGGATGTGAAAGCCGAGCGAGGACCTCCCAAGAAGAACAGCGTGTTGCTACGGGTGATCTCGAGGGCTGCAGGGGTGAAGCTCCGCTACTCGCCGAGGCGTTCGCTACAACGGAGGCTCGGCGCTCCCTCTTCTGCTTCTTTTCCGGCCGACCGCAAACATCTGCATCTTGAATTGACCGAGCTACTGGTTCGCAACATGGCGGCTGACTGGCGAGCAACCCTAGGCTTTGCGACGCGCTTGTCTGCCGTCACTAAAATGCAAGTAACTTGGTCGTTGGCACTGTCGCAAGGGTGCACCTTGTAGCACCATTTTTCCAAAGCCCAGCTCTCTCACGTATTCTCATGATGTTGGCTCTGCGATACCAGCACGTTAGCAATGTACACTACTGATTCATTCCGTCCTCTCCTTGCGTTGTTTTGTGACATGAACCATCTCCAGTCGAGTGCGCTAGTGTTTCCAAGTCTTTACTGTACTCTGACCCATCCATAGAACACTCGCCCACCAGGCGTCTGATCCAGCCCTCACAGCAGCCGAAGCCCGCCGAGCAGCGACCATCCTGGAGTCTAGCATATACGATCAGGCTCAATCTGCTGTACGACTGCATGCCGACGAAGACCTGGTGCTTGCAAGGTTGACGGCGCTGTAGGAAGACTACCAGCAACGATGTGACGAGAGCTTATCAAGCTTGAGCCCAGCCACCCCAGATTTCCCAAACTCAGAAGTAGAGAAACAGTCTCCCCTGTGAGAGCATCTCTAATGGATAAAGGATGACGACTACGTCCCCACCCCCACCGGCATAGATATTGGCGACTATAGGGACGCCGTTTATCATCGCGAAGGGCTCTTCTCCGTAGTATACAAGACTTCTACTGATAAACATGAAGGCTACTTTTCCCCGAGCACACTACCAAGTAAGAAAATAATTGCCCTTAAAGTCACCACCCCTTCATTGATGGAACCACCTCACGACTCGGAACGAGAGGCACGGATTCTTCGGCTCGCAGCATCAAACCACGTGATACCATTGCTAGAAACATTCCGCGAGGCAGGATCACGATTCATCCTTGTCTTCCCATTCATGTCATTCGCTTTCAACCAGCTTCTGCAAGACAACAGGTTATCTCAAGTGCAGATCAAGATAGTACTGAAGGACGTTTTTACAGCACTATCATACATACACAGGCGTGGGATCATCCATCGAGATGTTAAACCTTCTAATATCCTCATTAAATCGTTGAATGGGCCCGCATATCTGTCTGACTTCGGCATCGCATGGGCTCCTGATATGGTGGGCTCTGAAGCGCCCACGTCTAAGATAACAGATGTTGGCACCACCTGCTATAGGCCACCAGAACTCCTTTTCGGAAATAAGGCCTACGGATGCAGTTTGGATCTCTGGGCTGCTGGTTGCACGGTTGCCGAAGCAGTGGTTCCCGGTCACCCAACACTGTTTGACTCTGGTGAGCTAGGTAGTGATCTTGCGCTCATACAGAGTACCTTCAGCAAGCTCGGCACTCCAAACTTGACAGTCTGGCCGGTAGGATCACCTAGAGTTCACGAGCCATTAGGATGTTAACCATATGCAGGAAGCTGCAGACCTTCCGGATTGGGGGAAGGTGCAGTTCTATGAGTATACGCCGCAAAGTTGGGATGCCCTGCTTCCAGGTACCTCGGGTCTCGAGCAAGACCTCGTTGGTAAACTAGTGAGGTACGAAAGTGGTGAAAGGTTGAGAGCGGCTGAGGTGAGGACATAATCCCTTCTCCCATCAGACAAGAACTGATATTATATAGGTACTCCAGCACCCCTACTTTTTGAGTTAATGGAACATGATGATGGGTGAATGCACTACTTTTTTCTTCGCAAGATGAATGACTGGGGAGACAGTTAGAAAATAGATGGCATCTACTTACGACCTTTTCCGTCACTTTGGCCGTCCCAACTCCCCACATATCTGTAGACAAGTGAAAATATGACCCAGGGGCTTCTCTGGGGTGCATAACGTTGGCCTTTCCCCATGGTTATGGGTAGTAAATGTTCCGGCCCAGCGACGACCAAATGTGGTGGATGCGCTAGCATACACTTGCCGGTTCAGGGAACACGACCGGGGGCACCCATGAAACCACGACATCACCAGCCCAAGCACAACAAGCCCCACGCCCTTGTTGTCACCTCGAGCAGTGAAAACATATGCATGTGTCCTCCGCCCCAGTAGCAGCTACTAAGCTCTAGCTGCATTGCCCTTGCGCCCTCTACCTGCGAACACCACAACTCAGCCCTTGTGCTGCAAACAAACACCATGGCTTTCCTCTTCCGCAGGACACCGAAGTCCCACCCTGAGCTTGTACGCTCCACAAAGGAGCTGACGGCCCGCCTGAGCGAGGATGCGAAGCCAAATCCAAAGGCAGGTTACTTCGCGATACACGTTTCTGTACCTCCAGCTGACGCTCGTCTGTTAGACAGAAGAGGAGCTGGTGCGGGACCTCCAGCAGATGAAGCTTAGACTTCAAGGCACGCCCGGTATGTTCTTGTTCCATTTAGTACCCTCATTCTTCTACCATGGGTCCATGAGCCTTGTTAATTCTGTCCTACAGAGGCCGAAGTCAACCAGGAGTCGGTATTTCAGCTTCTCAGCTTCATAATCCAAGAAGACCTCCTCTACCTCCTTGCGATTAACATACACAAGCTTCCGTTCGAATCGCGTAAGGACGCCCAAGTCATATTCTCCACCGCATTTCGCTACAAGCCCGTTGGCGCGTCAGATCCCCAAGTGCTGCACCATGTCATACAATATCGACCCGAGATAATCATTGCGCTCTGCAAAGGATACGACCGGCGCGAAAGCGCTATGCCGTGTGGAGGAGTGCTGCGTGAAGCCCTTAAGTACGACTCCATCGCCGCGCTGCTCCTTTACGATGAGCCTACACCTGACGGGAAAACACGGGACTTGGCAAGCGTGAATCCAGACATACCATCTTCGGGGGAAGGCGTATTCTGGAGGTTCTTTGACTGGATAGACAAGGGCGCATTCGAACTAAGTGCAGATGCGTTCAATACATTCAGAGTGAGTGACTTTCAGCATGACATGCCAAGGATAGCTACTAAGTGAGTCGTACAGGACATCCTTACAAAACATAAAAGTTTGGTGGCTGGATACCTGCAAACTAATTTCGACATGTTCTTTTCCAAATATAATACCATTTTGATACAATCAGAGAGCTACGTCACCAAGCGGCAGTCGATCAAGCTACTGGGAGAGATTCTGCTCGATCGAGCAAACTATAGTGTCATGACGCAATACGTAGACTCGGGCGAACACCTTAAGATCATCATGAAGCTCCTACGAGACGACAGGCGGATGATCAACTACGAAGGGTTCCATGTTTTCAAGGTTGGTTTTTGCCAACCAGCGTTGACTCTTGATACATGCTCACCTTTTTCAGGTTTTTGTTGCTAACCCCAACAAGTCTATGGCTGTGCAGCGCATTCTAATCAGCAACCGCGACAAACTGCTACGGTTCCTTCCAAACTTTTTAGAGGATCGAACTGAGGACGAGCAATTCATAGACGAGAAGAGTTTCCTGATCAGGCAGATAGAGCAGCTGCCACCTGTTCCTGTTCCCCCACAAGCAGCCGGGTAGACGGGGGGCTTTCGTTGACGTGCCGGCGATAGATTTTTCTTGTTTGGCTCAGCATGGAGCGGAGTTTGGTTTGGGATCTGGATTCTGGACTCGGATTACATTTGATCAATGGCCTGTCTAGCGCAGCGGGCGTTTTTAGCATCGGTGTAGATGGACTAATGCATTACGAGACCATGCCTGCATATGTTATGTTGGAAGCAGAGGGCGAAGTGCCATAGAGTCTCGAATGTCTCTCCACACGCGGGAGTTGGTTTCAGCCAGATCGGGGTCTGCAAGGCACGCGACTAGGCGGTTGGCAGCCGAGCTAGCTCCCTGCCTGGGTGTGTGTTACAGGCCGACGGGGAGCGGGTGTCCGACCACGTCTCGGCTCTCCAGATCGCTGCGAGCGGCACCTGCAGCTGAAGCTCGATGTTAACCAAACTGCGCAAGTGGCCGTGAACCCCTGATGAGCTTCGAGTATCCAATCCACGCCCAGCCAGCTGATCCGCCCGCCAAGGCCCTAAAACCCGTCACTGGATCCCGTCACCGACTGTCGCTCCAGCATGACCGCGGAGTCCTCGGTTGCACGCTGGCTTGAAGGGCACGCCTCAAAACCTCCCGTCGCCCCTGATAGCTTGCATCCTGCCGATGAGTTTCCGCTCGCAACTTTCTCCAATCCACCGTCCTCCACCGACTCTGAGATCGACGCTGACGACATCGACATAGCGTCGCTGGTCCACCCTCCGGCCCCTAGGATTATGGACGACCAGGTGACTGCGAACCAAGCTCGTCGACGCTCCTCCTCACTTGCTGGCGCATCTGGACCCTCTCGTAAAGACTCACGGAAGCACAGGCGGCGGCGCTCTGACAACATCCTTGAAGAAGGCGACGTCAACTCCTCTGACAGCGAGCACTCCGATTCCTCGGGCAGGACCGAGAGTGACAACCTCGAATTGGACGATATGAGCGCCGATGGGTTGGAGGATGATGAGGAGACAGGGCTCACGGGGCGAGATAGGCGACGGAGAAGGCGCAGGAAGAAGCGGAACACGTTGCTCGATCAGCGCATCGTGCCTCAGGGCATCCAAATTACGAAGGAAGAAGAAAAGATTGCAAACCAGAATATGATCCACTCAATGCTAATCAACGCTGTACTCATTGGTCTCTGGTGAGGCGCTTCTGCCGTCGTGCTGCTATTTCGACATGCTAATTACCATAGGTACCTTTTTTCTATCTCGATTTCCGTATATAACAAATGGATGTTCAAAGAGGAGAAAGGAGACGGCGAGTCACGAAACATCTTTCCCTTTCCCCTATTTACTACCTGTTTGCACATGATAGTCCAGTTTTCCCTTTCGTCTTTGGTTCTATTCATGATACCCTCATTCCGACCACGACACGATTCTCTTGACCCACACGCATCGGGAGCGCATGCGGAGCCGGTAGACCCCAAGAAGCCGCTCATGACGAAGTGGTTTTATCTTACACGCATTGGTCCCTGCGGAGCCGCGACCGGCATGGATATTGGGCTGGGCAACACGAGCTTGAAGTTCATTACCCTGACGTTTTTCAGTGAGTTTACACATGCTATTCAATGCCGAGCGCAGCTGACCCAAACGTATAGCTATGTGCAAATCTTCTGCACTTGGCTTTGTGCTACTTTTTGCATTCCTCTTCCGCCTGGAACAACCTTCTTGGAGGCTGGTGATAATCATTGCAATCATGACCGTTGGTGTAGTCATGATGGTTGCTGGCGAAACTGCTTTCCACGCGCTTGGTTTCATTCTCGTCATGTCCTCAGCCTGCTCATCTGGGTTCCGCTGGTCCCTTACGCAAATTCTTTTGCTTCGTAATCCTGCAACTGCGAACCCATTTTCCTCAATATTCTTCCTCGCTCCTGTCATGTTTCTCAGCCTAATTGTTTTGGCCATACCAGTCGAGGGGTTCCCCGCCTTGATAGATGGCCTTTCCAGGCTTTTTGAGCTAAAAGGCACACTTCTAGGTATCGGAATCCTGCTGTTCCCTGGCTGCCTTGCATTCCTCATGACAGCCTCAGAGTTTGCTCTGCTAAAGCGAACCAGCGTGGTTACTCTCAGCATTTGTGGCATCTTCAAGGAAGTGGTTACCATCACGACTGCAAACCTAGTCTTCCATGACCCACTTACGCCAATCAACATTTCTGGGCTTATTATTACCATCGGCAGTATCGCTGCGTACAACTATTTCAAGATCCAAAAGATGAGAAGCGAGGCGAGGTTGAATGCGCATCTTGCGGCGCAAGATCTTTATGCGCCGGTCAACACCCAAGATCCTGACCTTGCCCAAGGAAATGCATCCACTGCTGGGGCAAGAAACGGCGGTCTAGTGCGTAGTAGTCTCAGTCTTACACCTGGTTTGAATGCAGAAAGACCAGCTATCGAGACCCCTCTTAAGCGACCGGAAGATCTGGAATAGAAACCTTGACCTGCATCGTTTCCTTTGTCGAAAGCAAATAGTCTTATGGCTGTACTACATATAGGACGGAGGATGGTCGTCACTGATTTCGTATTTTGAATAGCATTTTCGGCGTTCTTGTGGGTTGTTGAGGTGCATAGGCGATATACCTCGGCGCGTGATACGACATCCCGTCGACATCGTTTTCTATAGTTATATATGTACAAAAGAATAACGAGGTGTTGGTCAGCACATAGAAGATACATATATACTCACGTTCAACTCTGCGGTGTTATATGTGGATCCGAGGCTTGCGAAGTTCAGGTCGACTATTCGTACTGCCGACTTTCCTGTTCCGTTTGATTGGTCCACGGACTTGCCCGTCTCCAGGGATTCATTCCGTCATCGACGGTCCAAGCTCCGGGCATTCCCCACGTATTACCAACCCAGCTGCTCTCCTTAGCTACCTCGCTCACTTACTACCACTTTGTGTCATCAATCAGAGTACAGTCGTTGAGCTTCAGAAATGGCATCCGCAACTGGGATCCCGCAGGATATAAACCAGGCACGCGGCGTGGGCGAGGATGAACCACTTCTCGGACGTAGAGGTGACGCGAGCCAGATGGAGGGGCAGGGCATTTGGATGAATCTTTGGATCGGTAGGTGATGATAGAGAGCAGGTTTTATGGGAGAACCGACTGATGCGTAGGGAACAGGTACTGCGCCGATAGCTCAGGCTGGAATTTGGATTGTGAGTCTTGGTTTAGGAGCTAGGAGGGTGGAAACTAACGGCGTACAGCTTGCCGCGATCGTCTGGGGAGCGATATTTTCCCACGATTTGATATTCTTCTCTGCTCATCCCGTAGGTTCCTTTGCGAGCTCTCAGGTAGCTGGTTGTACTGATGACTCTTTGTGCCCCAGTTACTGAACTCGGCGGGTCTTTTGTTCGCTACGCAAGCAGCCCTCATCCTCCAACCCACCCATACCCCAACCCAGAAGCGCGCTGGCACACTTCTTCACTTCATCTTCCATCTCATTGGGCTTTCTGCGCTCCTCTCCGGCCTCGTCATCATCGAGATCAACAAGCGTGGTCCTGGTCACGAACATTTCGCATCACCACACGCCATACTCGGCCTCGTCTTTTACATTACCATATTCATACAGGCGCTCGTGGGATTCACCCAGTATTATACCCCTAGTCTATATGGAGGTGTAGACAATGCGAAGAAAGTGTGGAAGTATCACCGCACTACCGGATATGTTATTGCTACGTTGGGGCTTGCAACGGTGTGTGCGGCTTCGTGGACTACGTACAGTCTATATGTGGCACATATTCAACATTGGGCAGTTATTGTGGCAAGCGTGTTGGTGCTAGTAGGCGTTGTGCCTAGAATCAAGTTGCAGAAGCTGGGACTCAAGAATTGAAGGAGGTTGTTGTCCAGTGAAGAAGCATATGAGGATGTGTGGTATTCAAGAGCAGGGTTGATCAGCATAGTGGTAGTAGTGGTGGTAGTGGATATGGTTGCGCCGTCCGTGTATATTCGAACAATCATTGCTAGGTTAGCTGGCGCAGCATCGCTGGGCGCTTGTAGTGGCTCTTCCATAGTCAACATCACCCACTCTAGAAGTGGATGACTTTGGGGTCCCAGTCCTCGTTCTACTGGTACACGACTGTGTGCAATCTTTTACGAGCCGGTGCTTCCCCCTACACCTTTTTGAATCGACCAGAACGAGTGCTCGCTTCACAAACCACTCATGCATTTACTGCCTGAGTGCGATCATGCAACGCAAGCACATGGCGGTGAGGCAGGTTGGCGACAGCTCACCGGCGGAGCGGTGTTCGCCTATTCACGATTAAAGTGGAACGTAAGTCAAGTGAGTCACTTACGAAGGTTCGTGACATGTGTGTATGTAGTGCTCTTATGTTCCAGTCCAATGATTTTCAGCCTGCCAAATCGTCACCGACGTCCTGGGTGGATGTTTGGGATCAGCGAAAGCGCTTGTGGCGCCGCCCCCATCGCTCCCGCCGGCCAAACATCGACGACCTCTGCCCAGCCACAGCCACAGACAAGCACTCCCGAGATATCTAATCGACAGCGAGACACACGACAAACCCGGTAACCTCGGCGAACAGTCTTTACTAACTCGCTGTTGGCACCAAAGAAGCCGAGGATCTACGCTTCGTACCCCTCTTTCCAGCGTCGACAACCCTGGTCAGGCCAGACAACTGGACACCACCCCGTTTGCGACCCCTCCCTGCCCTCCAATTGTTTCACCCGCCTCTTCAAAGCGCCCAGCTACCCAAGCCACTTTTCAGCTACCCACCAACGACCAGCCTCGCGAATCAACAGACGTGCCTAGGATGGGGATTCTTGCCACTTCCACTGGCTACACGGCTGCCTCTTCGGACCGACCCTGCGGGCTCGTTAATTACTTTTCTTAAGCATGCGAGTGGCTTAAAAAGGGGTGTCGCACCGAGTTCGCCCGCGTGCGCCAACAGTGCAGGTCCTCATCTTGTAGTGCATGATGGGCCTGCGCATGGCAGGGCATGGCAGGGCATGGCAGGCGTTTGTATATGTAGGTTGGGGTGGATGTGGGAGTCGGGTGCGCATGGCACGAGGTTGAACCTCGCTGCATCAAGTACCTGCCTCCTGCAACCCCTTTACTCTTGATCATCACTCGCTTTTGCTTCTCGCCTCTCACCCCTCGACTCGTTCGTATTGTTGATACTTTCTTCCCGTCTTTGTCCGCTTAGCATTTGATTGCTATATAAATCCACCTACCTCAAAGAGGGTTACTTGAGACTTCATGCAACCATGCACTGGAAGACTTGGAAACCCAGTGCGCTCAGCGTCCTTAGCCTCTTAACGTAAGACACACACTGATACCTGATTCTTGCACATGCTAGAGGAAATCCGCGCTCGAAGGCTTTCAAAATCACTTCACTACTCTGGGGGCTTAAGAGTGGAGAAATTTTGAAAGTCCTCCGACGGTGATTCCTCTACGGTAGACCTACTAAACCCTAAACTAACACCACTCAGTACAACAACCATAACCAACGCGCTAGACCCTCGCGCACTCTCAACTTACGACTATGTAATCATCGGATCTGGCCCAGGTGGCGGCCCCTTGAGCGCACGCCTCGCCATGGCCGGCCACAGCGTGCTTCTCATCGAAGCTGGAGACGACCAAGGTGCCAACGTGCGCTATCAGGTCCCCGCACTCCACGCACAGTCGTCAGAAGAAGTACCCATGAGCTGGAACTTCTACGTAAATCACTACTCCGATCTGGAGCGCCAGAAGAAAGACTCTAAAATGACCTATCGAACACCATCTGGCGAGCTTTTCGTGGGTCCGAATGGTGCGAGCGGAACTAGGGAACCACCGGCAGGAAGCGAGCCCGTGGGTATCTTGTACCCTAGGGCCGGTACGCTTGGAGGTTGCAGTTCACATAATGCCTTGATTACAGTGTATCCGCACAAGAGTGATTGGGATGGGATTGCGTCTTTGACAGGAGACTCTTCGTGGGCTGCGGACAACATGCGCAAGTTTTTCGTCAAGCTAGAAAGGAGTCGTTATCTGCCGACTGGAGTTATAGGCCATGGATTCAGCGGGTGGCTGACGACGATGGTAACCGATCTTACGCTCGTAGTGCAAGACTTCAAGCTGCTTTCCATGATCGTGGCAACGGGAACTGCGATGGGAAAGAACATTCTGCTGGGGCTGATTACGACGGTAACGGGTCTCGCACAAGTCCTCATAAGTGACTTGAACGTCGATTTGCCGACGCGTGATGCAACCGAGGGCATGTATCAGGTTCCCCTGACCATGGATGACTTCAAGCGCAACGGTGCGCGTGAATTCATCCTCAGCACCGCCAATGCAAAGAACGCCGATGGAAGCAAGAAATACCAACTCGATATACTGATGAACACCCTGGCAACCAAAGTCCGCTTCGATACCTCTGTCTCTCCACCCAAAGCTATTGGCGTTGATTTCCTTAGTGGAAAGAGCCTTTACAGCGCGGACGCGCGATACTCAAGCTCCGCGAGCGGCACGCCCGGCAGCGTGAATGCATCTCGCGAAGTCATCATCTCAGCGGGCTCCTTCAATACACCACAGCTCCTAAAGCTCTCAGGAGTAGGCCCTAAGGCCGAACTGGAGAAGTACAACATTCCTGTCATTGCTGACTCGCCTGGTGTGGGAACCAACCTGCAAGACCGATACGAGACCAGTCTGGGAGGTAAATTCGACGACGACTTTGCCCTCATCAAGGACTGCACATTTCAACACGCAAACCCAGACCCCTGTTACGACCAATGGAAGAATAATGCCTTATTCAAAGGCGTCTACGGCACCAGCGGCCTCGCCATCGGCATCGTAAAGAAGTCCTCAGTCGCAGAGAAGGACCCGGACCTCTTCATCGCCGGCGCACCCGCCTACTTCACGGGCTACTTCCCAGGGTACTCCAACTTCTCTCTGGCCGACAAGCGGCACTGGGTCTGGATCGTGCTGAAGGCGCACTCGCGCAACAACGCCGGCACCGTGACGCTCCGGTCGACTAACCCGCGTGACACCCCGCTCATCAACTTCAACAGCTTCGACGCGGGTGTCACCGAAGGCGGCGCCGCAGATAAAGATGTGCAAGCCGTGTACGAGGGCATGCAACTTAGCCGCAAGATCTTCGACTCGCTGATCCCGCTCGATGGCGACATCACGGAGGTGTGGCCTGGTCCTTCAACGAATACAGAGGCTAAGATGAAGGAATTCATCAAGAACGAGGCGTGGGGTCACCATGCATGCTGCACCGCAAAGATTGGAGCTAATGGCGACAAGAACGCTGTGTTGGATGCGAAGTTTAAGGTGAGAGGTGTGCAGGGGCTGCGTGTAGTCGATGCAAGTGTTTTCCCGAAGATTCCTGGCTTCTACATTGCGGTACCAGTCTACATGATTTCAGAGAAGGCGGCGGATGTTATTCTTGAGGATGCTAGATAGATCGGAGTAGTAGTCGTATTATTTTCATATCGTGCGATGGCCCAATATCAGATGGGTTTGAATAATATCCACTTTGCAACGTTACAGCTGCACTTATCGCAAGAAAAGCGGGGGTGGAAGGGGAGGCTGTAATGTGTTGCGTGCGAGAACGTGGAAAGCTACAGTGAGAAAATAGCGAAGTGTGCATCCGTCGAGTAAAAGCCTTTCAAAGATTCCATTCGCCAACCAGTGCAGAATACTATGTCAGCTTAGCAGGCAGAATTTAGTGAAAGAACCTAAAAGTTTATCAAACGCTGTGCAACTCACATAGCACTAAATCACCGGTGTGATTACTCTAACAATATGGTGGCCAATTTGATCAGTGAGAATAGAGCATTTCACTGTCGTGTGAATAACACGAGTCGGTGAAAGGCATCCGGCTTTTTAATCTCGACGTGAATATTTATACTTGGACCTTCTCACTTGGGTCTAAAGCAACAAACATTTCAACATCACTTCCCAGCATGCAAAAAGATATATATCACCGAACTAAAGCATTACAACTACAAATTATGGTTTAATAATATTACCCCACGGAACCGTGTTATCCATGAAGAACGTAGCCTTCGGCTCGCTAGCAAAGTCTTCATTCGTGGTATTGCACATCTTGGTGAAGCTCCCTGCGACAGCAAGCTTGCTCTGCACGAGTGCCCGGTACTGCTCTAGGGGACACGAGGAGCCCGGCCCAGAGGTGCAGCCTGCGACGGGATACACGACGTCGTTGAAGAGGACACGCATGTAGATTGTGCTTGTGGCAGTGGTGTTAGCTCGCTTGTAGGGCTTGTAGGGCTTGGAGGTGGTTGTGCAATCGACGGCTGGAGAGGGGTGTGTGGATGGGGGGAGGGAGGTAGAGGGAGAGGAGGAGGTATGTTCGTAGCCATACCCGTACTCAGATGCGGATAGTGATGCATGTCCATACCCATATCCCGATGCAGTTGCATTTCCATGCCCAGATGGGGATGTCGAGGGAGATGAAGATGCAGACGCCACTGTAGACGATGGCGAAGATGACGGCAGGACGTCATCATCATCGCAAACCAACCGCTCAAAAGCAACAGTACCACGCATAGGTGTCAGTCTGCTAGCCCGGAACTTGCGATTCGGTAGCATCATATTACCAGGCAGCTGAGGCTCATTGTCAAAGACACCCGTAGCGGCCACAAGTTGATTGATCTGACCATCGTTTGAAAACGACGCCATGATGTTCGGTGCGTTGAACGTCGAGTTGGTTCCTGTCCTGTAGAGGACGTCCGGACCGTCAATGAAGCGGCGCACGAGCATGTCCAAGATGGGTAGCATCTGGTTCTTCTCAACGTCGGTGCCTAGTCCGGTGCCATACCAGTAGCGTAGGTCCTGTGCGTACTCGTACTGGAGGATCTCGTCCTCGGTGAAGATGTCACAGAAGGGGCTTCGCTGGCCGGTGATCTGCGTCTCGAAGCCGCAAAGATAGGGGATGATGGATACATCAGTCTGCGTGAAATTGAAGTTGCCGCCCTCGATTGCGGCGTTGAGGCGTGAGCCAATAGGGGGTAAGTAAACGCTGGCCCATTCATCAGTATAGGGGCTGCCACCATCGTCCTTGTACGCAGGGCAAATGTCGCTGGGTGCGAGCGAGTTCATCCACGATCTCGGATCGCTGCCGTTGAGGGCGTAGATGGTTCCGAGCTCCGTGGCATTGGGGCCCAGGAAACCATGGGCAAACATCCGCGCACTGTCTCGCACACGTGGACTGCTGCTGTACCAGTTCGCCCACATGGTGAAGGGGGTGTTGTATTCGTATAAGTCAGCGTATCGCATGCGCCATGCGGCGCCCATGTTGGTGAGTTCCTTGTACCCGGTTGGCGATACCTGGGCAATCTGGGCGGCCGGGTCCGACAGAACTGGCTTCCATGTCTTCAGAAACGCGAGCTTGGGGTCGGTCACGTTGAAGGGCATGCCAGCCTGGACGCGGTCATGGAGGTCAGTCCATTGCCTGTAGGCGCCCGTGTCCGGGTAGCGGCTGCCGTGGCGGGAGAAGAACGCGGCCAGATCGACCCTGCAACCGTCCGGCACATCAGACGGAATGGACGTCACCTCTGGACCTGTTGGGCGTGTGTAAGCCAGTGTTTGAGACTGCATAGGCGGCGTGGGGAGGTACCGGGGAACCACTGTCCGTTGCCGCCAAGATGCTGCAGGACATTGAACTCGTCACCTGCAACGTGCGTGATTGCAACACAAGCAGCAAGAAGCCGCACAAAGGATTCCATTTCCTGCCAGCGGGGCGTCTGTCTTGCCCGCGCTCTGCAGTGACAGGGCAGCCGTGCTACTCCGTCTTATACATACACATCCCCGGCCTGCCTTTGATTGATATGTACGCGAGGCTGGCCATGGCGGAGATGAGCTTGGGGATTCTTCCTGAATGGGTTTGAGCGGGCCAGGGTCTTCAAGGGACGGCGCCGACACGTGGGTAACAAACACGATACCAACGGCTATCCCACAACGCCGTGAGATTGCGATCAAAGCGACCCTCTATTGGCATTGTGTCGTGTATCTGGATCGGCCTCGGCTACCGGCAGCATCCTCGAAGCCCAAACAGTCTATACGCGATGGAAAACAAGAAACGTGCTTGCACCCTCCTTCATCGTCGCCTCGTCAAGACGTCAGATGCTTCCTGCAGGTCGACAGTCTCTACGGACCAAGCAAGTATAGCGCCAAACCTTGCGCACCATTTATCCTGCAGGCGGCGCAGCTAGACGCTGCATACTAAGGACGCTACCTTGGCCACTGGGCGCAAGCTCCAACGGCGAATACCTTGACTCAGATAGTCTCTTGCCTGCCTGGATGGAGTCGAGGACCCTGCATTTCGTTAACAAGCCTCCAGGCAATCCACTTTCCAGAACCTTCTTGCGCCAGAAACACGAGCGAACTCTATTTGTGCCCTCGACGTACCAGCTTGGACTAACGAACCTTAAGGCTCTGCATCTAGTCCTTGTGATTTCTTTATGCTTCTTGCTGGCCGCGAGTCCCCCACCGCTCATGGTGCCTACTATAACGTGGGTGACGGTTCGCCGCTCAAGTGCGATCGAGTGGTTGGCTCCATGCATCGAGAGGAGAAGTCTGAGTTTATGATCGGACACCAGAGGGGCAGTCGAGCCGTTGATGTAGAAGCAGAGGCCCGAAAAGATCTGCTTTGCAGCCGGCGTCGCCATCGCCTGCGCGCCTTCGCCAGCGCCATTCTCTGAGCCCTTCGTTGGGTAATTGCCATCTTCGAGAGCTTCTTCGTTCTCTCTAGCCAGCTCAGCCTCGTGACACGCCTGCTGTGACGTTGTTGCTGTCCTGCTGCTGCTGCTCCAGAATTCCGTCAAGCTTCTCTGTCCATCTGTCTCCCTCCCGTCTTTCCCAAAGCCCTCGCTACCTGCCCCAACCGTGTCCACAATTCTCTTGTCACCGCCACTCAGCCCACCCTTGTATTGCTCCGCCAGCTTCAGGTTGCGGCTGTGCCGCCATGACGTCGAACCTGAAATGCGCTTCTCAGCGTGCTGGTGGCCTGTTGAGGATGAGTTCCACGGATCGAAAAAGGTACGCGTCGGGAGAGCTGCTGCTGGTGGTCGCAAGCAGGATCGAGAGCGTCCTGTGACCCCGTCTGATGCGGGGGAGGGGTTTTCGGATCTGGAAGGAATGTGATCATGGTGCGTCACTTGCTGGCTCGAGCTGCGATCTACTGCGGGGGCCCGTGCGGTCGAGGTGTGAGTTACTGTCGAGTGTGCATCCGCATCAGTTGCTACGCATATGGGCTTCAGGCGTGAAGTCTGCGTGTGATTACGTTGCGGTGCAAGCGGTCCCCAAGTCGTGCTCTTACGGCTACCACCGGCCGCAGGAACCCAGGGCGGGCGCTGGGCTGATGGAGGTGCTTCGTTTTCCTCGGATATGATCTGCGAGGCCATGGATGCGTGGTGCCTTGCAGGTGGCGTGGGCAGGCGGTGTGATATTTGGCCGTGATAGTGTGACAACGGGGCGTACGTGCTCCAGGACTCGACAGCCTTTCGCTTCGTCGGGGCAGCGCCCCGAGACTTATGAATACTTCGTATGCGATGCGAGTGCGCGTTTCAACGACATGTTTCAATGCTTGACTGCCCAGCTTGGGTACTGGTTGACGAGGTGATCGGGCCCTATGGCGCCAAGGTGTCTCTCGCCTCAAAGTGAAAGTAAAACTACACGCTCAGTACATACAGACAGATCATGTCCTTGGTACAGAATTGCATGGTCTCATTTATTTTTATTACTACATGTACAATGATGCAGCTGCGTGTGATGATACTGCAACGATAGCTGCCGACCCCTCCTCATGCCTCGTAACATAAAGGGAACAGAACGCCTCAGATCTCCATGTCTCATGCATCCTTGCGAAAGTCAGAACACCGCCTCGTAATCCTTGACCCTAGGGTATAAACATGCAATAGAAGCAGAAAGTGGGAATGTAATACACCGAAAAAGGGAGAATAGAACGCAAATGCTCGTGAGAATCCTGCCTTCGAAACGCCCAACGTGCTTTGGACATATGGAAGGCCTGCTTTGATATGAAAAACAAAAGAGGTGAGGATCGACACTCAACCTCGACATAGAATTGGTGAAAAGGTAAGGAAACCGACAAGGAACTGAATCCTACATGTCCACCGTGTATACGTTGAAACTTTGGACTTTTGTGATCTTGCCGACATTAGATTCCAGAAAATTCGTGGAGGCGTTCAGTAGTCGATGATCGTAACAAAGAAAGAAAAAAAATCGTCGTGCTGGAGGAACCTAAAAATCCCTCGCTAGAGCGTATTTCTTATGCGGCGTTCTTCGAGTCATAAAGCATGCGAGCGCGTTTCATCTCTTCCGCATCGAAGTGCTCCACCTCACTACCTTTTCTGCTGGATGAGGCGAGGGAAGATGAGCTGCTGTTTCGGGCGATGATGTTGGCCAATGACCTTGCCTTCTTGAGTTTCCTGCCCTTGTGCTCTCCTGCCACGGGCATCTCCTCGTGGTCAAATTTAACAATCTCCTCAACAGAAGGCCTAGTCTTGACACGCATGCGCTTGAATTCGCGAGAGAGCTTCTCAAGCTTGCTGAGTCCCTTCGAACTGGAAAGGCTGTCGACTGGGAAATCGGGGAGAGGCTTATCAGAATGAGTGGAAGCTGTCCTAGGCCTCAATTCGGAGCCGAAACTCACACCGGAGTCGGTCTTCTTCCCCTTCCTAGGCTCCTCAACCGACTTGAAGTCTTCAGTGCCCATAGTGGCCAAGCAATCATCAATGATATGTTTGGCGACACGTAGGTACTTGTCCACCTCTTTCTGCACGGCAATCCAATTGGTCTTCTCGCCCTCAGTGAGGGGTTTGAGAATACCCGGACCATGCTTTTGAACCTGCTGAATGTAATGGAAGAAGCTGTCTCGTTCTTGTCTAAGCGTTGGATAGCTCAGTAGAGGTGAAGGTAGCTTCCCACCGCTCGATGGTTGGGGTGGCAGAAGCGTGTTAAGCATCCCCATGCAGTTTAGTTTGTTAAAAGGCTGGAGAGAAAGCTCGTTGATCATGATCTAGACGAGAGTTAGCATGCGAGGGTGCATGAGGATGATGACTGTGCAACGGACCCATCGGCGTATTCCAAGCCATAACTTGGCATAGTACAGCTCTGCTTTCTTGTTCTTGCCTTCAAGGTTCTTGGCCCAAAGAGCAATGCCTGGATAGCGTTCGGACACAGACTCAATGTCAGATTCGAACGTCTCAGGATGAATATGGACGCGGGCAAAGGCAGACACCATCTCTTTCCGTCTGCGGTTGTCAAGATCTCGAACGTAGTCGAGCGCCGTCAATGCCTGAGGAAAGTCGACCAAAGAGAGGCTAGGGTGGAAGACACGGCTGACAAAGCTGACGATGAAGGAGGGCGGGAGCGAGCTGGGTTGCTGTGGCATGGAATTGATGTGGTTCATCAGTTGCGAGGTGAAGTTCATGGCTGAGGTTTCGGCATCGTCCCAAGCCATCTGCCCCAAAACGGGAGATGTGCTACTCGAATGTCCAGTTGGTGAGGAGGCGCGGGAGCGATCCTTGGGGAGTGGCTGGGCTCGAGGTGCGCAGTTGAGCGTGTACATTGTACGCAGCGGAATCTCATAGCTGCCTGGGTACTGTAGAAGGTGTTCGAGAATCATGTTGTACGAGGCGGTGGCGTTCGTCTCGGACGAGGGATTTCGTGAGTGTGAGGGAGACATGGTGGCGAAGAGAGCGGCAGGGGAATGGAGGTTGAATAAGTGGAAGGGCGTCCAGGATAGCCCCAGAGGGATCTGAGGCAGACCAGGCCGAGATATGGAGGGCCGCGGGCAATGCGATGCAGAGTCTGTGTGGAACAAGGACCGTTGGGCTGGGTTGTGTAGGGACGTAGGTGTCGAGGAGTCGACTGGGGCGGGGGTGGGGTCGACGCGACTGGGAGGTTTGTTTACAGCTGAGCGAAAGAAAAGACAGAGCAACCAGAGGCGGCAGGCGGGACGGGGAAATACGTCAGCCAGCAGGTGTGCGATGGGAACAGTGAAAGCTCGCTACGTCTCCTCAGACACAGCACCAGGCGACGGCGTGCCTGCTGCACTGCTTGAAAGTTTCCCAACTGACTAGCCCCCCGGTCTCGTCACTGTTTGGGGTTTCCGTCCCACACAAGCGACGGGTGGGTGCAAGAGCCGGACGATAGCACGGTAGGAAAAAAAGGAAAGGAAAGGAACAACGGACGGGACTGCACGGATGGGTGCCAGTCACTGGTGAAGGCAGGACACGAAGGGACAAGAGGGGCAGCACCACGACGCGGGCTCGAAGGGTTTTTCGACTCTGCGCTCAGGACGGTTTGGGAGACGGCGCCACACTTGATGCTTCATGCGGGTTCAGCAGAGGCGCACTCACTAGTGCGGACCGAGGGCGCCGGACAGGGATGTCGAGAAGCCAAAAGCGATGCACAGGGCTGGGGGTTCCGGGGAGACTGGGAAGGATGCAGCCCAGAAGCAGCTAGCCTTTGAGGAGGGGGGGGGGGAGGAGGAGGAAGAGGAGCTCCATCACATCCTCGATGCCACAGCCAGCCAGCCAGCCAGCGCCAGACTCGAAGACACAGCAGCAGGCACCGAGGAGAGCATACCACGGGCAGCGTTGGAAGAGAAGCGCCAGCAAAAGCATGTGCGTCTCTGCACCGAGGCGGGAAGATTATGGCATTCAGCCCCGCCTCTGCCCCCGTCGCATGGCCCATGGCCCATGGCTCGCTCCCACGCCTGTCGGCTGTCAGCACTTGGTCCGGCTGCGCGTGGTGTCGCTACGGAACACCTTCCACCGCCGACGAGCTAGCTGGATACACTTTGACCGCGGTTTGCACGCTTGCGTGCTTAATCCGCAACGCGAATGCAGCCCTCCAGGGGTGCATCTTCATTCTCGCCATGCAGCAGCTGCAGCAAGCACCAAAAAGACGCACTGCGGCCTCTTGAACCGGCCCAATAGTGCAAAACACCCTCTACCTAGCACATGTCCAACTGTACTGCAGTCACATCCTCACCTGCCGCACTGGGCTTCCTATGGCTCGCCTGACGCAAAACCATGCAACGTCCAACTGTGCACGCTGCCGACCACGCCGAGAGCAAGGCCGGCTACTGATCCCCTCGCCGGCGCGAGCGTGGAGAAGCTGGCCAGTGCACCCGCGAGTGACCGTTTGGCCGCGAGGCCTGGCGCCGCGAGCGTGGGAGACGATTGCGTGGGATCGACGGGCTGCGAACACGGTCGCTCTTGTCCCCGGCTGCCATTTGAATTGCCCATCCACGAGTCGCATCTACGGCCCAGCATCCGCAGAACCAAACAATGCCAAAGACGGCGTCTCGTCGGACCTGGTCCGAAATGAGGTGGCTGCTGTGTTGAGCGACAGCTCCCAACTCCGCGTCCCCTTCCAACCATGGCACGTAAAAGCAAAGCATACGAATTACGGCGCTGATCCCGATGAATATCCCATCCTCAGCCACTCACCGGCCCGCCAGTGTCGAGATTGCTGTGGATAACAGGCGCGTCTCCAAACGACGCGTTTTCGTTACACACGGCAGATCGTGAACGAATGAGACAGGCAGATTGCCGAGCTGACATGGCAACGCTGCAGTTAATAATAGCAGCCCGGGAGCTAGTTACCACAGAATACACATTATCAGAGCGACATCGCTTGTATCTGTTGGTGGAGTAGATGTGTGATCGATTTGGTGGTGGCGTCTTAGTGGGGGGTCAATCCGGCTCCAAGTCATTGCCTCGAAAAAGCAGACGGCCGGTTCCTGCCAGGCAATGCTAAACTGTGAGAAAGTGAGGAAGCTTGCGCGACGAAAAGAAACTAATGTCAAGAGAACCTTGCGAACCTGAAGGACCCTATATGAATGATCTGGGCCTCCATTTGCACGTGGATGGAGCATCTCACAGTAAACTCAAAACCTAGCTGGCTGCAGGGAAAAACTAGCCCCCCGCGCGTCCATGTGCGAGCGGTAGATTCTGGCAGCAGCCACAAGGACCCCTAGTTGTCGCACTAGCATACACAAGAGATGATTTCCAGATAGCGCCAGACTTCACGCCAGACCCAGACCAACCCAGAGGTGAAAAAGGTTTCACTCACCTCAATCAATGTCTACAGAGACTCAACTGTGAACTTTCCATAGTGGGGCTTCTGAAGCGTCACATATCAGAACCTCATTGTCGTCAACAGCGGAGAACGCAATCCTATAGTGCATTCAAGAGCACAAATCACAGATCGTTTTTGTTGCTGAGCGGCGATACTGAGCGCATGGGCTAGCCTCAGGCCTCTCGTGGTTGGCGTAAAATAAGCGTTTCCATTGGCTGAAATACAGTAATCGGCAGCATGGATGGGATGACTCTTCGGCTGCTTATTCCATTATTCCTTCCCTTCATCTTCAGTCCATAGACCTGCTTTGTATTTCTTTTATATCTCTCGAGCACGTCTACACGCCCTCCAGAGCCTATCCCAAAAACCTATATCCCCACACATGCAAGGTCCTGCCCAGAGCATTGAACGCGCCCTGCTGCCTACCAGTAGGAGCTCAAATTTTCACGTTCCTTGAACGGCATTACATTCCTTCCAGAGAGGTTGCACAGGCCTTGCAGCATCGGAAAAGAATTGAAAAGAAAAGGGCCGATCAGGCCAACTTTCACGGGGAAAAGACAAGGGAAACATTGCCATGACTAACGAGAGCATGCGAAATGGCAGGCGTGCGAGTTTTTTCTCCCCAGATACTATAGCTTCGTTCCATGAGCATGATTGCGAAAGCATACATCACTGTTACATAGCCGTGTCGACTGGAAGATCGCAAACAGGCTTCCAAGGAAAATATAGGAGACATTGTAGGTGTGGGTAATAATCTGGAGAGTACATGCTGGAGGTTTCTTTTACTCAGTGACGTCGATTGACTGGAATTTGTGTATACGTACATGCATATGTGCATGCAGTCATGCATGTATTATACATATAGCAGAGGGTAGCATATCACATGATTTCACGCCCTACGCATGATGAGTGTACTCCGTGTCCGAAGCAATCGAATGTATTGCGCGCAAATCTAGGCCTTCCATAGGTCACATCGATGATAATTTCTGTGAATTCCATATCCAGGATTGATTTGTCATCTTGAGAGAAGAGCCACGGCGGACTGTGAAAAGCACTACAGTCTGCTCAAGTTTTGTGTATGAGTCATCAAGAAAAAAAGAACTTAAAGCAACACCACAAAAGCCAGTCGCATCTTCCAGATACAAACCTGAAGCTTTATAGAGCTTACGAACGAGCTCTACACTATGGCTTCGACGTCATTGCAGCTCAACTATACCGTCGTCGATGTGTTCACACACAACAGATACGAAGGTAACCCGCTCGCCATCGTCGAAGTCCCAAAGTCGGCGACCTTGAGTCAAGACCAAAAGCAAATCATTGCGCGAGAGTTCAACTTCTCTGAGACGACATTCTTGCATGAGCCGGAAGCGGGGGTGAGTTGCTCCCGAAATAAGCAAGAACGTTCTTGAACGCTTGCGCTTACTCCGCATCTTGCTCATTGTTTGACGCGTAGACGAAGACGTGGACCGTGGATATCTTCATGACGACACAGGAACTTCCTTTCGCGGGGCATCCAACTATCGGTACTGCGTTCTATGTACTGTCGCAATTAGCTCGCGAAAGTGAGGAGCAAGGTGAAGTTCAAGCACGATTCAAGCTCAAGGCAGGTCCGGTGCAGCTTCGGTATAACATAGCGAAGAACATTGCGAGTGCCGAGATTCCCCACGATGTGTGAGTGTCATGTTCATTATAGCCACCAAATACTAACGCCACTACGCCAGGCATATCCACAAGGTAACATGGCCGCGAGATGAGCTTTTGAGGTTGCAGCCACGGCTAGCAGAAGGCTACAGCAATGGCAGGGTAATCCTAAATACTAATTTTCCAGTCGTGTCCATTGTCAAAGGGATGACTTTTGTGCTTATTGAGCTCGAAAGTGTCGAAGCACTGGCACTGCTTTCGACGACGAGCCGTGGGGTCTCAATTTCTGGACTGGATAAGGGTTGGGACTCCACGTTTGTAGGCGCATACTTCTTTACTCGAACGGGAACCGAACAGGATGGCACCGTGGCTTTGAGAACCCGAATGATTGAAGGCACCATCGAAGACCCTGCGACTGGAAGTGCTGCAAGCGACCTGGCCGCGTATTTATCGCTGATGCAAGGTGCGCCCGGGCAGGTGTTCAAGTATGCAATTACGCAGGGCGTGGAGATGGGCCGACGGAGCGACATTAGTGTTGATGTCATCATGGGACAGCAGTCTAGAATCGAGAAGGTCGTTCTTGGAGGAGGTGCAGTTGAGGTAATGCAAGGCCAGTTGAGCATATAATGGTAGTTTAAATGTAGTGGGCTGGGTCGCGGCAATAAAATTATGTATGTAGGTGCGTTTCCATTGCCTGATAGTTTTGTAAAGTATGGGATATTCTGGATTCATGTAGAACGTGATGAGTCATTGATATTGCAGTTTCCAAGTCGGATCGTAAGGCTCAGCCTTGCGCATTGCCGGAGTATACCTAATATGGCCCCATAGCCTTGGTGTTTCTCTTGGCAGCAGAAAGAGGAGCCTATGTGGAGACTGATTGTCTTGCTCCGTAACTTGGAGAGTAGAGAAAGCTCCGTAGTACAGTCGTAATTGAAAACAGATTCCTAATCAGAGCAGTGTTGAAGTCCGTACAACCAGAAGCGCAGAGGTTTCGCTACGACACCATGACCAGGAAAATAGTACGATATTGCTGCGGAGAGGCCTCCAGCCGGTTTCTGTAGCAAGTTAGTGCTAGAAGGAGATTTTTCGAAAAGGGGGATTACGCCGAGGGGTAATATTAATGTTGGTATTCGACACCTGCGTCTTAGCTCGCGACGCGTCTTGACTCCTAGCGGCGGTGATAAGAGGCCATGGCAGATTGACAAGACGGCACCAAGATCGATCGCCTCAAAAGAAGCTTTCCTAAGCCCAATTACAGGCAACGAACTTGAGGGGGCAGCCGAGACCAAGCTTCGATACCCCAGCGATGAGCCGTAAGAATACCAAGCAACCAATTGCGAAGATCGTCTCGCGGGGGCGTCTAAGCGTTCGGCTACTGCTAGCCGCATGGAAAGGCATCAAAACGGTTTGAAGCTGGCCTCAGGGTGCGAGTCCTTCAATGTAGAGATTTGAAGGTGTAGATACGATGTGGTTGGATGTTACGTCGCGCCATTCCGCATCTCGCCTAGCGCATGCTTAGCGCCATGGGGCTGCCACTCGGGAGGTTTGAGATGGAACCCCTTCTGACTTCACTCCCGTCTGAAACCAGTGTAAGTGCAGCCGCCGCCATAATGCCTTGGGTACTTCCAACCCGGAAACGCTGCCCTCCATGCCTGAAAAAAGATGGCGCCGCTGGGCACCCGTGCTCGTGCCCACATCACAGCCTGACGTGCGGGATGGCTCGTGAGACACGCCCGCCTTCATCGACAGTTTCATGCCCGAGGACTCTTCTGTTGCCTTGCCAGGTTGCCGTGCTAGGCCGAACATCCGCCAAGGGCTTATATGAAAACCGCATGGCCGTCGAAGTATCTCGTCTCTACCACCATCCTCACTTCTCTTCATCGCCTAGGGTTCCTCCTTTGAGGGTTACATTCCTTTCCCCTTCCTCCCCTTCTTTCTATAGATCACGTTGAACGTGTCTACTTATTCATCTAATCTTTCGCAAGCCGGCATTCATTCTTTCGAAGTTTTGTAGCTTCACGTCATCATGCGCTTCTCTACTCTTCTGCCAATGCTGCTTGCAGCAGGTGTCACTCAGGCTCAATTCGGGGGAAATCGAGGTGGCAACAACGGCCAGAACAACGGCCAGAATAATGGTCAGAACAACGGTCAGAACCAGGGCAACAACGGTCAAAACAACGGTCAAAACAATGGAGGCAACGGTCAGAATAACAACCTCTGCCTTGATCCGTCTGTTATCTCTTCAAATGCCAACAACGATGGTCTTGCGGATGCCGAAACTGGACAGGCTGCTAGTGCCAAGTGAGTTTTCATCAGAACCGACGTTATGCAAACCATGCTAACATCTGAAGGGATCCTGCCAATTTCATCAACTTCTGCGTGGGAAAGACCATCACCAATGGTCTACAGCAGAAGCAAGGTTCTTGCAATCCTATTCGTAGGTTTTCATCACTGCACTTTTCATAACTTATTCCTGACTTTCGTAGCCATGGGCAACATACCCAGCGTGGATAATATGATTTCTGCCGTAATAGTCAGCCCGAAGAATCTCGAGGATGTTACTGCAGGTGCAGACATCAACTTTCAGGTTCAGATCACCAATCTTATCGCTGGGTAAGTACCCCCAATCTCAAGAGGACGGAACAAGATGAGTTGACCATATATTTTAGCAAATTCACGAATCCTGATGTCACTTACTACGTTGCTCCCCAGGATCTTCAGGGCGGCAAAGTTGTTGGACACACCCATATGAGTGTTCAGGACATGGGCGGTGACATCAATACTAGCACCCCCCCGAGTGCGAAAGACTTCGTTTTCTTCAAGGGTATTAATGATGCGGGAAACAACCAAGGTCTCCTAACGGCCCAACTTAAGGGAGGTCTACCCAATGGAAATTACCGTGTCTGTTCTATGACTTCTGCTGGTAACCATCAGCCGGTACTTATGCCTGTCGCTCAGCGCGGTCCTCAGGATGACTGTGTTCGATTTACTGTTGGTGCAGGCAATGGTGGTAACAATGGCGGCAATGGACAGAACAATGGACAAAACAACGGCCAGCAAGGTGGTCAAGGTCAACAGGGCGGTCAAGGCCAACAAGGTGGACAAGGTCAACAGGGCGGTCAAGGCCAACAAGGTGGACAAGGTCAACAGGGCGGTCAAGGTCAACAAGGAGGGCAAGGTCAACAGGGCGGTCAGGGCCAACAAGGAGGGCAAGGTGGTGGTCGCAGAGGTCGTGGACGTGGACGAATGGGCAAGCCGAAGTTTGCCATAAGGGAATTCATTGCTTAGATGCACCTCACAGATGATGGGGAACCTTGGGGAAGCAAAGGGGAAGAGCAAGGGAAGGAATTGGGATTGGGGTAATGTGTTTTCTTCAAGCGATGAAGGCATCAACAATAGCATAGATCACGCTCTTCGTTGCGTATTGCGCGATGAGCATGGACTCTACGGAGCATGAAGCGCAGCGCTTCATTTGGACTGGTTCTGAGAGCGCTTTCATTCTTACTAGTTTCTGACACCGGCATATTAACGAAAGATGTAAAATAATTGCTTATTTAAAGGTCTCATTCGTGCCTTCGAGAAGTGCGGTATTATGCAGGCCAGCTCGACTCCACAACTGTCTCAGGACATGTAGTGGCAGGGGTGGGCGAGCGCCAAGTTCAAGCGTCTCAGGTTTTGCATGGCAGCTTCACCTCAGTCTCGAAGGCATCAAACCCTCCTGCGGTAATCTTCCTGACGGCGATAAGGCTTCAGGTTATGTCTCAAGCAAACAGCCTGAGAAAACCTGTTTTGCTTTTTAGGAAGTTGCTGGCATACCTTACATTGTTACGCGTGGGGTGGTATCGAGGTCCATCCAAAGCTTAGTAGGACAACTGCGTGTAGATGCTTGCCTGCCCTGGCTTAAGTATTACGAAATATGATTCAATTTGTATCTGACTAAAGCCATCTATTTTGCGTACATCATATCTGCGGTCTCGATCAAGCCCCTCTATGATACTCTGGACGATGAGTTATAGGAAATAACCACAATTGACAAGTGCAATGAACGGAGTTCGATGTAGCCCCTAGCACTTCCCATATTTAGCGACAACGTCTCGAATGACGTGCTAGTCACATTAAACCCGGCCACGTCGCCTCGACGACTGTACCTGCGAAAGCCGCCTATGTTCCTTTGACTTGAAAAATGCGCCTACCAATTTCTTCCATGGCAAAACACAGGACCACTTTTTTTCTTCTGTATCCCAATGCATCGTTTTAGGGAATCGCACATTTGCACCTTTACCGCGATTACGCCCGAACCACGTCCAACCTGACGCCTCTTCAAGCCGTTGTTGAGTAAGAATGCCAGTGTTGGTAAGCGATTCTACACTAACGCCATTGGACAATACCGGAGTTTTCAGAATTACTGTATCTTGTTGATCATCAAAACCCGTGAATGCGAAAACGAGTTCTGATCCTGGCACGGGAGGCTTGTATCGAAGTGCGCCGGTCGAAGGGTCGTGGCGCGGCAAGGATAGCGACATACAAATCGTGGGTAATTGGCGCTGAATGAAGACGCGCTCCACTAGATCCTTGAATCGCCTAGAAACAAGACGAACTGTGATCCAGAGAGCTTCAGGATCGTCCACGTATTCGAGCGTATCGAGCCAGAGCTCTATGGGAAAGTGAGGCAGCGCATTCATGTTTTGGGTTATCGTAGTTGCCATTTTAGTGTGTTAGGTTATGGAGGATAAATTTAAATCTTAGGATTGAAGGGCGGTTGAGAACATGGGCTAGGCGGAAGTACAATGACTCACATCTTATGTGCAGCTAAGCCATATGCACAGCCACCCGTACCCAAACCAGCTTCAGCATGCTATCTCTGGGGGCTTTATTCGACACCAATACAAGTCTTAGTTCATATTCCTTGGACGAAAAGCTCACTTGAACTAGTTTAGTGACAGGCTGGACTTCACATAGAGGTGCGTTGAGATCGAATAGAGTTCTGTCATCTAAGAACCCATATAGTAGAGTAGATGTTACCAATATTTCTATTAGCCTATAGCTTCTGTTACAGGCAAGATCACCGAAGCTTTGACGATTGGCGGAGTAGGGCGGTGTATGCGTAGAGTACGATTGCAGGAAATTTGAACTGGGTTTGCTTTTCCCCATCGTATTATAGCAACATTCCAATGATGGCAGTCACCGAACATAAGCGGGGTAACTGTAAAGTTCCCACCACCACCAATCTACAATGAGGCGGGTTTAGATGTTCGTAGGCTCTCGAAACGCTGGTTGTGTGTTACAGCGTTCGGAAACAAGGCCAGTTCTTAATGAAAAAGTAGACGCGCGACTGTTTAGCCTTCTTCCAAGCGTCGAACGTCTCCTGCCGTTCCTATTACATCATCGGTATCGGTGCCAAGAATAGGATATTTTACAGTATTCGTATATAAGTTTTACTCATTGGGTGCGTTTCTTAGCGACCCCAAAGCTCTGAACTAAGGCTCCACGGCCGACTCCATTCTTGCATCTCAGGGCTAAGGCTCATTGGGTGTTCAAGGTCATCATAATGGCGGAAACTTATGGCCGATCGTCTCTGGGTGGTTTGAGAAGTGCCCCTGATCAAAGCCATGCTCTACCAGTAAAGATCCTATGCCGCAACCTGTAACTGCCAGAAAGGGTTACATTATGTTTCGAATCTCGAAATAATTTTCCGAGTTGCATCATATTAAGTACATCTTTTAGCCTCTGTCAATATTTCGGATGCTGTTGGTTGGTCATAAATCGCTAACACTCAATCAGCGCTTATATTTGGAGTGGCCCTAAGCGCCGAGCATTATGAGCCCATGATGAGGCTAATACAGTGATAGTGATGATCTTTGGTGATTTTTTATTATCAAAATTACTTCCTGCATTTCCGTGGTGAGTTGGTGGCAGAGAGCGACTGGAGCTCATCTTCATAGCCGCGGTGTTGAAGTTGTACATGCTGACTCATCACACGTCCCTTCCACGCCCAGCATCCAATCGCAACACCTCAAACTTATCTATAGCTTCAGATGCTTACCTGGGGCCTTGTCACTCATCACCATTGCTCGTTGGGTCAAATATCTGTGATAATTTTCATCGAAGCTTAGCTCACTGGCTGAGCTTTTGATGTGTGACCTTCTAGGATAGGTCCTACTAATCGGCCTTCCTGGCCTTAACGGTCACTGATGGGACAAGTCAGCAAGCCACGGGAACGAACCTCTTCTCCAAAGGATCGAAAGTCTCTGGGCATGCCTCTTGCTATTTGCCGGCCATACGTATGCCACGGCGTATGCTTCGAGGTCCGAATTCCGGACATCGTTGATTGGTCCTCGAAGGCGTCGACTTGCTGGAAGTGGCATGTTCTCTGTGCCCATTGATTGCAGCACTAAAGGGTTGGCAAAAATTGGCAAAGCAAGCTTTTGCCAAAAAGGAGCTAACGAACCTCGTGCCGACACCTCAAAACACTTCCCAACCGCATGGTTAGTATTTGGATATGTGAATGCATACCAACCTGTGATGCTCACAAGCGAAAGTGTGGCTGGCACATCACAACTACTGCAGCCATGTTGTAAGAGTGCGGACACGCGCCTCTTGGCGTGTCCTCTTATGGCCAAGACCTTGCTCGTTCAAGCCGAATTCTCTTGGCGCGAGCTGCGATATACGAGATCACGTATGATCGATGTGTCTAAATGCACATGTAAGTACATAGACCTGGACAGACAGTCTGCACGTGCCTCCATCTTATTACGTATGTAATTCCAAAGCCCAGAAGCTCTATGAGCTCTCCACACTCCCACGGTACTAGACACATGAATCTCATTCGCTCTTCGGTTTCTTGCCGGGCAAGCATGGAAGATCTCGCTAGACCCTTGCATATCTCACCCTCGGTGGTACCCCTCCAGATTTACCCCGCCACCAATCAGGCCTCGCGAGGTAGGCACACCATCAAGCAGCCAGATAGCCCGTAACCACTGCGCAAGCGGCCCAGTCTTCCGGGGTACCAGACTGAGACTCCTGCACCGGTCGGCTCCGCGTGATGCGTACGGAAGTTGGAGTTTCAGGTACACAGCTCGTCTAAAGTCGCTGCACACGGTAGTGATACGCAGGACGGGTGTTCTTGGCTAAATTGCCGACCTGCTGTTTTGGGTATTGGTATAGAGACGAAGGAGAAGTTATGATTCGTGGGTGAAGAGGTAGTACAATGTGTAGGCATGGTGCGTGGGGCTTATCATTGGGTTGAAAAGGGACTTCTACGTTAGTAGGGAGCCCCGGTAGGGTACCAAGACGCCGGGAATGGTGATCAGGAAATGCTATTTATGTTGATCGTTGTGTATAAAAACGACAAGATGCCTATTGCACTGGAAACGTGCGCTGAGTGTCCCACTTTTACCTCACCATCCTCATTCTCATACATCCAGCCAGCATAGTTGGCTGCCACCACCATGAAGTCCCTCGTCATTCTCCCGCTCCTTGTGGCGCTCACTGCTGCTGCTCCAGCCCCCGCCGTGAACCCACGCGCAATTCCCAACATCCCATCCGCGTCCACGGCAAAATCCCTTCTAGGAGGTCTTACTGTTGCCGCTCAGGGCCCACAAGATGGCTACTCGCGTGATCTATTCCCACATTGGATCACACAGAGCGGTGCCTGCAACACCCGTGAGACGGTGCTTAAGCGCGACGGCTCAGGCGTTGTAGTCGACTCAAGCTGTGCGGCCACAAGCGGCTCATGGTTTAGCCCGTATGACGGGGCAACGTGGTCCGCAGCATCGGATGTAGATATCGATCATATCGTACCGTTGAGTAATGCCTGGAAGGTAAGTCTAACGCTTTCCTTCCCATTTGCTTAACAAAAGAAAAATATTGCTTCGGAAACAAAAGAATAGAAAGGCCTAACGTGAAGCAGTCTGGTGCTTCCAAATGGACGACGTCACAGCGACAAGCCTTCGCAAATGACCTCACGAATCCACAGCTTGCTGCCGTGACAGACAATGTGAATCAGGCCAAGGGAGACAAGGGCCCTGAGGAGTGGAAGCCTCCGCTATGTGAGTTTTTTCTACGCTGATTCAAACAAACCGACTTGCTAATCCTTGACAGCGAGCTACTACTGCACTTATGCTAGTATGTGGGTCAAAGTTAAGAGCGTGTACGCTTTGACGATCACGAGCGCTGAGAAGTCAGCACTGACGAGCATGCTGAACACATGCTAGATGGAGAGGAGCTGGACCTTATGAGGCCTTCTGGAAGGAAAAAATTGGACGTCGAATGCCTTCACATTAGTGTGAGCTCACAGTTCATACATTATAATTACACAGGCTATGATACAACCATGCCTGCCATGCTGCAAGCTAAAGTGATCTTCACCTGTTTTTTACCCTTCAGTAAAGTCAAATACCTTGAACGCCTTCTTGAAGTTCGCTACATCCTGCTCTTCCTCAGCTTGAGTTTGCCCGCAGTCTCTCCAGTCGAGACGCTTGTCTAGCCGAAGCAGCTTTGCGAGCACTTCGCGTCCGAATTGTAAATGAAACTTGATTTTTTCATCGAATCGCATCACTAAGCTTGTGTATTTCTCGGCTTCTTTCTCTGGATCCCAGATCATCACTCGGAAAAAGTCACTTGTTTCCTCGAATCCGTCACCAACATCTTCTTCGGTGAAACCAGGCCAATGTAAGTTCTCAGCAAGCGCTTTAAACGCTGCTTCTACAAGTCCTTTATGGATATAATGGGCAGGTATGGGCATAAATTGCCAGTGCGTGTGCGGGAGGCTGGCTTTACTGACTTCCCACGTAACGGATCCATATTCTTTACCAACTTTTGATTGTAGCATTTTATTCAAAGATGCCCGATACTTTTGCATTTCTGCATAAGTTGAATGACGCTCTTCTTCTTCCATAGATGCCATAGTGGACTGATGACTCAAAGGGATGATGAGAAGGTGGGATGGAAAACCTAATTTAGGGAATGTTTGTGAATTGGGTAGCGGTCCTTTGGCGGTGGTCAAATATGAATTATCGCCGATAGATGTGATTAGGTGGGTTGCAATATTCTCGTTTGATAAACAGAAGAAGCATTCTGATGCCGAGACGGGTCCTCGGGATTCACCTTTCCGTCTCTTATTTGATCTACGACCGCCACGCCTACCATCATCATATACGAGGGCGGACTCTCGTTTTTCTGGCGCGGGGCGCTTCTTTTCTGAATGGATCAAAGGACAAATTGTAGAACCGGACGGAGGCGACACGGGGTGGCTAGAAGATGGATCTAATGAGAACGCATAGATCCATTTTTGTTTGCTTGTGTTGCCATATGATGCCAAGCTGATGAACCGGGTGACTGGGTAGAGTCCATCCGTCTCTTCATTAGGAACATGGAAGAAAGGCTCACGTTCGTAGAAGATGGTTGAGGTTGACAAGTGATACCGTGGTTTCAGTACCACAGCAAGGTCGGCAATGCATTGCTGTGTTCGTGGCTGCACTTCTGGTTCGAATGGGATGCTGGAGCGGGAACGCACTCCTTCAGGCCACTCCCCAGTGATGAGTATGTCGGCCGTTGTGGCACCGCGTAAGATTCTGGCGTCAGTTTCGCTGTAGAATGGTGGGTATTTGTCTTGTGATTGACCAGCGATAATATTCGGATCCAGAACGCCACCAAGAGCAACGATTCGAACACCTTCGGCAGTTTTCATCGTCGTACGTTTACCCAGAAAGTGTAAGTTGTGGCATAGCTCGTCGTCCGAGGAGGCAAGCTTCTCCACGACTGGCTGGGGTAGGGTATTGCTGCCAAGAGCAAAGTACGTTGTCACGGGTAATTCTACGTTGCCTTGAATGAGTGATTTGATGTTTGCCTCATCCTCTTCTGTGGCGTCTGAGGGGCTCGCAAACAGATTGCCTACGACGATGACGAAGGCGAAGTTATTCTTCGAGTGCAGAGTGGCCAACTTCTGGAAGACTGCCAGAAACTGCCCATTCACGTCCCCGATCACGGCACTGTAAGTATTCAGCAAAAACAATACAAAGTTATAGGGCAAGAGGTCCCCACATTTTGGATGCCATATCTGGAATGTGATGTTTACAGCGGCTGGTGGTGGGCTTTTAGGACTTGGGCTTGCGCGTCGGTGGTTCGGAGATAATTAGATATCCGTGCACCGATTCGAAATCTTGGCATCCAGAAATTTTGTGGAGCAGAGAAGTTGTGATAAGGCACATTTACAACACAGACATCTCTCAGTTCCAACCATGACAGCCATGTCACGAGGCCAGGCGCCCGTCGCGAAACTGCGCGTTCCGAAAAGAATCAAAAGTGGCACGGCTTCGTCCAAGAAGCACACTTTCGAATCCTTTTCCCAGCGAATAGCAAAACTCAAAATCGAACCCGTTCGCCGCGGTCGCAATACCATCATCGACGATGCTGAGCTCGACACAACTTTTTCCTACTTCAAAGATGCCCTGTCAGAGTGGAGAGACATCAATCTTTCCGAAATCTTCACAATATTTGCAAGACGAGTCGCCCCGCTTTGCGACAGCCTCCCGCAAGTCCTCCACCATGCCGACCGCATCTTAGCGCTCCTTGTCGAACATATAGAAAAGGGTGATAAGAACAGTGAAGAGCCACTCCTAAGTCTCATGGCACACTTTGCCCATGATCTCGGCGTGCGCTTCGAGAAGCATTTCGAACAAGCAGTAAGGACGGTGTCGCAACTGGCCGCCACACATCCAGACGTCGAAGTTATTGAATGGAGCTTTACCTGTTTGGCCTGGCTCTTTAAATACCTTTCTAGGCTGCTGGTGCCCGATTTACGACCCGTGTTTGATTTGATGGCCCCTCTGCTTGGGAAAACACATCAGAAACCGTTTGTTACGCGCTTTGCCGCCGAATCGCTGAGTTTCCTCGTGCGAAAAGCCGGGGCTTCATACCACCGCGATCAAGTCCCTCTAAGACTCATAATAAAGCACATCTCGGACCACTTGAATGGATCACAAGGAATCAGACGAGACATTGAGTTCCAGCAGGGCATCATGACTCTCTTCGCAGATTCCATGAAGGGCGTTCAGCGAGGTTTTCATTCCAGCTCTACCTCTATAATGCAGGAAATGCTGCAACACACTTGTAGTGTGGAATACAACCAGTTTAGTGAGCCTCCGCTTGAGTCTATACTCATCGGTGTGTTGACAGCTTTAAATCACCACTCGGATGCGGAGCACTATCAGCCTCTCCTAGAAGTCATCCTTACGGCAGTCAGAAGCAAAGCCACGGATACCGACTCTGTTGGCTTGCTATCTCGGCTGCTCTTTGTGGCATGCGGTGTCAGAAAAGGCTCCCGTGTGGCTGATTGGCGCCCTGTCCTGGAAGTGATCAGTCGTCTTGTTTGCAACGTGCAAGAACTGGCACATATAGAGATATCTCACATCCAGGACCTACTATTGGTGACCACGGTGATCTTCCAGTATTGCCCCATTGACGCTGCTATTCCCTATACCATGCTCTTCGAAGAGCTACGCAAGGGACATTTCGAAACGTATTTCCTTTCTTTCTGCAACACGTTTGCTGAATTAAATTCTGAGAGATTTAATACTTTATTATTGTCATACTTCAAGAGGTGAGCATGCCGCCAGTCATGGCCAATCGTTGCTAATAATCTGCAGATTTATCACCGAAAAGGCACAACGTTATGGAGATCAACTCAACATTATCTTACCAAGTTTTAGCCAAAAACGCATTCTTCCAAGCGCTTCAGTATTGGACCCTGGATCCTGGCAAGCCATCATAATCTCTCAATTCGAGAAACTCGTCCGGTCAGAGAGCGAAGGCGACCACTCAACTCAAATTCTACATAATTGTAACGCATTTCTTGATGCCGTAGATATTCTTATACTATCTATGGATACGAGACAGACAATAGCACAACAATTGTTGCGGCTTCTTAAAAAGTATCTCGATGCTGATACTCAACAACCCGCCAAACCTATAGAAACCTTCGCTATGGGTAATGGCCTTCGTTATCTTGTCACCACAACCGAAGTGCGGGAAGCAATACTGGACCTTTGGTCGTCTCTCTGCCTATCATCGAGCCGATATGGCGGGTGCCTCTCTTTCTGGAGAGCTCTGCTCGCCTTTGCTGAGAACAACAAAGTGCAGCTTAGGATGAGCGGCGTTGATATGAGTTCACTAAGGAAAGGCCTTGTGCTCTGTTTAGGGTCACCTTCTCACGAAACGCGCCTTGTGGCACTAGGCTTACTCGAGGTTATTGTATCAGACAGTGACGAAAAGAGCAATGCAATTGCTACAGCCATGTTGATTGAGCAGACTCCCATCAGCCTGGAGACGCAGCGGTCTATTTCAATGCGTATTGGACAACTTGCTAGGTTGTACCAAACTTTTTCTTCTGATGATTGGATTGGAGAAGCCATACCTATGTTCCTATTTGGACTTCTTCATGTCAAGCTAGCATCTGTGTGGGATGACGTATGCAAGGCTTTGAAGTCCATCTGTGAAATCAAAGAAGGCGAGAGTCACGTCTCGCGAATCGCTTTCGAATGGCTGAGCCAGACACATAGTCAAAGCAACTCCACAACGACCACATCAGAAACTCCGACGCCGCCTCGCTATGTGAGCGAGTTCGAATGTACCAATATTATACAGCTCGAGCATATGATGGCTAAGACACAAGCTATGATGAATGACAGCGAAGAAAGACTTCGATTACGATTCGACAGTGATCATGTGAACGTAAACCCGACAAATGCCTTCAGCAGGACCCAGGCACTTCGCGTCTTAAACGAACTTCCCAGCATAGCAGAGAAACGTTCTCGAGTGTTAACTCCCGTGCTGCTAGATTGGGCTACAACGCAGCGCACAACAGATACGTCGGACGATGATAACACGGTAATCGAGACGACGGATAACGAATTTCGATGGATTAGGAAAGACCAGAAGTCTATCCTTACGCTATTCTCCAAATTCACAAACCCAAGAGTGCTATATCGGTCCTCTGATGTTTACCAGGCTCTATTAGCGCTCCTTACCAATGGCGATGTAGAAATTCAAAGAGCAGCCCTCAAAGCATTGCTCGCGTGGAAAGAACCTGCCCTTATCATGTATCAGGAGAACTTGTTCAACCTGCTCGATGATTCACGATTTCGCGACGAAATCGCGGTCTTTCTCGACGTTAGCCCCGACCAATCTCCGGTGCAAGAACAACATCGTGCCTTGCTACTTCCTGTTCTTCTCCGTCTGTTATACGGAAAAGTCATTAGTGGAAAACGCGGTCTGGATGCTAAGAGAAAGGCTGTTTTCCAAACTTTGACGAGATTCGATGAAAACGCAATTCAGCAGTTTCTTGGGATTGCTTTGGGATCCATGAACGGCATCCACGTATTCCGAGATGAGGCTTTAGACGAGAATATACTTCGGATGGAATTGCTCGCCCCTCGCAAACAAGTCGGTATGCTCAACATGCTTGAAGATCTGCTCAACGCCCTTAAAACCACAATCCGACCATTCGTTTCTTCAATCATCGATCCTGTGGTACATTGTCTCATCACCGCATCGCGGTCTCTTTCACTTGCTACATCTATGCAACAAGCAGACCACAATGATCGCCAGGATCCGAGCATTTCGTTGTTCAAAACAATCCGTCAACGCTCTTTACATGCTCTGAATATTCTCTTTGAGAGCTGCCCCGATTTTGCCTGGGCCTCGTACGCGTCCTTGCTTGTGAAGGAACTCATAAGTCCTAGAATTCGGCAGTTTCCGATCGAGACAGCGCAATCAGTGTCAGGCCTTCTTCATTTGTTCTCAGCCTGGTCCAAATCTCTCTTTACAGCCACGTTTCTCGTGGATTTCGATCCGGAAATCCTAAATAAAATCACTGAATGTCTTAATGTGCCATCTGCCAAGGATGAAGTGAAACGCTTTGTCTTAGACGGCATTTTGCGCGAACTTACATCATTAGTAAAGCTACCCAAAGACAGCTCTACAGATTTCAAGATACAGGCAAACAAGGTACAGTCACTTCTACTGCAACCTTATGCAAATACGATCCTTCACCAAATTGGCGACATGCTTCAAAAGAGCCCAAGTAAGGAAACCCTTGAATCTGGAGTCCACGCTGTCGCAGAACTAGCTCCTCATATTGTGGGTTCCACAGAATCCCGGAGGATGATAGAGATTTCCAGCTTCCTGATTAAACAGCCTTCTCAGCGGGTCAACGCCACTACTAAGCTCGGATTACTCAAGATTTTGCACGAATTTGTTCCACGATGCCAAACCAAGGACATCAAAGAATCCTTTGAACTCATATTCAGCGCAGTTTGCCCACTTTTCTCATACATGAAGGATAGAGAAGCTCGGGTATTACTCTGCAATATCATTGAGGATCTCTCTACTGATTGTGATGATTTGATCCCCACAGCAAGGGTTTGCTACGATCTGAATTCCTACTCAGCTTCGCGCCTGGATGAGCCAGATTTCGATCGCCGGTCTACCGCCTTCACAACTGTCAACGAGTCAAGCTCACATACTCTCCTACAATGGAAGCCGCTTGTTTACAACATGCTTTATTTCATCAAAGATAACGATGAATTGAGCATCCGTATGAATGCGTCGCTTTCCCTCCGACACTTCATTAAAAGCATGGATCAAAATATGGACACGAAAAGTTTCATCTCATCTGCAGTACTTCCTGGTATACAATATGGTATGCGGGAAACATCAGAGCTGGTCCGAGTCGAGTTCCTTGCCGTGTTAGCTCAACTCGTGGATACCTATCAAGAATGGGATGCAGTCGCTGATCTCCATGTTCTTCTGTCTGCGGAGGAGGAAGCATCATTTTACAGCAATATTTTGCACATACAAAACCATCGACGATTGAGAGCCTTACGTCGCCTTGCACAGAATTCTTCCCACCTACAAAGCGGCAATATTTATCATATATTATTCCCACTCCTCGAACACTTTGTTTTTAATAAGGCTGGCGATGACAACTCCAGCAGCCTTTTGGGAGAAACCGTCAAGACAATCTGTTCTCTTAGCGTGTGGCTAGAGTGGCCGCAATTTCGCTCCTTGTTAAAGAGATATATTACATATCTTTCCAGCAAGGAAGACATACAAAAGACCATTATTAAGCTCTTAGGTGGATTGCTAGATGGCCTTAGTCAAGCTGGTCATACGAAAGGTTATGCATCTTCTAGAGTTGCTTCTTCCAGAATGGGAGATATGCCTACCACTGGAGTCGACGGCGATGATGGGGACGCTATGGAGGTTGAAGTACAGCCCCTTATGCTGTCGAAAACGATGCCGCAACAAGAAAAACTAACAAGTGATGTTGTCAATAACATATTGCCTGAGTTGCTCGAGTTCTTGCGAAAGAAAGATGAGTCCACAGTCAGTCTTCGGGTACTAGTCGCTATTGCAGTATGCAAAGCACTTCTTATCCTACCACCAAATGAGGTTGAGCTTCGCCTTCCCTCCGTTCTTCTGGACATTAGCTATATCCTACGGAGCCGTGCTCAAGATAGTAGAGACATGGCCCGCAATACTCTAGCAGAAATAGCTACCTTCACTGGCCCTGCATACCTCGGGTTCATACTCAAAGCACTTCGTACCGCCCTCTCACGAGGTTACCAACTTCATGTTTTGTCTTTTACTATGCACAACATTCTCGTCAAATTGTCTGATCAACTAAAACCGCACGATCTGGATTATTGCCTTCCAGATATTGTTGACGTTATCATGGATGATATTTTTGGTGTTACAGGCCAAGAAAAAGACGCTGAAGAGTACATCAGTAAGATGAAAGAAGTGAAGAGCAGCAAGAGTTTTGACTCGATGGACATTGTCGCTCGCTCCGTCACACCTACGCACCTCAAAGACCTTGTCTTACCCATTAAATCTCTCTTACTAGAGAAGCTTAATAGTAAGATGGTGCAAAAAACAGACGAGCTGCTCCGTCGCATAGGGCTAGGTGTGCTTCAGAACCCGACGGTGAACAATCGCGATATCTTAGTCTTTTGTTATCAACTGGTCCAAGATGGATACAAATCTATCAATGGCTCGGAAAAGACTGAACAAATTAACCCGAGAAACAAGTTGTTCCTTGTTAACATAAAAGGTGCAGCCAAATCCGGTGCACGGCATTCCACGACACTATATATATACAAGCTCATCCGGTTCAGTCTAGACATACTGAGAACGGTCCTTCGTAAACATGAAGAGCTCCAAACATCCCAAAATTTAGTTGGTTTCCTCCCAGTCATAGGCGACGCTTTAGTAGCCGGCCAAGAAGAAGTTCAAATTTCCGCCATCCGCCTTCTATCAACAATCATGAAAGTATCCATGGATGAATTGGATGAGAACTGCCCAGTCTATGTCACCGAGGCTGTACGAGCCATCAAAGGGGCTCCCTCTTCAAATACTGAGATTGCCCAAGCGTCTCTAAAGCTCATTACAGCAATTCTACGTGACCGACCTAGCGTTATCGTCAAGGAACAAGACTTGGCACACTTGCTGAAGCGGATCCTACCAGATTTGGATGAGCCTGATCGTCAAGGCGTTACATTTGGCTTCGTCAAAGCAATAATGAACCGCAAGATTGTGGTCCCTGAGGTGTACGAAGTGATGGACAAAGTTGCCGCTATGATGATCACGAACCAGACAAGGTCTGCCCGTGATATCGCTCGCAATAGCTACTTCAATTTCCTCATGGAGTACCCACAAGCAAAGAACCGTTTCAAAAAACAGTTGGAGTTCTTGTTAAAGAACCTTCGGTATGACTATGTTGAAGGAAGACAATCGATCATGGAAGCATTAAACCTTGTGTTCACCAAAGTTGGGGACAACGTCCTGCAAGAACATATTGGAATGATGTTCGTTCCTTTGGTACACTCCATGGCCAATGACGACTCAGCAGATTGTCGCACCATGGCCGGTGCCCTCATCAAAAAACTGTTTGAGCGTGCTGAATCCCGACACCTGAAAAGCTTTACGAGCGACCTCAGAGAGTGGTTGACGCAGAACGAAGATGCAAGTTTAAAGCGTCTGGGCATCCAGTGTTGGGGCTTGTATTTTGAGGCCGTTGAAACCAAACCGAAGCAACTCGAATTTCTATTAGACCAACTGCAAATTACCCTGGAAACATGCATAGAACGACGGGACGACGAAGACTGGGAACTCACATATTATTCCTTGACCGTTTTCTCTAAGCTTTGCAAACTTTGGCCGGATTCTACTCTTACGTCGAATAGGCGCGCCATGTGGGATGCAATACGGTCGTGTGTGGCTTACCCCCATGCCTGGGTCAAGCTCACATCAGCCAAACTGATTGGTGCTTTCTTTGCAGATCTTTCTAGTGCTAATGTGGAGTCTGGGCTTGCACCTATTCCCCTGGAAAGTTCTCGAGGTTTGCAGTTGTCGGAGGAGGCAATGATCAAGCTGACGAATGCTTTCCTGAAGATCCTCACCACACCGAATGTTAGCGAAGAGCTTTGTATCCAGAGCGTCCGCAACCTGGCTTTCCTAGCAAGATGTCTGGCTGCCAACGGGGCTATGTGGAACTGGCAAAAGGTGGATGATGACGATGATGCAGGGTGCGAAGCAGAGGGCGATCATCAACCGAATAATATGGAAGGCAACGGAGATGCAGCTGACGAGGAGTGGGGTGGCTTTTCGCCTCCTCCCGAGGCTCCCAAAAACAAGACAACACCTTCCACCCCTACGGCAATTCACCGTCTTATAACACGTCTCTCTGGTCTCATCCGTCGCGAGACCAAAATCATGAAGTTATCTTCATTGTACTCCAAATCAGCGGTCATGACGCTTTTGGAGACTTTGATGAACAAGCTGCCCATCTTGACACTTGAATCGTCTCTTCTCCATCTGCTGACCACGCTCTCTACACTTACTGACCCATCTACCACGATACCACGCTCTACGGATTCCGTATTTAATGACACGTACCACACCATTATTGATAAGGCTCAAGAGGTCATGAACACGTTGCAGAAGCGTATGGGTACTCAGGAGTATTTAAAGGTCATGGGGGACGTACAGAAAGGTGTAAAACAAAGACGAGAAGAGAGGAGGCAGAAGAGGAAAATTGAGGCGGTCGCAATGCCTGAGAAGTTTGCCAAGGAGAAGAGGAGGAGGAACGCAGTGAAAAAGACTAGGAGGAAAGAAAAGAACGCCGAGTATAGAGGGAAGCGAAGAGGGTGGTAAGATGACTGTTCTTGAACTTTGCATCGCGATTGGCGTAGTGGAACATATGGTAAAAGTAGCATGGTTTTTTATTGATAAGATGCCTAGTTATGGAGGACAGAGTTTACGTAGGAGAGAGTGATACCCAGTTCATAGCACATGTTATGGTTGCGTGATGATCATGCTATGCAACTCAATATTGTTCCGAGCTGTTCCGAGCATCGTTTGATCGGCCCCCACATCGAATCCTTTGTGATTGATAGAGCTTCAAATAGCTCCTAGAGGCGTCATATTTGGTCGCGTCCATGCCGAGAGCAGTCGTCTGGGCGTTATATACCTTTGTTCGGCCCAGATAATACACTGTTTTAGAAAGCTTTAAAGGTCCAGTCTAAGACTCGATCGGCTGCGCCGCATCCAAGTTTCGCTGCACTTACACAGGAGTAGCGTTTACGGCCAACACCCTCCCTTTCATTACATCTCAAGAAGAAGGAGGGGAAGAAGAAGAAGGGGAGAAAAAAAAGGGAGGAACGATAACAAGGGGAAAAGAAAGATGCCAACAGCCACCATCCTAGGCCACGCCCTCAGGCTTCCACCCCCGGGCCTCACCACCCTCCGCATCCTCCCCCTCCTCACCGCCACCGCCCAGCTGACGCACGCCTACATGGAACACCTCACGACGGGCGCCCTCGTCGGCGCGCCGCCCACCGACAGCGCCATCACGCGCTCCATCACCGGCTCCGCGTCGAGCCCTCGCGCACGCGCATCCAGCGCCGAGGCCAGCCGCGCAAGAGCCGTCTTCATCCCCATCTGGTTCGCCAACTTCTTCGACAGGGGCGTCTTGTCTGTCGTGGGGCTCAATTCGGCGACGCTCCTTTCCTGCGCTACGAACTTGCTGCTTTTTCCAGAGGGGTTGGGGAGCGCGA